>Ga0247731_1000083_pt1 | contig 28335 bp, 17 predicted proteins | sample UWRJL088202R2_FD_180938 | JGI IMG/M metagenome (GOLD analysis project Ga0247731, IMG submission 180938) | Plant litter microbial communities from Arlington Agricultural Research Station in Wisconsin, United States - UWRJ-L088-202R-2 | ecosystem: Environmental > Terrestrial > Plant litter >...
TCGATCCCCATCGCCGTGTTGCGGCGGGTCTCGGGGTTCCAATCGACGCCCAGCGTTGGGTTCTCGGCTGGCAGGTATCGTTGGGTCTTGCGGGCGTGGTTGTAGATCGCGCGCAGGGTTCGCATGGCCCCGTTGGCCGCCGACGGCCCGTTGGCCTCGGTCAGCCTGTCGTGATGGGTGGCCACCTTCTCCGGATCATCGGCCAACTCCCGCAAGGGCCGATCCGCCCAGTGGGCCATCAGGCGTTCGACGTGGTCGGCGTAGCCCTCGATCGTCGCCGGGCTGCGGTTCTTCCGCTTCATGTGGGACGTCAGATATCGCTCCCAAGCCTGACGAAGGGTGATGCCGGCGTCCGCCTTGGGCTCGACGTCCTTCTTCTTGGGGTACTTGATCTCCTCGCCGGTCGTCACCTTGCCGATCAGAAGCTTGGCCTGGCTTCTGGCGTCGCGAGCATTCATCTCGCCGGCGTAGCCGATGACCACGCTCTTGCTGTCGCGCACGCCGTGGACCCAGCGCTCGGCCTGGGCGGTGTAGGATTTGCGCCGGCGTCCGACGATGACCATGAAGCCGGAAACCTCGGTGTCGCGAACCTTGTAGCGGCCGTTCGTGGCGAGCGGCAGCTTGGCGACGGCTCGGTCAGTCAGGAGGATCCGCTTGTCGTCCATATCTCGGGGTCCCTAGGTGTGATCACAAAACCAAATTGTTCTGGGGAGCAATTGTTCTGGGGTTTGTTTTGCACTGGGGAACTCTGGCATAAGAGTTTCCCGGTACAATTTTCCTGTTGCTCGCCGAAGTGCGATGGTTTTGCGAGAAAAGCTAGGGGTTAGAATAAGTTATCGTGCTCTGGCGTAAAGTGGAGAATATAAGGGTCGGAAGTCGGCAACTTCTACGAATCTGAGGGTCGGACGTTCGAATCGTTCCGGGCGCGCCATTTTCTCCTTAAAAATCAAAGACTTACCCTTCGGGGCGCAAGCGCCCCCGACTAGCCGTGCGTTTTAGTCGGGGGATTTTCTGACAAGTGGACGTTTTGGCGTGCCCAGGTGATGCGCGTCGCGTGTCGCGCGCTGGAAAGTGGGCCCTACCTCCGCTGAAATGGTTCTCCTTCACGACGCCCGACGAGGCGAATCCGCACCCTTAAGCGCGTCAATTGCGGGAGCCATGACAAAGCGGTTACTGCGCCGGAAGCCCATCATTCAGCCGCAGGCACGTCCAAGGTTCGCCGAATCCCTCCTTATGAGAATCTCACGGACAAATTGCTCGCTTATGAGAATTGTGCGGACATAAAGCGCGAACCCTTGGGTCTTATGAGAAATTGCCTTATGAGAATCCCACGGACAGATCGCGCGCTTATGAGAATTTCACGGACAAAGTCGCGCTACGGCACCTCGCTTAGGAGAAAATCGTGGCGGATATCTATCTGACCGGATCAGGCGATGAGGGGCTCGACCGCAGCGTCCGACGGGACTTTGAAGCGGGCAAACTACAGCGGATCGCCAGTGGCATATACGTCGATGCGGCGACCGAGTCGGTCGAGACCCTTGTCCTGAGGAACTGGCCAAAAATCGTCGGGAAGCTAGTCCCCGGCGGAGTCGCGACCGACAGAACTGGCCTTGACGGCCAGCCCTGGCGCGACCGTTCAAGCGGAAGACCGACCGGCGATGGCTACGTGTTCATGAGCGGGGCCCGGACACGCGACATCATCACCCTGCCCGGCCTCGTCATCAACGTCCGGCAAGGCGTGGGAAACGTCGATGGCGACATACCCTATCTCGGCGTCTGGCTGGCGGGGCCGGTTAGGGCGCTGCTCGACAACCTTACGCCGTCCCGTGCTCGCGGCGGCCCCTCACGGACCATCGGATCGGCCGAGATCGAGCGGCGGCTGGACAAGCTGTGCACCACACATGGCGAAGACCATCTCAACGCCATCCGCGACAAGGCTCGCGTTCTGGCGCCCCAGATCGATCGCGAGGCGGAGTTTGCGATTCTGAACGGGATGATCGCTACCCTTCTGCGGACGCGAGAGGCGACGGCCCTCACACAGCAAGGCCGCGCCAGAGCGAATGGCGAACCGCTCGACCCCGATTGCATCGGTAGGCTAGTCAAACTTGTCAGCTACCTGCAGTCGCGTGCTCCGGTCATCGTGCAGGATGTCGATACGACCCCTGAGCGAAAGGCGGCCGGTTCGTTCGTGGAAGCCTATTTCTCCAATTTCATTGAGGGCACTGAGTTCACCGTCGGCGAGGCCGTCGAGATTGTGTTCGAAGGCAAGATACCGGAGTCTCGGCCGGAGGACGGCCACGACGTACTCGGCGCCTATCTTCAACTCATCGACTTGGGCGACAGGTCGGCCTCGGCGATCGACGCCGACACCTTCATCGAAGAAATCCAGGAGCGCCATCGGCAGCTGATGGAGGCGCGCCCCTCGGTCAAGCCGGGCATGTTCAAGACCCGAGCCAACAAAGCTGGCGACACCACCTTCGTTCATCCCGACTTGGTGAAGGGTACGCTTCGCGAGGGCATGGCCGTTCTACGATCGATTTCCGACCCGTTCTCCCGCGCCCTCGTCGTCCACTTCCTGCTTGCGGACGTCCACCCGTTTAACGACGGCAACGGCCGCTTGAGTCGGATCATGATGACCAAGGAGCTCATTGCCGCTGGGCTGTCGCGGATCGTCATCCCGACCGTTTACCGAGGAGACTATCTTGACGCCTTGCGAGCCTTGTCGCGGCGCGCCGACCCGTCGATCTTCGTTCGCTCGCTAGAGTTCTGCCAACGGGTCAGCGCGGCCTGCTCCGCCGCGCCCATTGACGCGGCCATCGAGGCCTGGGCGCGCGCCTATGCATTCTGTGAGGATGGTCGTCACGCGCGCTTGACCATGCCTGATCCAGCGACACCGATCGAGATGCGCAATGGGGTGCCGGCGCCGGCTGACTATTGGGCGTCGATCGCTCCCGGTGGAGGTCAGCCTTTCGGCTTAGACGCCTTGCGAGGCTGATCCGGCGGCAAGAGAGAGGAAGAGGACGACGCGGGAGTCCGCGGCGGGTGCGAGTCGAGAGAGAGGCTCTCGATGGGCCGTCACGGAGGTTCTCCCATGATGCAGTCTCAATCCGGACCCGTCCGCGCCGCTGATCCGTCGGTCACGAGCGGCTACAAGGTCGATATCTCGCGCGGCGAGCGCATCGGCCGTGTCTCGTCCGAATGGTTTTCACGCCCCGACGACGAGCGATATCTGTCGCTCAGCGCGCTTTACGCGGCCGTTCACGCTCGCGCCCAGCACGCAACATCCCGCACGGTCGAGACGCGCCGTCACCAACCAGAGGGCCGCTTGTTGTAGACGAGAAAGGCGACATGCTGTGTCGTAAAGTGACGAATACACGCATCATACCATGAGTACTGCTTTAAATGCACTAGTTCTCAGATATGCAACCGGGAGATCTTCAAAAATCAAGGTCGAAGGTTCGATGCCTCCACGAACACCATTTCTGGGTGCGGGCCGGCGATCTCATCTACGATCTGACCGCGCACCAGTTTGGGCGTAAGCCGATCATCGGCGCCTTGGTGTCGTCGTTCCACTTGTCCTAAACTTCGCGGACGCCGATTTGCTGCCGGGTAGGCGTCTCGGGGACATTCGCCGAATCCACGCGGGTGCAAGCTTGACCTTTGTTGGCTTTACCGAACACTCTTTTGGCGAGTGCGCGTCGGGATAAGCCAACAAGGGGGCGGAATGCGACGGGAAGCGCTCAACGACTGGGTTTACGGCGAACGGCGCCTCCTCAACAGCTTCGACCCGGCCATGGTCCACAACCACGCGGTCGCTCAGTTGGCCAGGGCGCTCAACACACGACGCCTGATCGCAGTGGTCGGGTCGGGCATCAGCAACGGCTACGGCCTTCCGAGCTGGACAGACCTTCTCGTCAGCGCCAACAACTTGGTCCAGTTCCGCCGGCTTGAGCTCGAGAAAAGCCTGAAGAAAAAGGCGGAGGCCAAGGACGACCCGTCCGCCGCCCGCAACCTAAGAAACTTCCTCGACGACCCTACGCTTCGGACCTTCGACGAGATGGTCGATCGGGTTCACGCCCACGGCTACGACGCCGCTTCGTTGCCAACCGCGTTCGAGATCTCTGAGAACCTCTATGTTTTCGTCACCCTGACTGAACTGGAGATCGCCCAGGAGCCTTTCAGCCGCCGCCTGAGCATTCGTCAGGCCCGAAAGACCTTCCGCGACCGCCTCAAGTGGCAGGTTCGGGACGAGCGCGGTCGCGCCGAAATCCTGTTGAACGGCTTGGTCACCGCCGCCAACGGGAAGGGTGGTAAGGCGCTGGAACGCCTGGTCCATCTTCGTGATCGTCTGCGCTATCCGCACGCCAGGATACAAGGCGATGCGGGCCCCAAAAGCAGTGACGAGTTCGCCGCCTGGTTCTCACATTTGCTCTACGCCCAGATCGGCCCGCGGGAATCGCGGCCGTGTACGAAGACTGGAGCGGGTCGGCTCGTGACGGTCCTGAAACGGAAGACTTCGGCCTTGGGGACCGCTGTCTGGAACTGGTTGGACAAGAGCGCCGAAGACGGACCTGACCATCGCCACCTCGTCGATGCTGGAATGCGCCTGCTTAGCCCTGCAGACGCGATGAAAGTGCTCGGGCCGCTTGCCGACCAGGCCGTTCAGGAAATTGACGATCGACCGGGATTACAGGCTCTCTATGCCGAACGCGCCATGACGCCCAAGCATCGCGATCCGTTTGCGGTGCTGATGGATGACCTGAAGGTCAAACGCTATCTGACAACCAACTATGATGGCGAGATTGACCGTCTGCTTGAAGCGCGCGGCTATCGGCAGGTCAGTGGCCGCTCAGCGGAACTGGATCGGTCTCGGGGCGAGGATGGGCTGGGCGCGCCGTCAGCCTCAAGAACCTTGATGTTGGACGCGGCCTCCAACCGGGCCGAGGTCCTGTCTTATGAGCCTGGTGCGTCGGCCTTCTTGTTCGACTACGGGGCCGATACGCGCGAGCAACGGATCCAGGTTCTGCATATCCACGGCCGGGCGCGCAGCGACACCTCCTGGATGGTTCTGACTGAGCAGGACTATCGCGAGCGGTATGTGCGTGACGACGATCCGCGCGCCCGCTCGGACGATGCGATGAGGCTGATCTTCACGGCCAACCCGCTTCTGTTTGTCGGCCTTGGCATGCAGGAGCCCGATATTCTGAGGCCTTTGCGCGCCTTTACGGACGATGTCTCTCGCCTCTGCGATCGGCCCGCCATCGCCCTACTGCCTCGCGACACCGATGATAAGGCGCTGCATCAGAGACAGGCGCAGGCCCTCTCGCAGTACGGCGTCTACAATCTCTACTACGGCTCTGTGACCACTGCTGTGAGCGGCGCGGATGGTCAGGACAGCATGGTTGAGCTGCCTGGCTACATGGCGGGAATTCTCAAGTTTCAAGATGCCTTCTGGAGTGTTCTCTACAAGCCACAGGGAAGGCGCTCGCTCGACATCCAGAAGCTGGAGGGCCTGAAAGACGACTTCGATGAGCATACGATCCGGGCGGTCGAAGGCAGTAGCGGGGCGGTGATCGCCGTTCGTCAGATCGTCGATCAAGTTCGGGTGGTTCGAACTCAGCTCCTCGCCTACCTCAGGACTCCGCCAAAGGAGCGCGATGCACGTCAGGGGGAGGCGCTCAAGGATCTGGTGAACGGCGTCAATCGGGTGACGCGCTCGACCTTCATGACCGCCTGGCTTCGCAACATGACCAACCGGTGGGGCGACTGGCGAGGCGAATGGTCGGCGGCCCCCCGCTGTCGCGAACCCGACGGACGCCTGCCTGGAGCACTCGCCGACCCAGCCAGCACCTTCGAAGCCACTCGCCACCGAACTTTGCTGCGCAACCTCGACGAAGAAGTTGAAGGCTCGGACGCCACGGGTAGTCGCGCGCCGCGCACGGATCGGTTCTTCGCGGGAGCACCATCACCCGCGTTTCAGGTTCTTCGATCGGCTTTGACCGGGCATATCGAACCTCCGGAGAAGGGGCGCCGGCTGTTCTATCTCGTCAGCGAGCGCGGCACCGGGCGCGGCCATGTGTTCGCCGCCATGCGCTCCCCACGCCGTTTCGCGCACCTGTGCGACTGGCTGGGCATCACCCATCGGATAGAGGCGCTGAATGAGGAGGAGTTGCCGTCAGACAAGCGGTGCATTGCCCATACCCTGGAAGTCGATCGCGCCTTTTTCAACTTGGGTATGTCGCATGAGGTGATCTCGACGATAGATCGCCTAGCCGCCTTTCTAGAAGACTATACGGAGGGCCGTCTGCTCACCCTTGGCGCCGGCGACGCCGTCAAAGCCTTTCAACGTGACCGCATCAGTCTGGCGGGGGATCGCCTGGGGCGCATTAGAAAAGCGCTCGAGGTTCTGAGTGACGAGGCCAATCAGCCGATCGCGGCGGGGCCGCCGAACGGAGTGCCAAACCTTCACCGACGTGCGGTGGTGGTTTTCAATCACTTGAGCGTCTTCTTCGACGGCGAAGGAAACCCGAAAAACGCCCAGGTCGGACGGTTCTACGACCTTCTGATTGACCCGAACTTCGCCAGCGCGCCCGTCGATTTCATCTTCATGATGAACGAACGACACGCACCGCAGCATCTGCGGGTGCAGAGCCAACCGGTTGCCCGAAGGTGGCCTGCGCCCACCTTGATCACGCCAAAGGGCCTGACCACCGAGGAGTTTCGCCATCTGGACGAACGTCGCGTTCGCGCTCTTGGCCCAGGTGCGTGGAACAGCGAGCCTGGCGATCGGTGCTACGTGCATTTCATGCAGGCGATGCGGCCTGTGACCCTGGCCACCCGCTTCTTTCCGCGTGCCGCCATGGCCTTGGCCTATATGGGCCGCTGGCGCACGGAACTGGAGGCCAATGACAAGGAGATCCGCGGGCAGGAAATCGTCGTCTCCTTCGCCGAGGATTGGCGCGTTGAAGATGACCCCGACCGCAGGGTCATTCCAGGAATCTATTTCGGGATGCGCACGGGAGAACTGAGGCAGTTTCAGACCGCCGTGCGAAAGGCCTTTGAAGGGCAGCTCAACACCGCGTTGCTTCGAGAGGGAATGGACAGCGTCGGCGCAGCCTTCGCGGGCACCGCGATCGACCGGGTCATGCTGCAAGCTCTCGAAGCCTATCGAAACACGAAGGCCACGCCGGCTAAGCGCCTCAAAGCTGCCGAAGACAGAATCAAACTGCTTCTGACGGAATTTGGCCGGGGCGATGCGCCGGCGCGGGTCAATGGCGATGACCACTACTTTGTGAAAATCGCCTCGGCCGTCGGCCACAGCCGATACGCCATGACCCTGGCCTTAGCGGCGATCGACGACATGATCGCTCGACGGCGGGCGCAGATGCCCAAGGAAGTCGTCTATCTCAGCGCTGTCGCTCAATTCGTTGAAGAGCTGACGCTTCTGACGGCGGGGCGCGAGCCTGGCACGCGCGAGGACATCGCAATCGCGCACGTCCTTAGCATGTACCAGAAGGACACCCTGTCGACGATCAATCGTACGATGGGCGCGTGGCCCTATACGCCACGCAGGCGAGCCCCCTTCACCGACGCGGATCTCAGGGACAAGGACAATCGGTGGATTGAGCTCCTCAAGGTCAACCAGCCCCTGCTGTTCGATCTCCAAGACAAGATTCTCGTCACCCTGGGCATGATCGGCCAACCGGTCGAAGCCAGCGTGCTGACCAGCGTAGACACCGTCGCCCGATCCCTAGAGACCGTTTGCAGAAAGGCTGGCGTCACCAGCGACGACGAGCGCAAGCGTGTGCTTCAACGGGTCATGGACCTGCTGGTCCACCGATGCCTCGCCTTCCGCATAGCCCCCAAGGGCGTAGAAAGACCCGACGACGAAGAAAGGCACAGGTTCGCCATCCATCGTTCGATGCGCCGCTACCTCTATCAACGGTTCAATGCGCCCAATGTCGACTATGCCGAAGTCGATCAACTGACGGTCTCGCTTTACAGCACTCAGCCCAGCGATCTGCCCCGGCCAACGGCGGCTGCGCACCGGCGCGTGCGACATCTGATCGAGCAACTCTCGCAGTTCGAACAGCGCGACCAGGACCGCCCTCACTCTTGGCGAGACCCCTTCCTGGACGGTCTTAACCCCGACGCCGACGAGGACAGCGAGGAGGTCAAAGAACGCAAGCACGTACTGCGCGCCAGGTTACGGGCGGCCTACGGTGCGCTCCGCTCAGTCTACTCGGTTGACGTCGTCTCCCGCTTCAACACCTACGAGGACGAAGGCGTTGAAAGTCCGGACAACGGCTATTTCGAGAGCCACCGGCTGCGCGTCCGCTGGATGCTGCGGCGCGCCATCGCACTGGATGACGTGTGGCGTCGTGAAGGTGGCAAGGTGACGCCGAACGAACTCAACACGTTCCACGCTGAAGAGATCGTTTGGCTCTTCAACGAATGTGGCGTGCTCAGCCTGGCGGAAGGCAGGATCAACGACGCTGTAGCCTTGCTCAGCAAGGCGTCCCAGCTGGCTCGCGATCTGGTCGAGCACTGCGGGTGGGGCGCCCTACTGGCGCGTGTTGGCGTCAACCGCGCGATCGCTGACATCGAGCGTGGCCGGCTGCGCGCCGCTGAGCAGCACCTCAATCGAGTCGTGGCGGACGAGGCAGACGAGCATCCGGCGCTCGTCCTGATCTCCAAGGGGTATCTCGCGCTGATCTGCGATTTGAGGGGCGATCCGGCCACGGCCGAACGCGGTTACGCGGAGGTCGTGGAGAAGCTTGTCGCAAAGCAGAGATACCGCGCCGCCGCGATTTTCTCGGTTCAGCGTTCGGACTGTTTTCGTGGGATGGACAATCTCGACAAGGCGGAAGAGCACGCCAAGTTGGCCCGCGGCTATGCGGTGGAGGGCGAGCACGAGGACATCCGGCAGCTGGCCGAGCTCTCCCTGGCTTGGGTCTCGATCGCTCGGCTCGCCGATACCTTCGACGTCCGCGAGAAGCGCAGGATCGAAGACACGCTCGCCCGTGTCCGCGCCTATGCCAAGCTTATGGGAATGCCGCGGCTAACCTGCCGCGTCGCGCAGGCGCACGCGATGCTTTGCCTCTCGATAGGGGATTACCGACTGGCGGCCGAGCGGGCGCAAGAGGCCCTGACGATCGCGACGCGACATGAAATCGAATTGCGCAAAATCTCTGCCTTGGCGCTGTTGGGAGCAGCGATGGCGCGCATGCGTCTACCCGAGGCTCGCCACCTGCTGATCCGAGCTCGCGAGCTCGCCTATCACGTCGAATTCAATTCCCAGGTTAACCAAATCGAACGCGCGCTGGGTGGTCTGTGACGAGGACGCGACATGAAGGTTGATGCGGCGCGAGCGTAGGTTTGCTTTTCGTCGCCGAACTACGCGCGGAGCCCGACGGATCGGTGCCGTCATGCCGCCGGCAAGTCGGCTAGCAGCGGGCAATCATTGGTGCCCGGCGTCCAGGATGAACCCGTGGCGACTTTCGATGCCAGGCTCCCAAGTACATAGGCCGGCTCGCAAAAAGCGCGCTTGAGGTTGGTGGAACTGCTCGGGTGGCTGAGTCCGGCCCGGTGCCCAGTCTCGTGAATCAGGGTGGCCGCCACGGCGACCGGCGTCCGGCCCAGGCCGTAGCGATTGAGCCGAACCGGCCCGCTGGTCGTTCCGTCCCAGGCGATGTTGCCGCTGAACCTGTACTGCCACCAAGCCTTTGGTCCGCCGAACGTCGTTACGTGCAAATCGGGCAACTTGGCGCGCACTTCGGCCACGCTGGCGGCTGGATCGACATCACGCCACGCGGCGGCGAGTTCGGACCTTGCGCCGTGCCGAGCCTTGAAGGCGGCAAAGTCGCGCGCCAGGGCGTCGGAAAAAGCCGCATCCACCGCGAGCCGAACGGCTTCGTCAAACACCGGGGCGAACTTTGCAGGCGCTGCGGGCTCGAGCAGCAGGCAGACATCACTGTGAGGATCAGCGCCACACGCGCGCCGAGACGTGGCGACTGCCTCAGCCGGCGACACACTTGTGGTCACAAGGGTGGCGGCTAGGGCCGCAACGCTCACTGTACATCGTTTGATCGACATGGCTCAGGCCGCCACCGGCCTGGGTGAAAGGAACCGCTCACCGTTCTTGATGAAGATCTTGCTGACCGCATCCTGTGGCCACGCCGGTGAGGTCAGTTCCTTGCGCATGATTTCCAGATAGCGGCGCTGATCGCCCTCGCGCTGCAGCATGATCCAGTCGCTGCCATAGGCGATCTGACCGTAGAAGTTATGGTCGGCGCCCACGCAGTATCGATGCAGGGCCTCGAAGAATGCCGTGGCGAGCTTGCGGCGCTCAGGTGAGGCGCCCAGGATCTCGTTTACATAGGCTAGGTCGATGAAGACGTTGGGGTTGGCCTTCAGGACGCTGGCGGTGCTGGTCATCGCCCAGACCGGGTGCTGGGTCGGTCGACCAGCCATCGCGTCGACGAACTCCTGAGCGTCGAAGGCGAAGTGGCCCATCATGATGTGGAGGGACGGATAGGCTTGGGCCACGCGACCCCAGCCCAGCGGATCGGGACGATCGGCAAAATTGATCGCCGTAAAGTTGGATGGGCCGGCGTGGGACAGGATCGGGACCCCACGTCGCTTGCACATGGCGTAGGTTTCAGTCAGCGCTTGATCGAGGGCGGCACCCAGGAGAGGAGCCGGCGACTTTTGCCAAGCTTTGACCACCCGATCGCCGACGCCATCCTGACCCACGAAATGAGCGTCGTCGTAGGCCTCGTTACCTATCGGGTAGAAACCCATAGGCGGATAGAACTTCAGTCCGGCGATTTTGCCTTGTGTGAAGGCCGTTTCCAGGCCCGCCAGATAGCCTCCGGCTTCGCCGTGCTCGCGTCGGTCGTAGGCGTGTTTGAGCGGGCAGTACCCGGCAAAGGTCCTCAGCTCTATCTTGCCGCGATAGTACTCGGCCGCCTTGGCCCAGAACGTGATCTGGTCGGCTAGGCTGGAGTCGTCGGCGGCTTGGTCGCCGACCCAATGGTCATAGTCGACGAGCAGATTTACGATCGTGACGGGCTGGGCGTCCGGCGCGCTGAAGGTTTCCAGGTAGCGCTTGAGGTGGTTGCTGCGAGGCTGCATCAAGATGAAGCCCCAGGAGACGGTCCGGGCGATCGAGCTAAAGAATTCCGCGGGGTCGAAGTCTGCCGCGCCGAGCGCCTGTCCCTTGACGAAGCCATGGCCAGAAAAGAACTGAGCTGCTCGCTGAGCGTCGGCTTCCAGGCGATCGGGTTCGCGTCCTTGGCTCCGGGCCGCACTAAGGAATGCCTGACGGTGTAGCGTCTGAACCTGGGCCACATTTTTGGTCTGGCCCGCAGCCTTCATCTCCAGGGCTGAAGTCGCCAGGACAAAGTCGCCGGTGTTGACAGCCAATAGGATGGCCGCCAAGTCCGAGTACCCGTCCAGCAACGCTTGGTCCGTTGCCAATGCGGCCGTGGGCGCAGGCGGGTTGGCCTGCGGCTCCAACCCCTGACTACGATTGGTCGCCAGTTGAGCAAAGCGCTCGGCGCTGACCTCGGGGGGCGGCGGCCGCATCCTGCGCTCAAGCGCGGCAAGCTCGCTTTTGACGGTGATCGAGAACGGTTTGACGACCGTGCTGAAGAGATCGATCAGCGCCCGAACCGCCGCCACATCGGCATAGGCCCGTAGCGCGGTGAACTTCAGGAAGCCAGCAATCGGCAGGTCGGAGGCATTGAACAGATGAACATGGGTGTCCACCACGCCGACGCGACGCACCCCGTCGGGCTTGGGCGGCAGCTTCGGCCAGGCCGCACATCCACTTACCAAAGCCGATGCACCGGCCAGCAGCACCCGGCGACTGAGGCAGGACGTCGTAGTCCTTAGGATGTCCATGGCAGCCCCCGCTACGAAGGCTTCAGTCGAACATCGTTATTCGGCAAAGTCACGCGCTTAAGTTGTTCCTTCATGCCCTTTCGACGCCTCGACCCCTTCAACAAGGCCATGTGGGCTGCCGCGATCAGAAGCGGTGCGGCCGAAGCTCATCCGGGCGTAGTGGCCCCGCTTACCATCCGCAACCAAGACAATTTTCCTTGTCTGTTGCGACCTCTACGTGCAGCTTAACTGTCAGCTTGCCTTCGTTGGGTGTCGCCGGCCAGTGACCGGCTCGGACGAAGCTTCTTTCATCAGGCGCCGTTGCGACACCAGTGTCGCTGGAAAACGGTCGCCTCGCGTCAGGTCGGGGGACTCTGCGATGAAGTGGTTGGTTGTGGCGCTGCTTGCGCCGGCGCTGGTCCTTGGCGGATGCACGTCAACAATCAAACCGGTGACGGTTCCGCTCGCGAGCAAGCCGCCTGAAGTGCAAATCTGCAAAGACAAGACGGCAGGTCCGCAAGCGGTGAAGTCGACAATCTATACCGAGGTGTCGCCTCGAGATCGGCTGCAGTGGTACGTCTGCGCGCTGCGCACAAAGGCGGACGCAAACCTTGTGCAGGCGCAGAAGTGGGAAAACCAGACCGAATGGCGGGACCTGCCGATGATCGCCGCAGCAGCAACCATCGCCGGATTGGTCTTGTTTGGTAAGCGCGACGCCGAAGGCAAGGCGCTTACGCCTGGCACCCAGGATGCCGTGGCGGCGGTCGGCTTCGGCGCTGCCACGTTTGCAGCGTTCTCCAACTATCTCTCGCCGCAGAAGGCCAGGACCGTGCTCCGCCAGAGTGCGCGCGGTCACTACTGCCTAGCGACCGAGGGAGAGTTGATCCTTTCGGTCTACGACTCGGTCGAGCGCAAAACGCAGAGGGATGAGCTCGTGCTCAAGGTCGCGGAGCTATCGGCGGCGTTGGAGCGAGAGCCCGGCAAATTCGGAAAACTGGCCGAGGCAAAGACGGTCCGTGACGCGGCCAACAAGGCCGTCGCCACCTACGACATTCAGATCCGGCAGCTCGATACGGCTTCGATCGAACTTGGCGAAACCGCGTGGAACTTCGGTCTTGACCTCATGGCGCGCTCGGATCGTGGCGAGCAAAATGTCGACGCCCTGGTCAAGGCGATCAGCGAGCAGACCGCCAGTGCGACCAAGTTCGCGACGACCGCCCAGGCCGTGAGCGATCCCGTTCCAAAGGCGGTGGTCGCCGAGTTCATCCGTTCACAGAGGGTTGCTCAGTTGGCGGCGAAGCCGAAGGCGGTCGTGGCTCCCGTGCCCGACGAGTTGACCGCCGACGTCGCCGTCCGAACCGCCCTTCTCCTTGATGGGCTGGTCAATGTGGAGGCGTTGGTTCTGGGTTTCGACAAGTGCGCGGCGACTGCCCTGGCGGGCGGCACGCCAAAGGCCGACCGCATTCAGCGGATCACCCTGCAATAGCGACTGCCGCCAATCGAAGCCGCTATCGAAAGGAGCCAGCATGTCGGTCGATCGCGATCGTATCCTAAGCATCGCCAGGTCCAGCAAGGTCCGCGCCTACAAATGGAAGAACCGCGGGCGTGCGCCTGGCGCCTACATTGATGGGATGGCCGTAGCCTTCGCCGAGGCCTACGAGGCTCTTCTGGCCGGCGACAACGTGAGCGCGGCCCTGGCCGCCGCCGTCGCCTATGACACAGATCACGACGTGCTCGACTGGTACGCGGACAAACTGAAGAAGGTCGGTCTGACGTCTCAGGATGCGCCACAGCGCTTGGTTGGCGTGTTCACCGTCATGCTTGGGCTCGGCATGCGTGAAAGCTCAGGCCAGCATTGCGAGGGGCGGGACATGTCGGCCGCGAATGTTTCTGCCGCAACGGCGGAGGCCGGCCTGTTCCAGGTCAGCTACAACTCCACCAGCGCGCACCCCCTGCTCAAGCCACTGTTCGCCCGGTTCTCGGGGCGTGACGATCTGCTGACTATCTTCGGTGATGGAGTGCATTGCTCGGCCGGGTCTTGGAGCGACTGGGGCGATGGGCCAGGGCGAGACTTTCAGGCGCTGACCAAGCGGTGTCCGAAATTTGCGGTGCTCTACGCCGCGCTTCTGCTTCGCCATGCGCGCCAGCACTGGGGCCCAATCAATCGCCGAGAGGCGGAGGTTACTGCCGACGCTGCCGCGCTGTTTGAAGCCCTTAGATCCGAAATGGATCAAGCCTGACTTGCATTCTGAGCCCAGCCTTGGGCTGAAAGGACTCGACCGTGGACGACATCGCCGACTATCCGGACTTCAAAGGCTTTTTGGACCCGACAGCCGAAGGCGCAAAGGTCGAGCGAAAGGGCGATGAGACGTTCCTCGTCACCCTGCGTGGGGAAGAGGGAGGCCAAATCCTACTTCGCCGCGTCGATGGGAAGATCGAGCTCCTGGAGGCGGACAACGTCCTTGACCGTGAAGCTCGATTTGCCGCCCGCGCCTGCGCCGGCGCCTGCACCGCTGAACAACACGCTCTCGTCGCCCAGGCCATCGTCCGGCTCGTAAACAATTACTCCTCGGCACAGGGACCAGATCACGGCAACCTCGCTTGTCTCTGGGCTGTTCGCCACATCGTCCACGACGTCCTGGAATTTTGGATCACCCGCTCGGACGGCACCGCCAGTTTCTACCCGGACTTGGTCAGTTGCTTCGGTGCCGGTCGTCCGGAGGCGGAGGTCGCCGCCGGAGGGATCGTGATATCGCCGACATCCGGCTCGCGCATCGGCCATATCGGATTACTCGGGGCCGGGCATGGCGATACCCGCCTGATTTACTCAAATTCGAGCGCCGCCGCTCAGTGGAAGCAGAACCACACGATCGCGACTTGGCGAGCACGATATCGAGACGTGAAAGGGTTGCCGGTCTACTTCTTCCCGTTGCCGCAGTACGGAGCGTAGGCGTGGTGCGGCCAAGTTTGCGTCTACTTTTCTGAGCGGGGCTGGATAACACGATGAGTGCTGGAACATTGAGGCTACACCCGGGGACGCGCCGGACGTCGTCGGAGAGGTCCAAATTCGAGGTTTCCGATCGCCTCTCGTTTGAATTCAAAGAGGACGGTCTCGTTATCGAATTGATGAGCGTTCCTGAGAGGATTTGGGGTGAGGCTTGGCGACTCTTGGAGCAAGCTCCTGGCGCCACTGTCGATGTTACGCCCGATCTTTTGCGAAGATGGGCCTCGCCTGTTGGGCCGGCAAGGTCATCCGAACAAGAGTTGAGAAGTGGGATCGTGGCGCAGGCGGCAGAGGAGATGACACTTCGCGCCTCCGTAGTCGCCGACGAGCCTCGTAGATTGCCTGAGCAACGGCAAGAGGACATCGCCAAGGCGAGAGCCTGGTTGCAGGAAAATCTGGGCTGACGATGAGACTGAAGGGTGTCGCTTCGGTCGATGCGCTCCGGCAAGTGGCTGTTGGTGACTAACTGATCGTAATAGGCGGCGATCTGGTCTCGCTGTGGCCAACCGCTGAGCGTGTCGGCAGCGCTAGCCCAACTCGACACGCAAACGATCGGCTTCGTGTCGAGCCTGGATCAACCCCGCCTTGGTCGCAGCGGGGCGGACTGAAGGCTCCAACGTGGTCGCGCCCGCCACCCGCGTGGCCTCGGCGTCAGCTTCGATCACGACCACATGAACCCCTCGCGCGGTAAGCGTCTTCACTTCCTCACGCAGGCTCGGACCAAGAAAGGGCCTAGCGTCGCGTGAAAAGGGTGAGACCACGAGCACGCGTCGCGCGTCGCTGGCTAGGTGCGCATTGGCCAGCGAACGGACCCCGCCGTCCATGTAGCTCCGACTCCCAATGGTTACGGTCGGCCAGATTTTTGGAACGGCGCAACTGGCGGCTACGGCGTCAACCAGTTGTGCGCCAGAGTGCCTATCAAAAACAGAGGTGTCTCCTGTCAGCACGTCTACCGCCGTGATCAGGAGGGGCGTCTTTGGCCACGCCTCGGACACGAGTCGGGAGCGGACCACGTCTCGGCGATGGTCGGCTTGGCTCGCGGTAAGCGCCTTTTGTGCAAAGCGGCCCAACTCGCGCAGTTTTTCCTGCGGTTCGATGATCTCGTCGAGAATGGCCGTCGCCGCTTCGGCTGCAGCGGCCACATTGGCGGGGATGGAAACTTCATGAGCTTGGAGAGCTGGATCGACTTGGCGCTGCAACAGTTCTTCGAAGGTTACTTCGCTCAAAATCTGCGACCCGACGACGGAGCCGGCGGAGGTGCCGATCACCTTGTCGGCCAACCGCACATCCAATCCATGCTCGGAAAGGCCGGCGAGGAGGCCCGTCATCCAGGCTATGCCCCAGAGGCCGCCGCCTCCAAGCACCAAGGTTGTTCCTTGCACGGCGTAACCCTCTTCACGCCGCCCGACCAATCTACTCGCAACAATCGAGCGCGCTGTCTGTCGCGGCCTTGCCGTGTGCAAGCGTCGCTGTATAGTAAATACGGGGTCGTGCCCCTTAGTGCCTTAGCGTTGTGGTGCCTCACCAAATCAATAGCCTAGGAAACGCACATGCCTGAGATAGTCCTCGAAATAAGCCTCGCCGAAGAACTGGCCCTGTTTGCGCCGGGTGTGTCGGACACTGCTCTGGAGCTGGCGGCGGGTGACGTCCGCGGGCTTTTCTGCTCCTGCTCCGGCTGCAATTCGGGCTGTACTAACGACAGTCGCTGACGGCTGAGTGTTGCGGTCCTGGTGGTCAGGGCGAAGGATTCCCGCCGGCCACGGTTGCGGAGCGTTCTCCAAAAACATGCTGCGAGCGGCGGCCGCCAAAAGTGGATGAGTTCCTTAGAATAATCGCCGCCCGGGCCGCTACTTTTGACGAGCGTTTAGCCGAAGCAGTAACGACTCTCACCGAGTCGGCGACTGATCTGCAGGCGGGTTTGCGTCGGTTCACGGCTTGGCGAGAATCCTCGGTCGGCGGCGATTTTGAACTCTTCGACCGAAGGCTTGCGCGCGACGGTTTTTGCAAAGAAGACGTGCTGCAGAAGCTCTCGGCCACCACGCCGCTCGGGGCTGCTCCGGCGTGGCTCGAAGCGGCTGAGTGGGTTGATTGCGCGCTCCGAAAGGGGGGCAGCGCGGCCTACGCCTTGGCCTGGCGAGGGGGCGAACCCGAAGTCCCTTTCGAAGACCTGTTTTGCGGAGTCGTCGAAGAGGCAGAGCGCCGCCTTGTTCGAACTATTTCCCCTCACCGTATGGATTTGCTCTCCGAGTCGGCCATGGTCGGGCTGCGGCTTGAGCTCGCTCATTCGTTGGCAGGTCTCTGCGGCCCTATCTTCTACCAACGGTTCAGGCTTCAGCGGGACGTCGAGCCGCGGGCCGACGCCGCCAATGACGAACGCGCGGCGCTGCGCGCGTTCGTCGTCCACATGCGTTCTGAAGGTCTACGCGCCGTCTTCCTTCAGCGGCCCGTTCTGCTCAGGCTGCTCGCCGTCGTCGTCGCTCAATGGGTGGCCGCTACGGTGGAGTTCGCCCAGCGTCTCCATGCGGACCAAGCCGCGCTAGCGATGCTGACGAGGGCGCCAGGCGGCCACGTTGTGGCCTGCTCCGAGGTCGTGGGGGACCTTCACAACCATGGTCGCGCCGTCAGATCCGTCGTCTTCACGAACGAAGCGAAGGTTTTCTACAAACCTAAGAATCTCGCCATCGACGGGGCTTGGTCCGAACTGATCCTCGATCTCAACGCCCGCGCCCCGCCATTTCAGCTTAGGACGCCACGCACGCTTGCTCGGACCGACTATGGATGGAGCGAACACATCGAGCATGACCCCTGTGAGGAGCCGGGCGGGTTCGCCGCGTACTTCCGTAGGGCAGGGGGCTGGCTGTGCCTGTTTCACCTTTTCGGTGGGATGGATATGCACGAGCAGAACATCGTGGCGTCTGGCGAACATCCAGTTCCCGTCGATTTGGAAACGCTCCTGCAGCCTAGCCAAATTGCCGAGATGGCGGAGGCGGACCCACGCCGGGCCTATACGCTTGCTGGTGCGGCGATCGCCGGCTCGGTGCTCTCCACGGGCCTGCTTCCAGGCTATGGGCGTCGCGAGCGCCACGGAGAGGCCATCGCTCATGGCGGGTTTCTGGAAACCCGAGTGCGCGAACGACGCATTGGGTGGCTCCACGTCAATACCGATCGGATGCGGCCCGTGGTCGAATTCGACGCCGGGCGGTCCAACGAGAACCTGCCACACGCCGACGGCGCCTATGGCGACATCAAGGACTTTGTCGGCGATGTCGTCGCTGGATACGTGGAATACGCCAACTACCTTCTCGGAGGCATCCGGGCGCGTGGCGTCGAGGATTTGATTGGGCGATTCAGCGACGTAAAAGTGCGCAAGCTGATCAAGAACACTCGATTCTACTCGCTGCTAGTCGATCGTCTCCGCAATATCCATAGCCTTGAGGACGGCGGCCTTTGGAGCGCGCATCTCGATTTCGTCTGCCGGTTCGTGGACTGGAATGCGCCCGATGATCCCTGGTGGCCTTTGGTTGAGGCAGAGCGAAACGCCTTGGCGGAGCTCAATGTCCCGTACTTCACGATGTCAGCCAAAGGATCGACGATCGCCGATGTGGATGGGCTTGGCGCTGAAAGCGGCTTGCAGCCGGGCCTTGACCGCGCACGCTCCGCCTTGGCTGGCCTTGGCGAAGCAGAAATCGAACGCCAGGCGAACATAGTCCGCCTGAGCCTTACGTCAGTGCGCAGTGTCGAAGTTGCTCTCCAGGTTCGCGCGAGCCGCAGGTCAAATTCCACAAGCGACTTAGCGATAGCGGGGGATGCTTCGCTTCTGAAGGCGCGCGCCGATACAATCGCCAGTGATCTCGCGCTCCTGGCCTATCGCGGCCAAGAGAGCGCCGCCTGGTTAGGCTTGGATTGGCTTGAAGATTCGACGATCTGCCAGCTCGCCCCGCTCGGTACGGATCTCTACAATGGCGCCGTCGGCGTGGCGGTTTTTCTGGCTGCCCATGCCAGGGTCGCCGCCAACGAACAGAGCGCTCGTCTCGCGCGCGCAGGCATTTCTGCGCTCCGTCACGATCTGCTCGGTGTCAACGCCGGGCGCTCTGCGCGCGCGGTGGGTATTGGCGGGTCCACGGGCTTGGGGTCGATCGTATACGGACTCAGCACCATTGCGGACCTGGTCGACGATCAAGCCGTCCTCGCTGACGCCGTGCAGATATCTCGGCTGCTTTCCGACGAACTCATTGGTTCAGACACGAGTTTGGATGCAATGGATGGCGCTGCGGGAGCTTTGCTGGGTTTGCTGAAGCTCTATCGGCTGACCGGCGACACTACGGTGCTGGAGCGAGCACGGGCTTGTGGCCGACACTTGCTTTCCGCCGAGACGGCGCATCCCAACGTTATCAGTAGCGGTCTCTCACATGGGCCGGCGGGCATGGCGCTCGCACTTGCTGGGCTCGCCGCGGAACTACCCCAATCTGAGGCCTTCGATCTATTTGGGCCCCTCCAAGAATGGCTCGACTTGGAGAACGCGACCTTCTGCGACCAGCGCCGCGCATGGCCGGATGCCCGGTCGAACGCGCATGCCGGCAGTGGCTTCTGGCCCTGTCAGTGGTGCCATGGGGGAGCCGGTATCGGGCTGGCCCGTATCGCGACGGCCGACAGCTTGCGAGCGAGCCGCGCTCCCGCAAGGCTATGTGAGATACTCGACCGCGATATAGTCCGGGCAGTGGAGACGACGAAAGCGGCTTGGTCATACGCGACCGATTCCCTTTGCTGTGGGTCGCTTGGAGGCATCGAGTTGCTGGTCGAGGCTGGCCGCCATCTCGCTGCGCCGGACCTGCAGAGCCTCGGCAGGGCGCGCCTATTCGAAACGGTGGCTGAGGCTGATCGCGCGGGTGACTATCTCTGGGACATTGCGGATCGCTCGGTGAACGTCGGGCTCTTTCGCGGTATTTCCGGGGTCGGCTACACGTTGCTGCGCCAACTTGATCCGACGTTGCCGAATATCCTGGTCTGGGGCTGAGGAAGCTTGTCGGCGGGAAGGGGGACGACATGGACAGGATCATGACTTCCGAGCGCGTGCGACGCCTTCTTGGTTCGATGACCTTGGTGGACTTCAACAGCCAGGTGCGGGAGCAGGCGACCAGACAGTTCGAGAGGGCGTTCGAAGCGGAACTGCTTGCAGACCTCTTTGACTTGAGCGCGCTCGAAATGCTCCTCGCCAGTGACGCCATGCCTGCGACCTATATCGATGTCATCACCAACGGCCTCCCAAAGCGACTCGCCGATCTGCAGAGGAGCAGTGGGAAGGCCGGCCTGGAGCTCGTTGCCGATAGTGTTCGGCGCGGTGCAACGATACGAGTCAGCGACATTCAGCGCTTCCATGGCGGTCTGGGCAGCTTCACACGGGAGATCGCCGCCTATTTTGCCGCTCAGGTTCAAATCAACGCCTACCTGACACCGCCCGGTCACGTCGGGTTCAATCCGCATTTCGACACGACGGATATCTTTATCGTCCAGTGCGTGGGAGCCAAGGAGTGGAAGATATTCGGCGACTACACCGGCAGGCTTGACCTTCCGCTGCTGGAAACGCCTTGGGCGCCCGAACTCTATCTACCGTCGCCAGAGTTTGAAGCGCTGACCCTCAAGGCCGGCGATGTACTGTATCTCCCGCGCGGAGTGATGCACCAAGCCCGCTGCAACGACCAAGCGTCGCTCCATCTCACAATCAGTCTTGCGCCGCTGACGCCGGCGGAGGTTTTGACGCGGGAGATCAAGCGGCTCATCGAAGAGGACGTTGAGCTACGCAAGCGCATCGATTGGTCTATTGGGAGCGATGCCGGCCACGTTTCGCAGCTCAACGCTACGCTTCGCAAATTGCTTTTGGGATTGGCGGACCGTCTCGATTTGGCTGGCTTGCTCGCCGCCGAAGAGCTCCGGCTGCAGAGGCCGCCAGTCAGCGAGGCAGGTGAGTTGCAGGCGGCCATCGCCAGTCTGGACGAAGCGGCAGGTCGCGCCACATCTCCCCGAACCCTGTGAGGGGCCGATGCTTGTCGGTGGAGAGCTCGCCGACTGAGCTTGAATGACTTGGAGCAGGGCGCGCGCATGGGGCAGCATGAGCGCGACTGAAGCCCCTCAAGCGCCAGCCGCGACCGGCGGGGGCGCGCCGCCGGCCCCTCAAGGGGACCGGTGGGCTCACATCGTCAGGAGGGATCGCACAGGATCGTGGTGCGGCGGAGGGGGCTGCGGCTGAGCTTGAAGCCGAGGCTGGGGCGGAGTCCGGGTTTCGAGCGAGACGACTGCGCGTAGAGGCTGGGGCTGGTTGGTGGCAAGTTGTTCCGAGCTCCTAGTCGCCGCCTTGAGGAGGCGGGGCGCCTCGACCGCCCAGAAGCGATCGTCGCGCGCCTTGTTGGACCGCGGGTCTGGCGGCACAGGATCGCGCCGACGGTCGCCGATCATCCGCGATGGCAGGTTGGGCCAGCGAGCCGCATCAAGCTTGCCGCCGTCGAAAATGGTTTTGGTGAGTTTCTCTTGGGTCGCCTGGAGATGGCCGCTGATGAGCTTGGCGCGGGTGATGTAGCCGGCGTTCACGCCAGGCAGGCTGTGGTTCATCAGCAGATGCATGTCGATTTCCGACAGTCCGGCGATCTGGCCCATGGTGCGGTAGGTCTGGCGCAGGTCGTTGCCCCATTTGGCCAACACCTTCCGGTTTTCCTTGTGTTCGGCCATGTGGCCATCTTGGCTTTCAGCCGCAAACACCCAGCCGCCGTCATTGCCGGGCATCAGCATGCGGCTCGCGCGGATCGCTCTGATCAGGCATCGGATCATCGGGCGCGAGAGCGGGATGTCGAATGCGCGGTCAGCGCCGCCCTTTGGCCGCGGGATGTGGAGCACCCGATCCTTGAAATTGATGTGATCGATGCGCGCTTCGAGCAGGGCGCCCGGCCGGCTGCCCGAGAGCAGGCTGAGGAGATGGAACTCGCGGCGTATGGGATGACGCATCAGTCTGGCCTGGGCGAACCAGGACGGCAGATCCTCGATGCCCATCGCCGTGTTCCGGCGCTTCTCGCCATTCCAGTCGACCGCCAGCGTGGGGTTCTCCGGCGGCAGCTCGCGGTGGCTCTTGCGCGCATGGTTGTAGATCGCGCGTAGGGTTCGCATCGCGCCGTTTGCCGCTGATGGCCCGCTGACCTCGGTGAGAGTGTCGTGCCGCTCGGCGACCATGATCGGGTTCTCCCCAAGACGCTGCAGAGGAAGGTCGAGCCAGTCGGCCAGGACGCGCTCGACGTGGTCTGCGTAACCCTTCATCGTCGAGGGGCTGCGGTTCTTGCGCTCCATGTGTGCTGACAGATAGCGCGCCCACGCTTGCCGCAGCGTGACGCCGCCGGCAGGCGCAACCGCCGCGTCCTTCTTCTTGGAAACCGGGATCGCCTCACCGCGGGTGACTTTGGCAATGAGTAGCTTGGCCTGTCCGCGGGCGTTTCTCGCCGCGATCTCGCCGGCGTAGCCGATGACGACGCTCTTGCTCTTGCGCACGCCGTGAACCCAGTGCTCGGCCTGGGCCGTGTACGATTTGCGGCGGCGGCCGACGATCAAGAGGAAGCCGGGCAGTTCGGTGTCCCGGACCTTGTAGGGGGCGTTGGATGCGAATGGCAGTTGGGCCACCGCACGATCGCTCAGCAGGATCCGTTTTGGTGTCATTCTGAGGGTCCCCTACGCTCGACTGCAGAGTCGTTTTGTTCTGGAGTAAAATTAGTCGGGGGTCGGTTTTAGTCGGGGTAACCCCGATTAAAAGTCTTCCGGTCGACGTTTTCAGTTAAACCCAGGAGCGCGACGGCTGCATCAAAAAACATAGGGGATATAATAGGTTATCGTATTCTATCGTAAAGCGGCGAATACACGGGTTGCCCCAGAATTGCTGCTACGAATCTGAGGCGCGGACGTTCGAATTGTTCCGAGCGTGCCATCTTATCTTCGATAAATTCAATGCGTTATTGCGCGCGTCAGTTGGCTTCGCAGCCTCTCTCTGACGCTCCTGTGATCGTTTTGTGCCAAGGTCCGCAGTTCGTCGTGCAGATCGTCGGTCCGAAGGTGGCCATATCGTGCGCTCATCTGGAGCGTAGAATGGCCCAAAACCCTACTCAACGGTAGAGATCGCCGCTACCTTGGACCCACCATGACGCAAAGGTGTGACGAAGGTCGTGCCAGCGGAAGTCTTTGATTCCGCATACTTTCAGGGCCGACGCGAACGCCTTCTTCGGGTCCACATAGCGGCTGCCATCGGCCTTGCAGAACAGGTAGGGCGACAACGGTCGGTTGGGGGCGCTCAAGGGGCTTTCGACTGTGACCACTGCTGTGTCCACTAAGGGCACGCGCCGAGGTGCGTTGGTCTTGGTTTTGTCGAGGTGAATTCTCGACGTTCGCGGTCAATCGCCCTCACCATTAGGCCGAGATCTGGCGGAACACGTCGCTAGGATTATCGAGAGATAGTTTGGTGCGCGGTCGCCAAGCGCGCTGACGTTCAACGGTATTGTGCTTCTGCGTCCAACGGCCACGGTTCTTCGCCGTGGCGGGTGTCGTCGCCGGATCGCCTCCGGTCAGTCGGGGGGCGCTGATCGAGAGGGGCCTGCGGCCGGGATCCGGCGACGATGTATATATCATCGCATCTAGTTATAACTGATGTCAAAGGCGTTGCGGGCGGTCAGGGCGTGCGGGCCTGCCTCGCGTCATAAAGCATTGCATAATTACTGTTGTGCGATAGGAGTGACGGTCGCCGGCCAGGGCGCGTCCATCGCGCACCGGCGCTCCAGGACGCCGCATGTCACGATCCGCTCCCGACGCGGCCAAGGCCGCCCAGACCAAGGTCCTGCGGCAAGAGGCCGGCCGTTGGCTGAAGGCGGCCCGGGAGGCCGTGGGTCTGACCCAGGCCCAGCTCTCTGAAGTCGTCGGGCTGCGCTACTACACCTTCGTCTCACAGGTGGAGAGCGGCGTGGGCCGTCTGCCGATCGAGACCCAGGCCGCCTGGGCCAAGGCGCTGCGCCTGGACGAGGCCGAGTTCGCCAAGACGCTACTGGCCTATTATGAGCCCGAGTTGCACCGGCTGCTGTTCGGTGGCGTGGCCCAGGCCAGCCAGGCGCGCGCCTAGGCCGCGGTCGCGAGTTTCAGAAACGTGGGCACGGTTCTTTCTCTGACCAACTGGATCCGCGACAGCGGCCAATGGACGACGGCCGAGCGTGATCGGCTGGAGGCGCTGACCACGCACCTGCCGGGCGGCCATGACCTGGAGGTCGTGTTCGGCGCGGCCGACGACGGCGCGCCCTGGTGCGCGGTGGTCAACGAGGACGGAGACGTGGTGGTCCACGTCGCGCGCCTGGCCAAGCAGTTCGTCGTGCATGTGATGGGCGAGGAGATCGTCTCGCGTGGCGGCAGCCTGCGCGAAGCCCTCGGGCGGTGGCTGGCTCCCGAGCCGGAGCGCCATGGCGTGGTGGTCCCGTTCGGGCGACCACAGAGCGGCGTGGACATGATGATCCTGGTGGCGGTCGCGACGCTGCTGGAAGAAAAGCTGCGGCAGCACGCGCCGTTCGCGGCCGAGGGGGCGAGCGCGTCGAGCGCCGATCCGCCCGTCGAGGCGAAGGCGCACGCCAAGCTCGCGGCGCCGATCGAGACCGAGGCGGAGGGCCACGCCGCGTCTCACGGATCGGCCGCCGACGATCCTGGCGCGCCGGTCGCCGCCGCGCTGGCGCCGGTCCTGGCGGACGCGGATAACCCGCCGATCGACGTTTCGCCGCACGCCGTGGCCGTGGCGGCCGGTCCGACCCAAACGGCCCAGACGGCTCAGGTCGCGCCGTCGGCCTGGCATGAGATCCAGGAGAACATCCGCGTGGACGGCCGGGTGGCGCTGGTGACGCAGATCCGGGGCGGCGACGGTGACGACATCCTGATCGGCGGTCCCCAGGCCGAACACCTGGTCGGCGGCGACGGCGACGACGTGCTGATCGGCGGCGGCGGACGCGATGTCCTGGAAGGTGGGGCGGGCGACGACTGGATCGTGCTAGCGTCGGAGGCGCGGGCTTTTGGCGGGGCCGGGGCCGACACCTTCGTGATCAGCATGCCCCAGGTCCTGGACCGCGCCGACACCTTGCTGGGCACGATCCTCGACTTCAACACGCGCGAAGGCGACCGGCTGATGACCGCCCACGGCGACATCGTCGTCGTGCCGTCGTGGGACGCTTCGATCGAGACCCATCCGGTCGAGGCCCGCGCCGGCCAGAAGATCGAGGTCGACCTGGACGGCAATGGCCGTGTTGACGGCTACGTGCTCATCGGACCCCCGCCGACCGAGTCCGGCGCGGACGACCCGACTGCGGCCGACCCCGGTTTCGACCCCTGCCATGTCGCGCCAGACATCGGCTGGTCGGGCTGGACCGACATCATCGGCTGAACGACCGCCACGCCCAGCCTAACGAGTGAGCCGCTTGGTTATGAATGTATAGTAATAACTAGACAACTGAAAACTGTCTGACATACGGTCGGGATGACGCCGCCCAGGGCGCCGCGGGTTTCCTCCGTGAGGCCGCGCGGCGCTCAGCCAGATCCGGCCTGGGCTCCCCTCATCACGCGACGGCCCCCACCGCTCGCAGCCCGGACCAGACCCCATGACCCAGCTCCCCGTCTCTGGCGCGCTCGACGCGCCGCGCCGCGATGTTCCGGCGCCCGAGGGCAAGCCCGGTCCAAGGGTGTCTGTGGTGATCTGCACCCTGGACGAACAGGAGGCGATCGGCGGGGTGCTGGACGCGGTAAGCGCCGACCTGGCCGGCGTCGCGCACGAGATCATCGTGGTCGACGACTCCCTGGATGACGCGACGGCCCAGGTCGTTCTGGCCCGGGCCCAGGTCCTTCAGGGCGTCCGCCTGATCCGCCGCAACGGCGCGGGGGGCCTGGCCTCGGCCGCGATCGCGGGCTGGGACGCCGCGCGTGGCGAGACGCTGGCGGTCATGGACGGCGACGGCCAGCACGACCCACGCCTGATCCGGCGCATGCTGGAGCGGATGGCCGAAGCCCCGGCCGACGTGGTGGTGGCCAGCCGCTACCTGGACGACAAGGGCTCGGGGCTGACCGGCTTTCGCCACTGGGGCAGCCGCGCGGGCGTGGGGGTGTCGAGCCTGCTGCTGGGCCTGCGCCTGGCCGATCCGTTGAGCGGCTGCTTCCTGATGACCCGCGCCTGGTACGAAACCGTCCGGCCACGCCTGTCGGGCCTGGGTTTCAAGATCCTGATCGACGTCGTGGCCTCGGACCGGCGCCGGCCCCGGCTGCTGCAGGTTCCGACCGCCCTGCGCGCGCGGGTCGGCGGGGTGTCGAAGCTGGACCTGCGGGTGGTCTTCGACCTGGCCGCCTTGCTGGTGGAGAAGCGCACGGGCGGGGCCCTGTCGGCGCGAATGACCCAGTTCCTGTTCGTGGGCCTGACGGGCCTGCTGGTCCATCTGATGGCGCTCAGCACCGGGCGAGCGCTGGGCGCCCCATTCTGGCTGGGCCAGAGCGGGGCCATCTTCCTGGCGATGAGCTGGAACTTCATGCTCAACAACGGCCTGACGTTCCGCGACCGGCGCCTGCACGGCCGCGCTCTGTGGCAGGGCCTGGCCAGCTTCTATCTCGCCTGCCTGGGCGGGGCGGCGGTCAGCGAGGTCGTGGGGGCGGCGCTGCACGCGCTGGACGTGCCCTGGTACGCGGCCGGCGTGGCCGGCGCCCTGCTGGGCGCGTTCTGGAACTATCGCGCCGTGCAGCGCCTGACCTGGCGTCCAGCCACGGCGGTGCGCAAGGCCCGCACGGTCCTGGCCGCCTGGGCGGGAAGGGCGGTTCGATGAGCGCGCCGCTGCTGGACCGACTGTCGGCGCTGGACGCGCGCCGGCGCTGGGCGGTCGTGGGGCTGATCCTGCTGACGGCCGCCTTCGCGATCCGCGGCGCGCAGTTCGGCAACCCGTTGATCCATGTCGACGAGAACTTCTACCTGCTGGTCGGCGACCGCATGCTGCGTGGGGACGTGCCCTATGTGGACATTTGGGACCGCAAGCCGGTGGGCCTGTTCGTGCTGTTCGCGGCGATCCGGCTGCTGGGCGGCGACGGGATCGTCCAATACCAGGTGGTCGCCACCCTGTTCGCGGCGGGGACGGCGCTGGTCATCGCCCGCATGGCTGCTCCGATGGCCGGGCTGAAGGCCGCAACTGTGGCCGGACTGATCTATTTGCTGATGCTGGGACTGGTCGGCGGGTCAGGCGGCCAGGCCCCGGTGTTCTACAACCTGTTCGTCGCCGGCGCGGCCCTGGCGACCCTGACCGCCACGACGGCGGGCAAGCTTTCGGCCGGACGGATCCGGCGCAACGGCGCGGTGGCCATGGGGCTGATCGGCCTGGCCATGCAGGTCAAGTATACGGCTGTCTTCGAGGGCGTCTTCCTGGGGCTGACGCTGATGTGGGCCTCCTGGAGGGCCAGCGGGGGACGGTTCGACCGGCTGGCGATCGACGTCGCCATCTGGATCGGCCTGGCCCTGGCCCCGACCCTAGCCGCCTTCTACTGGTACGCCTGGATCGGCGAGGCCGATGCCTTCGTCTACGCCAACTTCCTGTCGATCGGCGCGCGGTCCGGGGCGCCGCCCGAGGAGTTGCTGCGCCGTCTGGCCAAGGCCTGGAAGCTGCTGCACCTGCCGGTCTTCGCGATCGTCCTGGCGGTGGTGCTGCAGCCCTGGCGACGCGTCCCGACAGGACCGGTGACGATGAAGTTCGCCCTGGCCTGGCTGGCGGCGGCGATCGTCGGCTATTTGGCGTTCGGGACGTATTTCGACCACTACGCCCTGCCGCTGTTCGCCCCTCTGGCCCTGGCCTGCGCCCCGCTGTTCATCCACCGGCCGTACCGGCTGGGCCTGATCGCCGCGACGCTGATGCTGCTGTCCGGCGCGATCGCCAACGGGGTGGTGATCCACAAGATGCACCTGAAGCGCGGGAACCAGGCCGAGATGACGGCCATGGTCGAGGCGATCCGGCCACGCCTGAAGGGTTGTCTCTATGTCTGGAACGGCGACCCGATGCTCTATCACCTGACCGGGTCGTGCCTGCCCACGCGCTATCCGTTCGCGGGGCACCTGAACCTGCTGCGGGAGAAGGGCGCGATCGGCGTCGACCAAGCGGCCGAGGTGCGGCGGATCCTGGCGGGACGTCCCAGCGTCATCGTCGATCACGAACCCGCCGCCCGCGACTTCAATTTCGAGGTGGTGGCCATCGTCCGTGACGAACTGCGAGCTTCCTACAGGCCCGTGAAGGTGGTGCCGCTGCGGCGGACCCGCCTGGTCGTCTACGAGCGTATCCCGGGCCGGTGACGGGGTCCGTCCGCGAGGCCCGTCGCGCTGACGGGCCTCGCGTCGTGGAAGCTGGCTACGGCAGGTTCAGCTTCGCGGCGATCGCCGA
>Ga0247731_1000085_pt1 | contig 28048 bp, 42 predicted proteins | sample UWRJL088202R2_FD_180938 | JGI IMG/M metagenome (GOLD analysis project Ga0247731, IMG submission 180938) | Plant litter microbial communities from Arlington Agricultural Research Station in Wisconsin, United States - UWRJ-L088-202R-2 | ecosystem: Environmental > Terrestrial > Plant litter >...
CCGTTTCATCGCCGGCCTGAAAAAAGCTTCCATCGAGATCGACCGTAAGGTTCTGGCTGATCTGGCAGTGAACGAAAAAGCGGCGTTTGCTGCGATTGTCGAGAAAGCTAAAGCCACTTTGGCCTAAGTCCCCGACAATCACCGGGTCTCAGTTTTTCTGAGCCCGGTGTTAAACGTCATAAATAGGGGAAGAGCCTTAAAGCTCTTCCCCTATTTCGTATCTGGAGTCTGTACATGGAAAACCTGGACGCGCTGGTCTCGCAAGCTCTTGAGGCTGTGCAGAGCGCTGAAGATATCAATGCCCTGGAGCAAATCCGGGTTCAATACCTTGGCAAGAAGGGCGAGTTGACTCAGGTGATGAAGACCCTGGGGAATTTGCCGGCAGAAGAGCGGCCACAAGTTGGCGCGCTTATCAACGTCGCCAAGGAGCGTGTCACAGAGGTTCTCAATGCCCGTAAAGCGTTGTTCGAAGGCGCTGATCTGGCCGCGAAGCTCGCCGCCGAGTCCATTGATGTAACCCTGCCCGGTCGCGGTCAGACCTCAGGCGGTCTGCATCCAGTTACCCGTACTCTGGAACGCATCGAACAGTTCTTCACCCACATTGGCTACGGCATTGCCGAAGGCCCTGAAGTTGAAGACGATTACCACAACTTCGAGGCGCTCAACATCCCAGGCCACCACCCGGCCCGGTCGATGCACGACACCTTCTATTTCAATGCGAACATGCTCTTGCGCACCCATACCTCGCCGGTACAGGTCCGCACCATGGAATCGCATCGGCCGCCGATCCGCATTGTCTGCCCAGGCCGTGTGTACCGTAGCGACTCCGATATTACCCACTCGCCTATGTTCCATCAGGTCGAAGGCCTGCTGGTTGATCGCGGTATCAATTTCGCCGACCTCAAAGGCACCATCGAAGAGTTCCTGCGGGTCTTCTTCGAGAAAGAACTGGCCGTGCGTTTCCGCCCTTCGTACTTCCCGTTCACCGAGCCATCCGCTGAAGTCGACATGGAATGCGTGATGTGCAGCGGTAAAGGCTGCCGTGTCTGCAAGCAAACCGGTTGGCTGGAAGTCATGGGCTGCGGCATGGTTCACCCGAATGTGTTGCGTATGTCCGGCATCGATCCGGAAGAGTTCTCGGGCTTTGCCTTCGGCATGGGTGTGGAACGCCTTGCCATGCTGCGTTACGGCGTGAACGACCTGCGTCTGTTCTTCGACAACGACTTGCGGTTCCTCGCGCAATTTCGCTGAGGCGCTTGGCGATGGGCAGCCAAAGAGGCCGCCATCGCAGAGCACCGGGGTCGCCCGTAACGAACTTTTTTGGAGAGCAGGATGAAATTCAGTGAACAATGGTTGCGCGGCTGGGTAAGCCCGCAAGTGTCCCGGGACGAGCTGGTTGCTCGTCTGTCGATGGCCGGCCTTGAAGTCGATAGCGTCACTTTGGCTGCTGGTGAATTCAGCGGCGTGATCGTCGGCGAAGTGCTGAGCACCGAGCAACACCCGGATGCCGATAAACTGCGCGTCTGTCAGGTCAGCAATGGCTCGGAAACCTTCCAGGTTGTCTGCGGTGCACCGAACGTGCGTCCAGGCCTGAAGATCCCGTTCGCCATGATCGGTGCCGAGCTGCCGGGCGACTTCAAGATCAAAAAAGCCAAGCTGCGCGGCGTTGAATCCAACGGCATGCTGTGCTCCCAGTCCGAGCTGCAAGTGGGCGAGGGCAATGACGGCCTGATGGAGCTGCCTGCCGATGCACCGGTGGGGCATGATTTTCGTGAGTACCTTGGGCTGGATGATGCCAGCATCGAAGTCGACCTGACGCCAAACCGCGGCGACTGCCTGTCACTGGCGGGCCTGGCCCGGGAAGTCGGCGCGCTGTACGCAACTGAGGTGACGGTCCCGGCTGTCGCCGCAGTGCCAGTCACTCACGATGAAGTGCGTCCGGTTGACGTGTTGGCCAGCGCTGCCTGCCCTCGTTATCTGGGGCGCATCATTCGCAATGTCGACCTGTCGCGACCAACGCCGCTATGGATGGTTGAGCGCCTGCGCCGTTCCGATATTCGGAGCATTGATGCCGTTGTCGACATCACCAACTATGTGATGATCGAACTCGGTCAACCGCTGCACGCGTTTGATCTGAAAGAGATCAACGGTGGTATTCGCGTACGCATGGCAGAAGAGGGCGAAAAGCTTGTTCTGCTGGATGGCCAGGAAGTCACCCTGCGGGCGGACACCCTGGTTATTGCTGACCACCAGCGCGCTTTGGCCATCGCCGGAGTGATGGGTGGTGAGCACAGCGGAGTTTCCAGCGAAACCCGTGACGTGTTCCTCGAAAGCGCCTTCTTCGATCAGATTGCTGTTGCTGGCAAAGCCCGCTCTTATGGGCTGCATACCGACGCTTCGCACCGTTACGAGCGCGGTGTCGACTGGCAGTTGGCTCGAAAGGCAATGGAACGAGCTACTGGCCTGTTGCTGGAAATCACCGGTGGCGAAGCTGGCCCCGTGATTGAAACTGTCAGCGAAAAAGATTTGCCTGCCATTGCCCCGGTCACTCTGCGTGCTGAGCGTATCGAGCAGATGCTGGGTCTGAGAATGGACCCTGCTGAAGTTGAGGGGTTGTTGACTGGCCTTGGCCTGAGCGTTTCCGCTGTAGTAGCAGGGCAGTGGCAGGTTGAAGTGCCAAGTCATCGCTTCGACATCAGCCTTGAGGTTGACCTGATTGAAGAGCTGGCACGTCTGTATGGCTACAACCGTCTGCCGGTTCGTTACCCCCAGGCGCGTCTGGCTCCGCAGGCCAAGGCTGAAGCCCGCAGTGACTTGCCTGAACTACGCCGTTTGCTGGTGGCTCGTGGTTATCAGGAAGCCATTACCTACAGTTTCATCGACCCTAAACAGTTCGAGCTTTTCAGTCCCGGCGTTCAGCCGCTGATGCTGGCAAACCCGATTTCCAATGACATGGCGGCAATGCGCGCTTCATTGTGGCCGGGTCTGGTCAAGTCTCTGCAACACAACCTCAATCGTCAGCAGGATCGTGTCCGCCTGTTTGAAAGTGGTTTGCGTTTCGTCGGTCAGCTGGACGGCCTGAAGCAAGAGCCGATGTTGGCGGGTGTGGTGTGCGGTAGCCGACTGCCCGAAGGGTGGGCGCAAGGTCGCGACGTTGTCGACTTCTTTGACGTCAAAGCTGATGTTGAAGCGGTGCTGGGTTTCGCGGGTGCGCTGGATGCCTTCACATTCATGCCGGGTAAACACCCCGCGCTGCATCCTGGTCAGACTGCCCGCATCGAACGCGATGGCCGTGAAGTCGGCTATGTTGGCGCCATTCACCCTGAACTGTCGAAAACCTTGGGACTGGATCGTCCAGTGTTCGTTTTCGAGCTGGTACTGGCTGAAGTTGCACTGGGTAAAATGCCGAAATTCCAGGAGTTGTCGCGGTTTCCTGAAGTCCGACGTGACCTGGCGCTGATCGCAGATGAAGGCGTCGCCGCGACTGCAGTGCTCGAGGTTATTCGAGAAAATGCAGGCGAATGGCTCACAGACCTCAGGCTATTTGACGTCTATCAAGGTAAAGGCATTGATCCGCATAGAAAAAGCCTTGCAGTCGGCTTGACCTGGCAGCATCCATCGCGCACTCTTAACGACGATGAGGTCAATGCGGCGACGCATAAAATCCTCACCTCACTCGAGGAAAGGTTAAACGCCACGTTAAGGAAGTAGCGTATGGGGGCTCTGACGAAAGCTGAGATGGCCGAACGTCTGTACGAAGAGCTGGGCCTGAATAAACGAGAAGCCAAGGAATTGGTGGAGCTGTTCTTCGAGGAAATCAGGCACGCTCTGGAAGATAACGAGCAGGTCAAATTGTCCGGATTCGGCAATTTCGACCTGCGAGATAAACGCCAGCGTCCAGGTAGAAACCCGAAGACCGGGGAAGAAATTCCTATCACGGCTCGCCGTGTAGTCACGTTCCGTCCAGGGCAGAAGTTGAAAGCCCGAGTTGAGGCATATGCTGGAACCAAGTCATAACGATGAGCTCCCGCCGATTCCTGGCAAACGCTACTTCACCATTGGTGAGGTCAGTGAGCTCTGCGCGGTAAAACCGCACGTTCTGCGTTATTGGGAGCAGGAGTTTCCTCAACTCAACCCCGTAAAGCGCCGCGGTAATCGCCGGTATTATCAGCGTGAAGACGTTTTGATGATCCGGCAGATTCGTGGCTTGCTCTACGAGCAGGGTTTCACCATCGGCGGTGCGCGGTTGCGCATGACGGCGGGAGAGCCCAAGGATGAAACCCAGGAGTACAAGCAATTGCTCCGGGAAATGATCGTCGAGCTTGAAGACGTTCTGGTGGTTTTGGCCAAATAGAAGTCGGTCAGATACTTCCATAATTCAAAAGCTTAGGTTATATTCCTCGAAGTTTTCGCACTTAGCGAAGCTGATACACGCCTAGTCGGGGCGTAGCGCAGCCCGGTAGCGCACTTGCATGGGGTGCAAGGGGTCGAGTGTTCGAATCACTCCGTCCCGACCATTTATTCTGTAGACGGCTCAAGCACTTACGGTGTTTGAGCCGTTTTCATTTCTGACCCCATAATCAAAACAGAATCAAAATAAAATCAAAACTTCAGCCCGAAATCTCCTTGATATCGAGGTCAGCGACCACCTCTGACCAGATGATGTCGTTGTGGTCTTTCTGGTAATTCCGCGTCATCCCCTCCGTTGTATGGCCCGCGATTCTCTTCCCGTCCTTACCCGCCCGCTTGTACAGATGGAGCGACAACGCGCGCACCTCATGAAAGCCTGGCTGCTCGGCCTCGGTCCATTTGCTGTAACACCCTGCAGCGTCCCTCGCGTCCTTGAACGCTCTCGTCAGAAACCTTTCCTCGACCTTCGTCCAATGCGCTTTGCCCCTGGCCTGCGACTGTTTTTTGCGCTCAGGCTTTCTGTGGATCAGGTAGGGTGAGGCGATATCGTCACGACACCGAGCGATCACTGCGGACAATTCTTTCGTCAGAGCGAACTTGATCCAGCCCGCATCACTGGCCTTTTCTGTCTTGCTCTGGACCACGTGCAGTCCCCCGTCGTGAACATCGCTGAACTTCATGTTGAGCACGTCGCCTCGGCGCTGGGCGGTGATAAGTGCCAGGTCGATGGCGTTTTGTAGCCATGGCGGGGAAACTTCGCGAATCGCTTTCAAGCCTTCCACGGTGTGGCGCTTGCGCTGCTTTTTCTCGATCTTGGGAATGGTGTTCGCTGCTGGATTGTCGGGGCAAAGCCCTTTGGATGCGGCATGGTTGAAGACGTCCACCAGCAGCGCCCGGGTCTGGTTAGCACCGCGTGGCGTCATCCCATCCAGCATTTCAGCTATGTGGCGGATGGTGATTTGATCTATGGGTTGATCCCCGAAAGCAGCTTTAATCTGTTTGGCGCGAACCTTGTAAAGGTCCAGCGTGGCCTTGGCCAGCTCGCGTGGCGGAAGGATTTCACGCTCGTAGGTGTCGAGAAACGTTGAAAGGTTCTGCGTTGCGCCCATGACGCCAGACACCAGATCCGTGCCCGCCATGAGCAAACTGTTCAGTTGCTTCGCTGCCTGGACCGCCTTATGCCGGTCAGTGCCCATGCCGTGCCATGCGCCGGTGTCAGGCCGGCGGTACTTGAATGATTCGCCGCCGTTATTGGCATAGAGATTTGGCGGGAGCCCCTTGTGCTTGGGGCTGCGTGGGCGTGGCGACATTAGGCGGCTCCTCTGAGCACCGAATCAACCAGATCGTTACCGGTCGCGTTTTGGTAGGAGGTCCAGTCAATAAACCATAGTTTCCCCACCCGCTCACCAGGCAGGGCGTCATTTCTGATCTGATTGCGGATGGCTTGAGAGCAAAGCGGCGTGCCGTTCTCACCCCACACGCGCCGCTGAAACTCACTGATTTTCACCAGCTCGCGGCGCGCCGGTACTGCTGGGCGCTTAGATTTCATGTGGTTCTCCGTGCCGGACTATTTCGGCAAAGTTAGTCATTAATCGATCTGGTAGTACACGTAGCAGTCGACGTCCTGGGCTTTAAGCGACTTTTGCATAGCCTGAACCCCTGCGGCCCGGCGGTTGCCGATCCCGCCGAATGGTGTGTCGAGGTGAAGCCCTCGGCGATGCCAGCCGCTACGCTGCTGGAGATACCCGGGCAGACCGGCGACGGCGGCCTCGCGTGCGCCCGGCATGGGAATAACCACCCGATCACAGTTAGCGCTGCCGCCGTCATCGGCGCAGGCCTTGGCCGCTTCCTTGCCAGCTTGGATAGCGATCTGGATCATTGGCCCAAGGCCGGAAAGCTGATCTCTGGTCATGGCTCACTCCACTCCGGCTAGATAAGTGGGTTCTGTGGCTTCTGCCAGCCACTGACGAAGGCACCCGCACTCAGCGTGCGGCGGATCCTCTTCGACCCACTGCTTATCCAGCATGCTTTCGGTGCTCAGCTCGACATCCCAGTCGTGGTAAGCGCCCGGCTCCTTGCCGTTCATTTCCTCCAGTACCTGACGCGCGCCTGCTTCGTCGATGGCGGCTACCCAGTCTTGGTCGCCTACTTGAAAGCACAGCAGCGCCGGGCGTGCAGGCTGGCTGCCGTTGAGTTCGAAGGGATCAGCTTGTTTTTCTTCGGGCATGACTTCGTCCTTACCGCTACAGCGGCTGACTGTGTATTGATTAATAAATTAGTGGGCGCGGTGCCGCGAGGTAGCGTTTTCGCGCCCGCGTTAGGATTCTTGAGGATAGGTGCGTTGACCCTTTGCACCTTGGAGCGCATCGATGCCAGCTTTTTGAATGGCGCGAGCGAGCAGCATTGCTTCCTGCGGAGTGGCGCTGGGCGGAAGATTTTCGAACACGATCAGGTTTTGTTTGTGGGCGTGGACGACTGTCAGAGGTTTGAGCATGGATAAGCTCGTCGATAGTGGGGCGAAGAATAGGCCGTACGGCATGTCTGCCGTCGGTTATGTCTGGAAAATCAGCCACATATAATGTTTCATGCCGTCGTTTTTTTCAGGATTGTCGGACAATGAGACAGGATGAGCATTATTTTGAGGATTTCCGGTGCATCGTTTGTGACGGTAAGCCATTTAATTCAAGCGGCGGCGCCTTCAACGGCCTATGCCAAGTTGAGGACTTGGTGGGCGAGCGCTGCGCTTATTGCGGACACCAGATGACACTCGAAGATATTGAAGCGATGACTCACGCTGCAGAGATTCATATGATCCGCTCGCTATTTCCTCTGCATTGATCCTGGTTCGTTCTGCTGATCCAGAGATTCGGATCATGCTGCCTCCTGTTGTTGAGTCACCGTGCGCCACGGGTCGTTGGCCTTGGCGAGCGCCGCCATTGGGGGTGGGCTGACGCTGTTGCCACACATGTGCACTTGCTGGGTTTTGGTGAATGGCTTGCCGTCTGCGCCTTTGTCGATGATGTAGTCAGCGGGGAAGCCCTGCGCCTTGTACAGCTCGGCTGGTTGCAGCATCCGAAAGCAGATGTCGACGATCACGTAGGGCGTGCCCTTAACCATCACGGTTACCAGCGCCAGGCGATCCTTGGTGGTGATCGTTGGCGCGGGCTGGCCGCAACTACTCATGTTCTCGGTGCCGTAGTAGCTGATCAGGAATGCCGCAACGCGCAGCGCGCCTTCTTCATGTTCCGGCGAGAGCTTGAACGAGACGACAGAGCTTTTTCCGCCACCACCCGCTGTAACCGTTGGTGCTGGCTCGTCCAGGCCCTGGCCGACGCTTGCGCCGAACTGACGTTCCATGAATGCTGATACCTGACCGTGATGAGTTCCGCCGGCGCTGATGGTGTGCAGCGGGTCTTCAAGGTCTCGGGCATCACAGTTGCCACGCAAGTGCACCAGGTTCGCCGCTACCAGCTGTTGCTGGCTGCCGGTGTTGGTAACTGTGGTCATCGGCTCGTCTGCGCCTTTTGCGTGGGTGGCGTTGAAGCCGCCATTCATTTGAGCCATGAAAACGCTTGTGAGCGCGTGCTTCACGCCACCCGCGACGACGGTGCCCAGTGGTTGATCCAGTCCGGGCACTCGCGGTTGTTGGCCTTCCCGCTCGCCGTATCCGGTTTGAATCAAGGTCGCTGCAGCAACGCCGCGGTGGTTCTGAGCGAGCAGGGTGCCTATCGGTTGGTCCGCTGCGGCGGGTTTGCCTGAATATTCAGGGCCACCAGCCCCGACCATCACCGGGCTGATCAGTGTCAGTTCTCCGCGATTCGCGCAAGTCACTGTTGGCAGCGGCTCCATCGGGTCGTTGATGCGATCGCTGCCTTGGTGAGTAGCTGGCGCAATCACTGGACTGACAACCGAGAAGGCGCCGCCTTTAGGGTAGGAAGTAACGGTGCGAAGCGGCTCATGTGCCGACTGCACGGCTTCACCAGACCAGTTGGCTATCGGGACGATGAAGGGCGTCGGGTTATCAATGACAAACTTCTTCATGCCCTTGGCGACGCGTCGAAGGGTGGCGGGGGCCAGGTCCTTCTTACGGCCGAAAATGCTTTTGCCGAGGTCGCTGAAGTCGATGCACTCGGCTGCGGTGCGCCATGGCTTCTGGCCCTTGGCTGGCTTCTTGGCGTGTGTAGGTTCAGGCCAGACAATCGGCTGACCATCGCAGCGGGCCAACATGAACAGACGCTCCCGACTGGTTGGTGCGCCAAAGTCACAGGCCTTGATCACCTTCCACTCTACGACGTAGCCCATGCCTACAAGCAGGGCAACGAACCGGCGCCATGTGCGGCCGCGCTGCTTTGGGTCAGGGATCAAAAACTGTTGGCCGACTGGCACAACCTCACCTGGTGCAGCGATTTCACCGCCAAGTTTCACGACCCGGCCGGTAGCTTTGTCCCGCTTGGCGATCAGCCGACCCCATTGCAGTATCTGCTTCACGTTTTCCAGGCTGATCACCCGGGGCCGCTTCATGCCTGCCCACTTGAGGCCGATCCATGACAGGTTGCGAATCTCGCGCTTACGCGGCTGGCCGCCGGCCGCCTGGCTGTGGTGGGTGCAATCGGGTGACATATGGAACCAGCCCACAGCTCGGCCGCCACACTCTGTATCCGGATCACCTTCGAAAACATCCGTGGTGAAGTGCTTGGTGTGCGGATGGTTGGCGGTGTGCATGCTGATCGCCGCTGCGCTGTGGTTTTTCGCCACGGTGACTGCACGACCCAACCCGATTTCCAGCCCGGTACCGGCACCGCCGCCACCGCAGAAGAAGTCGACAACGATTTCATCGTCTTGCGGGTTGAAGCCAAGGCCGTACTGGGTTTTGAAATCGAAGGGGTGTTTCTTCTGGTGAGCGGACATAGATCATCCTCGCCGGTGTGGCGTGATTCGTTGATGTGGGTTTGGAATTGCCGGATTAGCCGTTATAGCGATGTGATTTAAAGCCCTGTCGAGACCGGCCTAGACTCAAATCTCAACCCCAGAGGGTGCCGAGATGACCGACAAGCACGTAATGGAACTGAAGCAGGCGCTCATCGCCGTATTGGCAACGGCGGCGAGCATGGGTATCGATATTGATGAGCTGTCAGAGCTGGCGGCGGAGGACTTGGCCGAGGATGATGTGCCTGCGTGGTTCGACCAGTTCAAGCCAGGTGCGGTGCATGAAATTCAATACTGCCGCGATTTGGTAAAGGGCGAAGACCTAGCTCCGCTCTAGCTGGCGACCCGAACCGCGCTGGCCATCTGCGCAACGATGGCCTTAGCTGCGTGGTTGATCATGTACAGGCACTGCACCAAGCCTTGTGACGGCTCATCTACTCGGTTTTCGTACCACTCATCACCGAGGCAAAGCTGCTCGCTGTTATCACGCATGAAGAGCATGGCTTCATCCGTGAATGTGACATCGTGCGCTGTATCGAGCAGATCATCCCAATGCAGCCAGCGGTCATCGATGTGTGTCATATCCCGGCGCTTGGCCAGAACAAGCTGCCTGAATTCAGGCCAGTGGGCGGCATCGACCTTGTCGGGATCCTGCAGCCACTCTGGAAGCGAATCGAACATTTCCAGCTCGCACTCTTCATGCAGCGCCTGGGCGATGTTGCGCATCAGCACCTCGCGGAATAGGTGCTCACTGAAACTGCGCTTCTTGCATACCTCACTGAGCTTGGTATGCAGGTAATAGGTCACGTCATCGCCGGCGAGAAATTCAATGCCGTAGCCGAGGCCAACACTGAAGGTCAGATTATCGATGTCACCGACGACGGCAATGCCGAAGCGGGTCATCAGGATATCGAAGGCATAAGACGTGGACTGCTCCGCTTTGCAGCGCCAGGCAACCAAGTTTTCTTGTTGGGCCAAGCAGGTGTATTCGTGCCGAGCCAGGTTCTCTGCCGCCCGAGCCATGTAGTCCAGCTCAGTTTTCTTTCGGTTGGCTATCGCAGCGCGGCGTTGAGTTTCGTATTTGTCGTCCATGCTGATCTCCGTGCATGCGCAGCCTTTCCGATACCGGATGGGCTGGCGTCAATAGGTTGAATTTGAAGAACTACGCAGGTTCAGGCCGCGGCGCGCTTCAGCTGCTCGGTGAGCTGGGTTGGCAGGCCGCGCAAGGTAAGCGTTCCGCCTTGCTGGTCGAACTCAACCTTGGAGCCCAACAGGTGCGACTCGAAGCTGATCGAGAAGCCCTCGGCGCGGCCGGTGAAGCGGCGGAATTTGTTCAGCGTTGCTTTGTCCGGTGGAAGCTCGGCGGAGATGCCGTAATCTTTGCTGCGGATGAAGTCGGCGAAGGTTTTGGGGCTTTCTTCGTCGAGCAGCCCGGAAAGTTCGTCGATGGTGATCGGCTCGCCAAGCTTGGCCTGGGCCATTGAGTAGCTGACCAGCGTGGCGGTCTTCTCGCGAGCGGATTCTTCAGCCAGATCCTCGGCAGTTACGAAGTCGCTGAAGGCCTTGAGCAAGGTGCGAGTTTCGCCGGGCCCGTCGACACCTTCTTGGCAGCCGATGAAGTCACGGAAATACGAGGTTGCGCGGCGGCCATTCTTGCCCTTGATGTACGAGATGTACTGGCGTGAGGCGGGATTGCTCTTCCACTCGCTGAGGTTGATGCGCGCGGCGAGGCCGATGTGATCCAGATCCAGCCGGCGAACCGTGCGCAGGGTCAGGCCCTCTGTCATCGTCACCGCTTCAGCTTCCTGCACCAGGGCGATGGTCAGGTATTCAGTCAGACCTTGTTGGTAATGGCAGAAGAGGGCGTTACCACCAATGGACAGATTTGACTCTTCCATCAGCTTGGTGAGGTGCTCCACGGCGATAGCGCTGAATTCAATAAAGCCTTGAGAGCCCGCCAGGTATTTGTCGAGCCAGCCGGAGAGCGGATACGCACCAGATTCGGAATGGAAGAAGCCCCAGGCCTTGCAGGTTTTGGCGTTGTACGCAGTGTTGAGCTGCTGCATGAGGTCGTCACGGGCGCCACTTTCCGGCAGCTCGGTGTCGCTACGATGCAAAACGGCCGGGCTGCCGTCCGGCTTTTTGTCGATCTTGTGGATAATGCTGTGGAGTACGGGCATTTTGAATTACCTCGGATAGTGGCAAATAAATGAGGAGTAGTATTTGATGACGCACATTGCTTAATTAAGGTGCGTCACTGGTGAAGTTCGATAAAAATCGCAGAGTCGTTTTCGCGCTTCTGACCCTGCTTAGCGTGTGGATTGCCGTGCTTGGGACGTCGCTAATATGGATCGTGGTTGGCGTCTGCAAGTACTTCGGGATGGAGCTGAAAGGGGGAGACTGGGTTCAGGCTGCCGCCTCGCTCACTGGTGTGGGTGCCGCCATTTTCATCGCCAATTCTCAGCTGCGCCGAGAGGTCAGCAAAAGCAACGCGTCAACTGAGGTGGTCTTAAGCGCCCTAGTGAAGATCGCGGAGCTTTCCGCTCACTATGTCGAGGGGCTCTATGGGGCCATTTCTCCGAACGTCAGAAGTCAGTGGCACGTCGAGCAAGTCCAAAGCATGCATCGAACACTGATGGGTATTGATGTTCTGTCACTTCCCAACAAAGAGCTGGTTGAGTATTTGATACAACTCAGGGGCATGCTCGAATACGCTCTTCATAATGCAGAGCAGACAACTAATCTTGTTGACGCAGTAAGCGCAAATGCTGCGAGAGAGCAGGTTAGCGCTGCGGCTTTCGTAATTCACGGAGTGGTTCTAAACCTTAAGCGGATGGCGCAGTAGACTCGTCGCCAGGTTCCCGTATCAGCTCTCTGCGTGATTCTTCCTCGAACTGATTCGCAAGTTTTGGGGATATAACGAAACCTGACTTATCAGATTTAAGCATCCGATCCTGTTCTTCGAGGCTGGCGCGAATCAGGTACAGCCCGATGTTCTGCCAGGCTTCCTGCGCGTTCTTGATGCCGTTGCGCTTCATGGCAGCGGCCATCCCGGCTTTCACACCGGCCGCCATGTCGATGGTGATCTTCTCGATCCCCAGCTTGGTGGCCTTTTCCTGCTCCCGCTGCCGGTACTCCCGGGAGTGATCTGCCGGTGTCTTTTTTGATTGGGCCATTCGGTACTATCCCGGATGCTGGTATGTGAATTTGAAGTGGTCGGCGGCGCTGGTTGGCCCGGGATTGCATGCGCCTCACGCGGCCACCTTTATTTGATTCCAGGCACCGACCGCGTCGAACACCCGGGCCGCCTGTTCTTCAGTCAGTGATACGTCGCAAGGGATGGCGATCCAGCCAGACGCAACGATCTGATTCTGGTTGCAGTCCTTCATCAGGGCGTCGTGTGAGTCCTCGATGACATCCGTAAGGTGTTCGGCCAGGTACGAGCCAAGAGGCGCGATCTCCACCGATTTGCTGTAGCGGTGCCCGCGTTGGTCCCGACACAGCGCGCTGATGTAAATGACCCAGCGGTGCGGGATGTCGCAAACGGCGTCGGCGATCTTCTGGCCGGGCGGGATGCTTTTGCAGTTCTTCCAGTTGATCATCCCCTGACGACCGCTGGGATTGATGTTCACGACTGCAACGTGGTTGGTGCTGAGCAGCGCGCGACAAGAGCGCTCGATACGCGCCCGGATGTTGTGGGGCTTCCGTTTGCTCATAGCGCCTCCGCGATTTCCCGCAGGAGTTTTCGTTCGGTGAAGGTGGGAGCCTTGCGGCGCCGGTTCAGGATGGTGGCTGGATCCACTTTCGCGGAGCGGGCCGGGGGAATCAAATTGCCGCCGAAGCCAGCTGCTTTAGCGATCTGGCCGCCACGTCGCTCGAACTCTGCGATTGCCGCGGCGAGGTTGGCCGACTTGGATTGGTTTTCTTTCACGGTACTGAGGCTAAAGCTGATCATGGGTGCGCTCCGAAGAACGCGAATAGGCCGATGATCACCGACAGAGTGGCTGTCCAATAGAGCATCAAGGTACCGAAGTCCGCAGGTTTCTTGGATGGCGGTGCCTGCTCAAGCTGCTGCGCGAACTTGCACGCAGTGTCATGCCCGGTGCAGATCTGTTTGACCTCGCCGGTAGCCCGCTCAACGACGCCGAACTGGTTGTTGCCGTTCGGGATCACGCTGAACATCGGCAGGGAGGCTGGATTGAGGCGATCAACCTTTCCGTAGAACTCGGCGGTTGAGTGGGTGCAACGTTGGCGCAGGCCTTCGAGAATGGCGCGGCGCTGGCTGATTGACTGGTGCATTATATTCTCCAAGACCGCATTGGTCAGATGCCAGGCACGGGTGACCAAACCCAGCCGTGAGACTGGCCTGGCATCTGCCGATGCGGTCGTAATGGTTGGGGGAGGGTGCCGGTTACGATTCCGGCGCTGATGCAATCAGCCGTAAAGCTCCAGCGTGTCTGGGCGGCGAGCAGGGCGCATATCAGTCATGCGCCTTTCGCTCGACCGACGTTCCCGTCTCATTGGCTGGTCATCGATCATTGCGTGTATGGCGATCACCGCTGCCAGCACTACGCAAACTGGCGAGATGATCCGGCGCCGCATACATTCCGCGACCATCGCCGTCTGGCGATTCACTCCAAGCTTGAACATGGCGTTCGACAAACGCTTTACTACGGTGCCCGGCGCAACGCCGAACATCCTGGCGATCTCTTTTGCTGTCATGCCCTGGGCAACCGAGAGAACAAACTGAAGTTCTCTCGGTGCCAGCCCTTGCCCTAAATTTCCTTTCCACCCGCCGTAAGTGATTGTCGAATCCATCGTGCTGCTCCTGTTGGTACTCCTGGTTAACTTCCCGTCTGGCCCTGTCGCCAAGGCCAGCCAGCGAAATTTTCAAGAAACCTGCTCCAGAACTGCACGGCTAAATGCGTGAATGTTCATGTGTATAGCTACCGTCATTGCTTTGCGCTGTTTGATGTGCCCGCGCATCGCCAGGTCCGCCAAATCGACCTGATCAGCCTCAAGCGCTGCTATTGCCTCATCGACACTACCGAACCACTTCTCTAGCAGCCTGGCGCACGATGCAGCCGCCTCGTTAACCACTTCATCACTTGCTTCAAATACTGTTGTGCTCATTTCATTGGCTCCATTCAATTTCCAATGCCGCCTCATCGAAGCGGCATCAGTAAATCTGTGGTCTTGCTCAGCAAACCTTGCGTGCCGAATTGCCGGTCACGGAAGCAGGCCGTGTTGCGTGTTGTTCCCTGATCGCAATCAGGGTCTGTCTTCAGGCTGTTAAAGAGCGGTGAGGCCGGTAGCCTCTATCGGAGCGGAGAATTGCTGCGATGGGGTAAATATGAACTAACGGTTCATATTGAGTCAAGTACCAAAGGTACATATTTTTGAGAAAGTACAAATTTGAAGGAAATTGAACTTATGCCTGTAGGGGGATTTACCGCGAACCAATGGTTCGCTATGCTTCCTTACAACTGGATGTATATACAGTAAAGGAGGATTTATGAGCGTGGCGCAGGCAAAGGCAAAACCAGCAGTACGAGTTGAGATGTCCGGGGTAGAGCGCTTGGGGCTGCGCGTGTCAGGGATGATCAATCACCCGATAGCGCAGGCGCGGCGCACGGTGAAAATCCATCGCCTGGATACGGACGGTGACCGGGAATGGGAGGAGGTGATGGGTGTGCTATCAGCCACTGATGAGCTGGACATCACCTTTAACGACGACGGGTCGGTGACGGTGCGCTGGGAGCCAATCGCCTTAGACGATCTGTATGTTGATGCCGCTGACGAGCCTGATAATGAGCCGGCACCTTTCTGAGAGGCAATAAAAAGCCCGGCATTTGTCCGGGCTTTGGTTTACTTAGGTAGCGCCTTGAATATCGGCACCAGATATTGCTGAACGATCCACCACCCGCCACCCATTATTGGGAGCAGAGTTAACAATGCATAGATCGCAAGCTGACCTTTGGTAACCATATGCTTGTCGACGTTACCAAGCTTCGCATCGATGCTTGCGGTGGAAAGCTTCATGGATACAAGATCGGCAGACATCGCCTTCACGTCCGTCCTCAAGTCGGAAATGTCGCGACGCATGTACTCAACATGGCTTTCAAGCTTCGCTACGCGGGCTTCCAAATCAGATCCTCCTCCATCACTGCCTCCAGTATGGTCCCCACCAGAGGTACTGTCACCTTTGCCCGCGCCCGGGAATTTGATCAGCTGAAACTCATTTGCCATTAGCTTTGCTCTTGAGGTGCATCCAAATATGGCCCGCCGAATAAAAGTCAGCCCTTAAACAGTTCGTACAAACAGTCCAGAAAAACCAGTTTTCGGAGCTGTGGTCGCGCGGGTCTGTAAGGGCATTGAGGGATGGCCTGCCGTCAGGTTCCTGCGCAATTTTTCGGTCTCCTTTCCCGCAGCTGCACCGACTCGAAATCTCTCGTTCATTCAGGAAGTTCTGAAATTGATCCCCTGTAATATTCAGGGTTCCGAGTACATCATCCTCGCTAGACATGAGTCATTCCTGTGAAGTTAGAACCCTTCTCTATGGTCGAGGGCTGTTAAATCCCGCCCAGCTATCACACCAGCTGCGAGTTCCACACCAGCAGTACACGCGCCTGAATGTAGGTCTCATCTACCCGGATCGTCTCCGGCGGATGTCTAGTGTTATCTGAGATCATCTTTATCTGGCCTTCGCCCATCCACTGCAATCGCTTGATGTACAGGTGTCCATCCCACGAAAACATGTATATCCCGTCCCCGGAGAACTCGCGGATGCTGATATCCACCAGTAGCGGGTCGCGGTGTTTGATGGTTGGCGCCATCGACTGGCCCCAGCCGGTCACCATCTTCAGGTTGAAATGCTCAGTGAACTCTACGCCCATCTCGCGCAAATGCTGTGGACTTACGCGCACGTCCTGAAGCATCTCTGGGTAGTCGTGCGGGATCTGGCCGCCGCCCATTGCCGCGCGGACGTCGTAGTGCGCAATCCACACCTCATCCCCGGCAACGCCAGGGCGGTAGTAGTCGATTTCGATTGCGCCGCCACCATCCTCAGCACTGGCCGCCGCGAGTAATCGTCTACGGGCATCCTCGGAAAGACCTTTGCCCTGTTTGGCGAGCATGTCGCGAACGATATCGGAAGCAGATTGCTTATCCGTGGCGGTTGGTTTATCGGCCCTGGCGATCTGCGAAAGCGCTGGATCCTCGCCCGCACCATGCTGGAGCCACTCGATCTTTACCTCAAGCGCATTGGCTATGGCCTGCATTTTCGCAGGGCCAGGCATCGACTCACCATTCAGCCACTTGCTCGACGCCTTTGGGGTGACCTTGGCTATTTCAGCCAGCCGAGCGCCTGCGCCCCACTGGTCAATGCCGTGAGCTGAAAGGGATTTCTTGAGGCGAGCCACGAAGGCTGTGCGGATTTCTTCTATCTGAACCATAGGTTCAATATCGCATGCAGTTGCATGTACTTTCAGTTCCGACATAATATGTACTGTAAGTTCATATTTGACCCGGAGGCCACATGAGCCCGCTCAAGAAATCGATTGATGACGCCGGTGGCGTTCCGGTGGTTGCCCTGGCCTGCGGTTTGACCCCGCGAGCAGTTTACAAATGGCTGACTGCCGAATGCCTGCCGCGCACTGAGTACACCGGAGAGACGCGCTATGCCGAACGAATTTCTGGCTTGGCATCGGGCAATGGGAAGCCCTTCGATGCGTCATGGCTGCTGGCGGAAGCCCACCCCAAAAAATCCGCCGCTTGAAGTCAGCCCCTACGGGAACAAAGCGTCCGGTGTGTGGCAATTATCAGCGCGATAGAAGGGCGGCAGTAGTACAGCGGATTAGCTGGTGATTCATCCAGTACCGGATCGCAGACACAAAAAAGCCGGGATTACGGCCCGGCTTCTTCAACAACACTTTGTGAGGTCGATTATGCACATCATAACCTCCCCGATCAATAGCAGGGCTGGTACGTCAGCTTCGCATCAAGAGTCAAATCTGACGCGTCAGGTCATGTCGTCGCGAGAGATCGCCGAACTGACCGATAAGCGTCACGCGAATGTGAAGCGAGATGTAATCGCCATGGTTCAGGAACTCAAGGGAGATGTACTCAGTTTTGAGCACATCTATTTGGACGGCCAGAACAGGCAGCAGACCGAGTACCTGCTCGACCGTGAGCATACCGATTGCCTGCTCACCGGCTACAGCGCCGGTCTACGCATGAAGGTGATTCGCCGCTGGCACGAACTCGAAGGCCGGGTGATCGGCCAATTCCAGATTCCCGCTTCGTTCTCCGAAGCGCTACGCCTTGCGGCTGCCCAGGCTGAACAGAATCAGCAGTTGCAGGAAGTCATCCATCGGCAAGCACCCAAGGTCGCGGCTATCCAGCGTCTGGCTGGAGCGTGCGGTGCGATCTGCATCACCGACGCGGCCAAACAGCTCCAAATTCGGCCTACTCAGCTTTTTGATTGGCTCCAGCAGAATCGCTGGATCTACCGTCGCGGCAACTCGACGCGCTGGGTTGCCATGGAGCCACGCATTCAGTCCGGCCTGCTGATCCATAAGGTAACAGCGCTGCGTCCGGATGCAGAAACTGGCGTCGAGCGGGCCGCCTTCCAGCCTCTCGTCACCCCCAAAGGCTTGACCCGCCTTGCCGAGCTGCTTCAGGAGCGTGTGTGATGGCTGGCGACTGGATCAAGTTCGAACTCACCACCCTGGACAAGCCCGAGGTATGCCAGATCGGTGACCTTGCCGACATCGATCCGGATGCCGTGGTGGGCAAGTTGATGCGCGTGTGGGGCTGGTTCGACCAGCAGACCGAAGACGGTAACGCTCCGAGCGTTAGTAAAAAGTTACTGGATCGTCAGGTTGGCGTTATCGGTTTCTGCGAACACATGAAATCTGTGGGCTGGATGGTCGAAGCGGACGGGGTTATCTCCCTGCCTCATTTCGACCGGCACAACGGTAAGACCGCTAAAAACAGGCTTCTGACGGCGAAACGGGTTGCAAATCACAAGTCTGCTAACCGTAAAAGTAACGCTCCAATCGTTAGCGGAGCGTTACCTAAAGAAGATGTAGAGAAGAAAGAACACCCTCTCTCTGTGCATGACGCAATCGATCCTCGGATGCCGTCCGCAATGACGCTCGATTGGGTAGCCGATCCGAAGCTTCTGAAAACCTATGCGCTGCATCAGGGGCTGACAGTCGATGCGGTCACCGATACCGAGGTGGCCGACTTCACCAGCTACTACGAGCCGAAGGGCCAGGTGAACACCCAGGCTGAGTGGGTCAGCATGTTGGTGAAGTGGGTGAAGAACAACCGAACCCGGTCTGCTGCTTCGAACGTCACTGCATTGCGGCCGCGGACTGCTGCTGACTTTGATGCTGACGACACAACATGGATGAACGGGGTGAAGCCATGAGGTCCGTTGCCACCATCGCTGCCCGCGCCGTCGCCGGGGTAGTTTCAGGCGAATACATCGACACAGTCCCAGCCGTCGACGCTCAAGAGCAGAAATCCCAGTCCGATACTGTCGGCCTGATCATCAATCAGCTGTTCCGGGACCTTCGCTCTATCCATTCGGCGTGGCGGCAGGCATGGCCGAATCAGGCTGCATACGACGCTTCCAAACTGACCTGGCTGCGGGCATTCATCGAAAACGGGGTATGCACCCAAGAGCAGATCGACATAGGGCTTACCCGTTGCCGTGCTGAAAACACCGACTTCATTCCGAGCCCTGGCAAGTTCGTCCACATGTGCGTTCCGCTGCCGGAGATGATCGGCTTGCCAAGCGTTGAGACCGCTTACGAGCAGGCGCTGCGCAACTGCCACCCGGCGATGCGCGGACAAGAGAAATGGTTTCACCCAGCGGTCTATCACGCCACAGCAGCGGCCGGATTCCACAGCTTGCCGTTGCTCAGTCGCGAATTGGGTCTGGTCAGCTTCGAAAAGCGTTACATGGTCCAGGTCTGCAAGGTTTGGCGCGGCGAGGATGTCGGCCCGCTGCCCGCTGCGGAGATTGCCGGGCCTGCACCTATGATCACTATGGAAGTTGGAAACAAGGCGCTCGCCGAGTTGCGCGCCCGCCGTGGAGGTTCGCGTGCCTGATCGCCGCCTGGCTGTTCCTGAGATCGATGCCTACCGCTTTGCGGTGTTCTGCTGCTCATTCAAGGTTGACCTTGGGTCGACGCCTGATCATGCCCTAGCACTGTTCGCCGATGCCGGTATGGCTCAGCGGTACGGTGCATGGATGTGGCCGAGCACCTACGAGGTTGTCGATGTCGTCACGGGGAAGGCGGTAGGAAATCTCACCGTCAAGGGGGCTGCATGACCGATCTAGTGTTGCCTTGGCCCCCAAAGGTTCTCAGTCCCAACGCGCGTACGCACTGGGCAACCAGGAGCCGTGCGGCCAAAGCGTACCGCAGCGCCTGCTTTCTGCTGTGCCGCCAGGCTGGTTTGTCCGCTCCCACAGGACGTGCACTGCTGTCGCTCGAATTCATTCCGCCAGATCGCCGCCGACGGGACGATGACAACTGCATTGCCGCGTTCAAGTCGGGTCGTGACGGCGTGGCGCAAGCCCTGGGCATCGACGACAGCCGCTTTGTTACTCAGCTGCAGATCAGCGCCGAGACCATCAAGGGCGGTGCCGTCCGCGTTCGCATTTCTGACTACGCCGAGGCCTCTGAATGACAACCGCCATCGTGAACCTGTCAGACGCGGAGATCCGCCGGCAGTCCGCTGACACGTCGGTTGATACGTTGCGCGACCCTCGTCACCCTGGGCTTTATTTCCGGTTCAGTCAGGGCAGGGCGCGTGGCTCCTGGTATCTGGTTGTGCAGCGCTCATGGCGGCGCATTGCTGGATATCCAGACCTGAAGGCTGCTGCCGTGTTGACGCTTCTGCCAGAACTGCGTCAGCGCCTTGTTCTCAAACCCAATGCCAGCACCGCCATTGAAGCCTGGCATACGGTCGGTGACCTGCTCGACTGGTACGGCGACCGCATGGCTCGGGACCGGTCACTGTCGGACAAGCGCAAAGCAGGCGGCAAAACAGCTATCGCCTGCCACCTGAAACCACGTCTTGCTGACTTACCGATCCGCGCCGTCCGCGCCCAGACCCTCGACCAGCTGTTGATGTGGCCAGTCCAAGCCGTTCTGTCGCTGTCCTATGTGCAGCAGCTCTATCGCCTTTTGTCTGCCGCGTTCAGGCAGGCCGCCAAGCTCGACCTGATTCCTTCTAACCCGATGGCCGATATGAAGTTCGGTCACTTTACCACGGCACGCATCGCGCCCAAGGCCGCCCGGTTGCGCGGCGTACAGATTCCCGAAGTCCTGGCACTGCTGGCCGGACAGTTCGACCCAGCCCCGGCCGATGCCATGCTGGCCCTGATGATGCTTTGCCACGGGACGCGCATCGGTGAAACCCGTCTGACGCGCTGGGCTGATATCGCGTTGCCTGAGCGTGAGTGGTTCATCCCGGCTGAGAACACCAAGACCCGGACCGAACACCGTCTCCCACTGACTGACCAGGTGTGCGGCCTGCTTCATCGTTACCGCGCCGCCCAGTTGGCCAGCGGCTATCAAGGTGCCTACCTGTTTCCGAATCGCCGTGGGCTGCCACTGAGCGAGAACCAAGCCAGCGCCGTGTTCACTCGGTTGGGTCGCGGTGAATGGTCGAGCCACGATCTGCGCAAGGTTGCCCGCACTGCCTGGACAGACATCGGCATCGACGGGCACATCGGCGAGATGCTGCTGAACCACTCCCTCGGCAAGATCACCTCCACCTACATCAACACCCAGGCCACCGAGCAGCGCCGGTTGGCGTTGGTGAAGTGGCACGAATGGTTAGATGGCCGTGGCTTCGCATCCATTCACGGGCAGACAGGTGTTAGATATGAAGAATCGCAAAATGACGTGCAGGCCTTGAATGGCGTGGCTTGCGAGTCTATTCCGCACATTGTTAAGGGCGAGGTTTAAAAATGATGATTATGGTCGATCACCGCCGAAAGCTGGCAGTCCAGCCCGGCGATATCAGTTCGATGCAGATGGCGCAGGGCATCGGTGGCCGCTGGATTTTGGAGCTGCACATGATCTCTGGCAGGGAGATTGTGATACCGGCCAGCAACGACCTCGGCCAAGTCGATCTGAACGTGATCCATGCCCAGTTAATGGAGGCAAGCGAGTGAGGAAGAGTCACGGCCCAGCCTTTCGCAAGGTGATGAAGCCGCTCCGAGCTTGCTACGACTGTCGCGGCAGCGGTCTTCGCATGGGCATGTTCCATCAATTGGAATGCGCTACCTGTAACGCGTCGGGCTGGGTCTGCGCCGAAACGGGCGAGGCGCTGCCTCTGGCTGACCTGGTGCTGCAACTGGGCATGAAGCTTCGGGCCGTGGAGCGCGAACTGGCTTTGGCCGATCAGCAGTCAGGCCCGCAGCAGCAATACGAACAGAACAACCGCCGCGGCGCCGGCGGATCGAATTACACAGGGGATTAAGCGATGGGCATCTATAACGACGTGATGGGCACCCTGGTACGTGTACTGGCCGCCGACAACATCGACAACAGCACCAAGCAGAGCTGGCAGAAGCTGATCGATGCTGACCTTCGCCAGGGTGGCAACGGCAGTTCGATCTCTGTCCGAGACAAATTCGATTACGACTGCTGCCTGTATGCGCTGCTGCATCGCGAGCTGGCCCCGGCTCAATGGGACGTGCTGGTAGCCAAGTATTCAACGCATAAGGCGAACAAGGTGGCCTCGATTGGTCGTCTCGCGAGCCGCATCACGTCACCGGCGCCGCAACTCTTCCTTTATAAGGCGCTGACTGCGTGGGCAATCCCGCAGCTCAAAGGCGTCCAGACTGGCAAGCGCTCCACAGACATGATCGTGTTGCCTGCTGAGTTCTACGACATGAACACATGGGACCCGGCAGCCTCCCCGGAGCGGACTCGTCGAGGCTGGAGGGCTGGGATCCATAAGCGCCTTGAGTCGTTGGAAGAGGCGGCAGTGATTCACGCCACCGAGCTTTTCGACCTGGAACAGATATTCCTTGACGCCGCTTGACGAATCGGCCGATTGGCCGTAAATTCACCCCATCATGTCGATCCTACGCGTTATGAGAGAAGACCCCAAAAGCCCAGCCACCAAGCTGGGCTTTTTTGTTTCCACAAACAGAAAACCCGGCCGAATTTGAGCCGGGTTTTCTTCTTTTATCGTCGATTTTGTTGCATAGTTAGCAGCTGCAATTGTTCGAGTAGCGACGGTGGAAGCGAACAGGGATATGGTGTTTGAGGCTCTTGGCATCGTAGCGCGCCGAGCCGATGAGCGAGGCTTGATCCTGGCCGAGTTCATGGCAGCGGCTGCTGGAAGTTGGAAGATGGAAGAAGAGTTACTCCAGCATTTGATTGAGGTTGAGCTTCTGGTCCTTGATGGTGCCACGGAACATGCTGCCGCGAGAGTTCGTCTCACTTCATCTGGGCGCGATCTACTCACGCGGGAATCCACTCGACGTTCGTGACGCCAAGTCTCTCTGCCTGAGGCTTACTCAGTTTGGGCACTGGGTCGGTTCGATATTTAGGGATCTGACCGATACCAGCATCCAGAGTCGCCCAATGCCACGCTTCCGCATTGCTCATTGTGGCCGCGCGGACATAGAAAGATTTGTAATTGCCGTGTAATAGGTAATCGATACGGTAGTGATGTTCCAGTGGCATGGCGGGCTCTCGTTATGACAATGTCACCAGATTGATAAAAAGCCTCCCGAGAAGATTCATAGATTTTTTCAATGCTTTACATAGATTTCAAGCCTCGGCATTTGCCGGGGCTTTTTGCATTCTGGAGTGACGGATGGACCCTACTGACCTCGGACCAGGCACAGCTACCTGGCTGGGCGGTACTGGCACGGTGTTGCTTGCAGGCTTCCTGTGGCTGCGCAAGTTTCTCTCGCGGGACGCAGCCGATCGGGCGATGGATAACGCCGATATTGGCACGGTCCGCCGGCTGAACGAGCTGTTGGACTCAGAGCGCCAAGCGCGCAGGGAGGCCGAAGCACGTGCCGATCAGTTCGCCAAAGAACGTAACGAGCTCGCCGCAGCAGTTGGCCGGATGGAAGGGAAGATTGAAGCCCTCACCAGCCAGGTCGCCCAGCTGACTCAGCGTGTCACCCAGCAAAGCGACGAGATCACTCGGCTTCGCACCAAGTTGGGAGGAATCAACTGATGGACAAATGCGCACTCAACTTCATTGCACGTCATTGGTGGCGTCGGGTAGAGGTTTGGCTGATCGCTATTCTGCTGCTATCGGGTGGTGCCATGCTCGGCTTCCAGGCGGCGCAGTGGTCGCTCGCCGGTTGGTATAGCGCTCAGGTCTCAGAGGTTCGCCGCGGCTATGACGAAGCCACAAAGCAGCGTGATCTCCGACTCACCAAGTTGGCGGACAAGACCACTGATGCTGCGTCGAAGGTTGAAGCAGCGTCAGCCAGCGCTGTTCATGCGGCAGATACTGCGAGCAAGGCTGCTGATAAGGTCAATGAGGCGGTGGAGCGGCAGAGCCCATGACCGCCGCGCTCAAGCTTGTTCCCCTCTGGGTATGGGCAGCACTCGGTCTGCTGACATCTATTGGCTATTTGGCGTGGCGGCTGGATGGCGTTAAGGCTGATCGTGTCGCCGTGACACTGGAGCGAGACACCGCTAAGGCCAAGGCCGCGTCATTGGCAGACACGCTGCGCCTACAGCGCCAAATCACCCAAGACATTGATCAGGTAGCCGACGATGCGAAAGCGAACGCCGACCACGTTACTGCTGCTGTCGTTATTGCTGATAGCCGGGCTGACAGCCTGCAGCAGCAAATCACCAACCTCCTTGCCGCCAGAAAGTCCTGTCCTGCCCCGGCTGCCGCTGGAGGCAAGACAAGAGACGACCTTGCCACAGTGCTTGCCGACCTGCGTCGAAGCGCTGACGAAAGAGCGGGAAGCCTGGCTGAAGCGCTTGACCGCAGTCGAATAGCCGGTCTGGCCTGCGAGGCTGCTTACTCAGCGGCACAGAACAGATGAAGAAATCCTGGTCGGTTACAGCGCCAGGCTATCCACCATTCCCCTTGATCATGCAAGAAGACCACGACCACGCTGGTGCACTGGCATTCGCCCGGGCATCTGGCCCAACGCAACTGTGAGGTAGTCAATGGCTCGCCCGTGTCGTTCCTTCGGTTGCCCCGCGCTGGTAAAGACAGCGGACCAGAAGGGCTACTGCGATGCGCATGCCGATCTCCGATCTGGCTGGAGTAAGCGCGAAGACAGGTCAGGCAGCACGACCTCCCGCAATTACGGTCATGCCTGGCGCATCCAGCGCGCTCGAATCCTCAAGCGTGATCACTACCTTTGCCAGTTGTGCGCAAGGTCGGGTCGGGTTGAGTCTGCGAACGAGGTTGACCACGTGATCAGCCGTGCAAATGGCGGCACCGAGGACGATGACAACCTCCAGTCCCTGTGCGGCCCATGCCACAAGGCCAAAACGGCGTCGGAAAGGGGCAAATCGGTCGGTTCTGGTCGCGAATCTCGCTAATGAGAACGAATCGCAGGGGGAGGGGCAAAAGTTCAGGCCTTTCGTTGACATGACCGTCCCCTTGGCCTTTTACACGCGCCCGCGAAAAATGAATTTCAGGAGTTGAGCGAATGCCGGGGGTCAAGGGGCGCTCCGGCCGTCGCCCGAAACCCACGGCCAGCAAGGAGTTGGCCGGGAATCCCGGCAAACGAAAACTCAACAAAGATGAGCCCAGCTTTGAGCTTGTCACCAATATCGACCCCCCGGAGTGGCTATGTCCCAACTCACAAGAGATGTGGGCTCGGGTCGTTCCTGCGCTCCTAGCTGAAAAGGTTTTGTGCGTCACCGACCTGCATAACGTCGAGGCGTTCTGTACGGCCTACGCCAACTGGCGTGCGTCACAGGCCTCGGTCGTTCAGTTCGGAATCGTGGTCACTTCGCCGATGGGATCACCGATCAAAAACCCTGCGCTCACCGCCGCGAAAGAGGCCATGGCGCAGATGGTTACCTTCGGCTCGCTGCTTGGTCTCGACCCTTCAAGCCGCACGCGACTTGTGGGAGCGAAAAAGACCGGCGAAGCCAACGCCTTCTCGGCATTACTTAATGGATAACCATGGCCTTCAAACACCCGAACGTCGAAGCGGCGAACCGCTGGGCGCGCGCGGTGATTCGTGGTCATGTACCGGCATGCCGGTATGTCCAACTGGCTTGCCAGCGGCACATAGATGACCTGATCAAGAGCAAGGCCGCGAGCTTCCAGTACAAATTCGACGCCAAAAAAGCTGAGAAGTACCTGAAGCTTGCCCAGCTGATGCCACACGTGAAAGGCGAGTGGGCACGCAAGCGGCAGCTGATCACCCTGGAACCTTGGCAAAAGTTTGGGCTTGCCGTCACGTTCGGCTGGGTCAAAAAGCGTTCCGGCCTGCGCCGGTTTCGCGAAAGCTACTGGGAAGTCCCGCGCAAGAACGGCAAGAGCGTTATCGCGGCATCGGTCGGCATCGGCATGTTCGTCGCCGATGGTGAATTCGGCGCGGAGATCTACAGCGGTGCGACCACTGAGAAACAGGCATGGGAGGTTTTCCGCCCGGCACGCTTGATGGTGCTTCGTTCGCCCATGTTGATGGAGGCCGCTGGCATCGAAGTCAACGCCTCAAACATGAGCAAGCCAATCGACGGTAGCCGCTTCGAAGTGGTGATTGGCAACCCGGGCGACGGCGCGTCGCCAAGCTGCGCCATCGTTGACGAGTACCACGAACACGACTCTGCTGCGCTTTACGAAACGATGGTCACGGGCATGGGCGCCAGGCTCCAACCGCTGATGTTCATCATCACCACGGCCGGCAGCAACATTGAAGGCCCGTGCTACGAGATGCGGCGCCGCGTCGTCGAAATGCTCGAAGGCACGGTGACCGACGAAGAGCTTTTTGGGTGGATCTGGACCATCGACGAAGGCGACGACTGGACCGACCCCACGGTGATGGCCAAGGCCAACCCGAACATGGGTGTCTCGGTCTATCAGGAGTATCTGGAAAGCCAGCAGTTGAAGGCGGTGAAGAACGCCAGTTTTCAGAACACGTTCAAAACCAAGCACCTCAATGTGTGGGTTTCGGCCCGCGCCGCCTATTTCAACATGGAGGCGTGGAGCGACTGCGCTGACCCTGGCCTGGCGTTTGAGGACTTCGAAGGCTCCGAATGCCTGATGTGCCTCGACCTGGCATCCAAGACCGACATTTGCGCCCGGGTGAACCTGTTCTACCGAATGATCGACGGCGTTGTGCATTACTACTGCATCGCGCCGCGCTTCTACCTGCCTGAGGAAACCATCCAATACGGTAAGGAACGGGCTGTGATTGAGCGCTATCAGAAGTGGCTGAATCAGGGCGTCCTGACTGGCTGCGATGGCGCCGAGGTGAGTTTCAATCTGGTGCGTGACGACCTGCTCGAAGATGCCAACCACGTTGCGCTGACAGAGATCCCGCACGACGAATGGGGCGCGTTTCAGATCGCTCAGGATTTTGAAGCGCTCGGTCACACGCCGGTGAAAATCCCAAAAACGGTTAAGACATTTTCACCCGCCATGAAGGAACTGAACGGCGCAATCCTCAGCGGCCGGTTTCACCATGACGGCAACCCAATTCTCAGCTGGATGATGGGCAACGTCACTGCCAAGCCCGACGCAAACGAAAACGTCTTTCCTCGAAAGGAGAAGAACGCGAACAAGATCGACGGCCCGGTGGCCCTGCTGATGGGCGTCAACCGCGCAATGATCCTGGCTGGCAGCCCTGACACCAGCGGCTTCTACGACAACCCAATTATGGTAGGCATTTAATGGCGCGCGATAGCAAACCCGGGCGGGTTCGATCTGCCCTCCAGAATTGGCTGGGCGTGCCGGTTGGTTTGACCACTGATTCGTACTGGCAAGAATGGTTCGGCACTTCGGCGTCGGGCAAGTCGGTCACGGTGGACAAAGCTCTGCAGCTCTCTGCGGTCTGGGCATGCGTTCGCCTACTGTCTGAAACGGTGTCTACGTTGCCGTTGAAGCTGTACGAGCGTCACAGCGACGGCGGGCGGATTCCTGCTACCAACCACCCACTTTACGAAATATTAACGAAGCGCCCGAATGCTGAAATGACTCCGGGTCGTTTCATGCTGATGATCGTCGCCAGCATCTGCTTACGTGGCAACGCCTTCGTCGAGAAGCGTCGGATTGGTTCGCGGATTGTCGCGCTGGACCCTCTGTTGCCGCAGCTGATGACCGTGAAGCGCCTGGAAAACGGGCGTCTTGAGTACAAATACACGGTCAAGGGCCAGCCCAGGGTCATCGCTGAAGACGACATGATGCACATCCGTGGCTTTGGCCTCGATGGCGTGTGCGGCATGCTGCCGGTATCGACCGGTAAAGAGATCTTCGGCGCTGCGATGTCGGCAGAAGAGGCCGCGGCCAAGGTATTCGCTCAGGGCATGCAGGCATCCGGCATCCTGAGTAGCGACTCCGTACTTAAGCCAGAGCAGCGCGAGCATCTGCGGAAAAGCCTTGAAGCTTTCATGGGCTCCAAAAACGCCGGCAAGATCATGGTCGCCGAGGCGGGGTTGAAGTACCAGGGCATCACCATGAACCCCGAAGCGGCTCAAATGCTTGAGTCCCGCTCCTACGGCATCGAAGA
>Ga0247731_1000087_pt1 | contig 27807 bp, 24 predicted proteins | sample UWRJL088202R2_FD_180938 | JGI IMG/M metagenome (GOLD analysis project Ga0247731, IMG submission 180938) | Plant litter microbial communities from Arlington Agricultural Research Station in Wisconsin, United States - UWRJ-L088-202R-2 | ecosystem: Environmental > Terrestrial > Plant litter >...
CCTGTTCGGCTTGTCCGCCAAGGAGGTCGCACTCCGGCGGGCCATGCTCGGGCTGCCTAATCGTAAAGGTCGTTGGCCAGCGGTCAATCAGGAACAGGAGCGTGCGCTCTGGGATCGCTGGACCAGCCTTACCAAGGAAGCCCCGATTGATCCCCGGGACAGCCGGGCCTTGCTGAAAGTGGCGATCAAAATGTCGCAGAGCGTCCCGCCACTGAACCTGACCATGGTCTGGAACACCCTGCAGAGCTGGATTGAACAGGACCTGCTGTGATGGCCGCCACCTCGCCCAAGTTCACGCCGGGCAGTCTCAAAACGTTGAATGCGGTGCTGGATTCTGCCTCCATCGCGCTGGATGAAAGTCGCCGCGCTTCGACGCAACAACCAAAGCCTACAGCTCGGGGCGTCAAACCCCTAACGCCGATTCTCGACACGGAACATACGGGCATCCTATTTACCGGCAATCCCCATGAGACCGTGCCCCGACGGCTGTTGCTGGACAACCGGCTGACGCCGATGGAGCGCAACGCCTGGCAGGTGTTCCGGTTGCTGCTCAATGATGACGGCCTGACGTCCTTCCCCACGTACGAACAGTTGCAGCCTTATCTGGCTGCTTCGCCTTTTAAGGTCGCCTCTCGGGAAACCGTGGCCAAGGTGCTCACCACCTTGCGCCTGACCCGCTGGCTCAGCTTGGCTGGGCGGGTGCGTGACGAGGCCACAGGCCAAATGAAGGGCAACATCTACCTACTGCACGACGAGCCCGTCAGCATTTCCGAAGCGATGTTGCTCGATCGCAGTTACCTGGAACTGGTGGGCAACTCACTGGAGCACGCCAGCAAATCCATTTGCCAGGTGGCGGCGTACACCCTCGAAGAGTTCGCTCGGGATCCGGACGTTCGCGATCAGCGCATTCCGAGTCGGCTGGACATCATCGGCGATCGTATCGCCAGACAGCGTGGCAGCAAGCTCACCGCCCAATCTGGCTCGCGTCACAAATCCGAACCCGGCCAAAGTGATTCCGAACTCAGTCAACAGCAATCCGAACTCAGTGAAATCAGCCCAGTTCGGAATTTCTCGGGGCAGAGTTCGGAATCCGAACCCATTAGAAAACAGGGCTCTTCGCCCTCAGTTCGGAATCCGAACTCATCTAGTACATGTACAAATACAAATACAAATACAAAGACAGATGTATGTAAAAGCTTTGTACCGCGCGCGGACGCGAAGGCCGAGTACCCGCCTCGCTTCCAGGCATTGCCGTCGGATCAGCAGCGCAAGGCGGTCCTGGCCATGGCGCCGATTGCCGATGAGCTTCGCGAGGAAGTGCTTGCCCAGTGGGCCGCGCGACCTGAGGCCACGATGCGCAACCCGTTTGGCTACCTGCTGTGCATGATCGAAAAGGCCCGGAACGGCGAGTTCAACCTGATGACTCAGCCGCGGCCAGCTCCAGTTGCAGCCGTCGCCAGAACCATCGCCAGGCTTGAGCAGCCGTCACCGGCACCTCACTGTCCGACAGATGCTAGCCGGGCGATCGCTCAGCAAGAGATGGCGGCGTTGATGGGCATGGTCAAGGCGCGGAACATGAATCCCGCGCCCAGGGATGGCTAACCGCCACTGTGATTCCAGTGGAATCATACTGGCGAAGGGCTACCGCGATGCCAGTGGCATCAACCGGTTCATTTCCGCCTATCATCTCGGCAATCACCGAATCAGGGGAGTCAGGCATGACCACACAACCGGATTATCAAGTACTGGAGATGATGGGCGGCATCCCCGGGGAGTCCCTAGACATGCTCATTCGCTCGGGCGTCACCCTGGCGGCCATCGACAACCTCGCCAGACTCGGCATCGATGCCGTAAACATCGGCATCATCAAAGCGCGAACTTTGCGCCATCGCAGAATCAACGGTAAGTCGCTTTCACCTGAGGAAGGCGATCGCTTATACCGGGTGAGCAGACTGGTGGTATTGGCGATAGAGGTGTTTGCCAATAAGGACAAGGCAGCGCACTGGCTGAATACGCCACACAGGACTCTCGGAAGCCTGACGGCATTGGAATCAGCGGCGACCACGCCTGGCTATAGAGCGGCTGAAGAAGTGCTGGAGCGGATACACCACGGATTTCATGCCTGATCAAACGTAATCCGTCGCGTATTTCAATTTCATATATTCGATAGGGATTGGCTGAACCAAGCTGCCAAGCTGCCAGGCTGCTAGGCTGCACGCGCAGCAGGTGCCGCCCTATCGGGTGCCTTCCTGACAATCTTTTCTGATTCCACTGGAATCACCGTAGCGCTCTGCCAGTATGATTCCACTGGAATCACACTAGCCCTTCGCCACTATGATGCCAGTGGCATCACCCTCATCTGACCATCCCACGCAAACCACAGCCCCTCATTCCAGTTTCCTGACTGACAGCCTTCCCCGCCCTTCGCAACACTGGACTCCCTTTTCCAGCCCGGAGGCCTGACGTGTCCGAATCCATTCAGCTCAACCTTGGCGCGCTGCGCAGCGCCATGAAACTCACCCTGCATACCCACCACGCCGCCAGGATCTGGCATGGCCGACAAGCCAGCGAGAACAAGAACGGCATCATCGGCCTGAGCGGTTTCGTCAGCATCATGAACAAGATGAAGCGCGGCGCCGAGCAGGACGATCCTTACTCGGACTGGTGGATGATCCGCATCGAAGACAAGCTCAGCGCCAGCAAGACCGAGCTGACCCTCATCCAGGACAACCTTGACCATCTCATGGCTGAGATACCCCAGGCCCTGAGCATTGGCGACAACCTCAATGTCCAGCCGGTCACCCTGCCCCTGTTCGTCAACGCGCAGTTGGGTTTCATGGCCGTGTACCTGTTGACCCAGTACGACGACCTCGCGCGCCGCTTGTTGCTGGCCCACCATACTGCGCTGATTGGGCGCCGGGACATGGAGCGATGGCTCGATGAAGGCGCTCATGTGTTACGCAGCCTCTTCGGCCTGGCCCAGCAGTACAAGTACTCCGGCGCGAGCCGCGATGACTTCGCCGCCAACAATGCCAAGGCCCAAGAGGCACGGGACAGTCTTGGCGACCTGCCGCAGGACGTTCTGGAAGGCACCCGTCGCTCCGAGTTCGCCCCGCCAGTCGTGCGCCACCGGGCAGCTTCTATTGAAGTACCGGCCGCCGATGACAGTGGCGAGGATCAGGAGCGCTGAGCCATGGCCGAACAAACCCCTGGGCCAAAACAGCCTGCCTTCCGACCGCTGCAACAGACAGCCTTCTCCGGGCTGGAACACGCAGCCTTCCTTAAAGGGCTTTTAAAGCCTTTTAAGGGTAAGGGGGAGCTGAGCCAATTAGCGCTTGTGTGCCGCCAGTTGCTGGACAGTCTGATCCAGCTCGCGACCCACAAAGTGCTGCCCCAAGCCCAGTGTTATCCATTCTCGCTGCTGCCCATTCGCATGACGCAGCAGTCCACCAGTGCCGGGACGGTGTTCCTGCGCTGGAGCAGAACCGATCGCAGCCAGATGGGGGTAGGACTTTGGGCAGAACTGCTCCAGGACACCCGCACACCGGACAGCCTCATCCAGGACCTACACCAGCTGGAACTGCAACGCATCGCGCTGAACATGCAGATCAGCCTGATCTACACGATCAGCCGCCAGGCATCCGAGTGCGCCGTCAAGATGGCCCAAGCAGATGCCACCTACCAACACCGACTCAACATTCTCAACCACCCAGCAAAGGAGGCCTGACCATGGCCACAAGTTTTTGGGGCGAAGGCAACATCGGCACCAAACCGGAGTTCAAGGAGTTCCCAAACGGTAACGAAGAACCGCGGCGACTGCTGCGCCTGAACGTCTACTTCGACAACTCCATCCCCCGCGGTGACGGCAAGTACGAAGATCGCGGAGGTTTCTGGGCCAACGTCGAACTCTGGCACAAGGATGCTGAGCGTTACTCCCGGCTTTATGCCAAGGGCGTTCGAGTACTGGTGCAGGGACGCATGCAGATGGACAAATGGGAGGACGACGAAGGCGACGAAAACAGCGCCATGAAAGTCCAGGCCAGCCGCATCGGGATCCTGCCGCATCGCATCGAGAGTATCGTGCTCGCTGCACCCGACCATGCTGGCTCAGATCCCGAACCTTGAACCTGGCACAAAAATCGCCCTCCACGTGGAGCTTCTGCAGCCTGGAAGCTTCACACCCGGCAAACTGCGGCAACCGTCCAAACGTCGTGATCATGAACTTCAGGGAAGTGATGCCACTGGCATCATACCGGCAACTGGCCACGGTGATTCCACTGGAATCACCGTGGCAATAAGCCAGCAATTACACGGCGCACGGCCGAAAAATCGCGCAGCCCGTGAAACTATTCTTGGACAGCAACCACAGGCCGCAGCGCTTCAGATGCCTCTCAAACTACCGCGAAACTAAAACTCTCCATCATGAAGCACAAACGCCCTCCGCTGCTCAAACTAGCCGTGTTCGACGGCTACGACTACGGTCTGCTCCTGACCTTCATCGAGGGCAGCAATCGCCTGCTGCTGGATCGTCAAGGTTACTTCATCCGCCGCACAGAACATCCCCAGCACCGAGCCTGGCGCATGCCCAAAGCGCGGATCCATGAAGACCCTGCGGCGTTGTGTCGACAACGCATTGAACTGGCTCCGATAAAACTCAACGAAACCCTGAGCAGCTTCCTCGACAAACAGGACCAAGCCCGCAGTGACTGCACGGGTGATGCATTCACCTGGGGCATGCGTCTTCGCCTAGCGCCATTAGCCGCTGGCGGCGTGCTAGCAAGTGGCGATTATCATCCTGGCGTTGTGGCCGTCTACAAGCGCATGCAGGGCCGTTACCTGTCGCAGATTCGCGCCTGGCAGCTACCCGGCACCGCCGAGCTGACCAAACTCAACCTGGTTGAAGAGCTCGGCCTGGCCGACGAGCGATTCGAAATTCTCGCCACGCTGCAGGAGCTGCACAGCGATGGCTCCGTCACACCTGTGAGAACCTCCGACGGCATCAGCATCGGCGGTGACTTTCTGGAGCCTGCGCCAGAGCGATCTGAAGACGAGGACTGCAAGAACATCTTCCTGGCGAGCATCGCAGGCATTGAGCGCACCGCCTGGACCGATGAAGCAATCACAGAAGCGCTGCATGGCTATTCGCTTTACGACTACCAGCCCGCAGGCGTCCGCCACCTGCTGCTGCGCAATAGCGCGCTGCTGGCGGACGACATGGGCCTGGGCAAAACCCGCCAGGCAATCGTCGCCGAAAATTCAGGCAGCGGGCAAACCGATCATGATCGTCTGCCTGCTGAGCCTGATCATCAACTGGGAACGCGAGATCCGCGCCGTGGATCCGGAGGCCAGGATCTGCCGCCAGCACTTTGAAGCCGACGCACAGCGGGTACTGGTCAACTACGAAAGACTGGGCGACTTCCTGCAGACCGCCAGCCGCTTCGCCGTACTGGTGATCGACGAAGCCCACCGCCTCAAAGAACCCACCGCCCTCTGGACCCGTCACGCCTTCGACATAGCCGCGCAGGTGCCCTACCGCTACCTGCTCACCGGAACCCCGGTGCTCAACCGCGAAACCGAGCTGCACTGCACGGCACTGCATCGTCTAGCCTGCTGATCCGGGGTAGGTACAGAAAAGTCCCTAGCCATAAGGGTGCACCACCTACGACAGCTTTCGGCCAAAATCGGTCTCTTGCCCTTATCCTTCAGGATCAGGTATTAGCTATGAACATTAGCTACATGGGATTGATATAGACGCAGTCACTGTCGATGCACGCCTATACTGGGCGACTCGGTATCAGTATTCCGACCGTCGAAAGCACGTCACTCCGGTATGACAACCTTAAACAGCATTGATGAGTTGATCGTATGAGATTCCATCCCGATGGTCCTTCGATACCAGATATCCTCCTGGAGCGCTGTGATTCTGGCCGCGTGGTATTTCTGTGCGGTGCCGGAGTTTCGTTACCATCTGGTATGCCTACTTTCGTCGGTCTTACTCGTCACGTCATTGAGTTTTTTGACCCGCCAGCCGATTCAGAAATTATGGCCGCGTTTCGGCCATGGCTGAACGATCAGTCTGCTGCGAATGTCCCACTCGACCAAATCTTTAACCTCCTCCACCTTGAATACGGCAAGGATGAAGTTAATGCTTTGGTCACGGAGCGGCTAAGCGCCCCTCTAAAAATCAAAGATGTTGGACGTGAACACGATCTGATTAAGCGAATTTCTTCAAGTCAGAGCGGCGTGCCACAGATTGTAACGACGAACTTCGACCGATTGTTTGAGGTCGGGAATGAGGGCGGGCATCTGGTCTGGCATGTGCCGCCTGCGTTTCCAGATCTGAACTTCGGATCGAAGATAGAGGGGATCACGTATCTTCACGGGAGACTGGTGGAGGCAGCCTCTGAAACTCATCCCTATGTGCTTAGCAGCGCAGACTTCGGACGTGCATACCTCTCAGAAGGATGGGCTACCAACTTCATCAGACACCTCCTCGAACGGCATACCGTCGTTTTAGTCGGCTATCAGGCAGAAGACCCGCCTGTCAAATATCTTCTACAGGGCCTTAATCATGACGGTCAGTATGATCGATCTCGACTCTATGCCTTTGACCGTGGGCTCCCAGAGGACATCGAAGCCAAATGGCGTGACAGAGGCGTTACAGCGATAGCCTATTCCGATCACTCGGACTTGTGGACGAGCATGGAAGCTTGGGCAGAGCGAGCCGATGATCCGCGCAGATGGCGTGCATCCGTAATCGCTCAATCCCAGCAGGATCCGAAAGTCCTCTCCCCTCATGTGCGCGGCCAAGTTGCTCATGTCCTTCGCACGGCTCAGGGCGCTAGATTATTCTCGGAAGCTAATCCAACTCCGCATCCTGAATGGGTATGTGTGATGGATGCGTATGTGCGATCGGCTGAACCAGTCCGTGACTACGACGTTGATGCAGAGACCTTTGACCCTCTGGTCGCCTATGGACTTGATGACGATCTGAGCGATATCTCTGATGAAGACCGCAAGCAGGGTGTAAGCAACGACAATCTATTGGTTTGGCGGGAGGAAGACGACAATCCACATACGCTTCATCGGCTCGGTGGGCGCCAAGCAGAAGGTTTTGAGGCAACGCCGGTAAGGCTTGGCCACCTTATCAACTGGGTGAGCAAAGCCATCGACAGCCCTGTGCTGGCCTGGTGGACCATTCGTCAGAACGGTCTGCATCCACGACTTCTGCAACAGTTCGAGTTGCAAGTGGAGCATTCAAAGGCTCTCAACGAACGAGCTCGTCATATCTGGAGCCTCATCCTCGAATATAATCGAGACCCTCGTAATCGTCAGTGGAATGGCGAATGGTTTGACTTGAAGAAACGGATCAATGCAAAGGGATGGACGGCTAGTTCCCTAAGAGAATTCCGGAAGGTTACGACTCCTCGTTTGGAGATCAAGCGACCGATTGGCCTAGCGCAGTGTAAGCCACCGTCAACATCCTGGGGGGACATTCATCTCGGCGACCTCGGTCAGTACGAAGTCATGTTCCTGGATAAGCACAACGAAGATTTAGACATACCCGACGAAGTACTACCACAGGTATTTGGCATCCTGCAGGATCAGCTTACTGTCGCCTCAGGACTATTGGGGGATATCGAGACCATCTACTTCCGCACACCGACTTGCTATCCGGGACGAGAAGTCGAGGGAAAAATGTACATTACGAAAGCCGCGGAGGCGATGGCTTGGTTTGTTGAACTTTTCGATCAGATGATTGCTAAATGGCCGGCACTTGCGATAGCGCATGCGATGACTTGGCCCCCGACGGAGCGTTACTTCTTCCGAAAACTCAAACTCTATGCGTACAGTAAAGTAAACCTCTTCGGGGCCGACTCGGTTGCCGAGCAAGTTTTGTTCTTAGATCAAGAGGCATTCTGGGACATTAATGTGGCCCGAGAGCTTCTTTTCCTACTGGTTGACCGGTGGAAAGAGTTCTCTCAGGTGAGTCGGAATCAACTTATAGACCGTATCTTGACGGGCCCCGACCAGCGTACTCACTGGTCTGACGAAGAGTTCCATGACCTGCGGGATGAGTTCGCCGCAAGATACGCTCGATATCTCGAACTACAAGGTTGTGAACTTACAACCGCTCGCAGCGAACGGCTTGCCGAGATGATCGGAGGTATTCTTGATTGGAGCGACGCTTGGGCGACTTCGACTGTCATCGAGCACGGCTCTCATACCGGCTGGGTCGGTACGGACGAGAAACCAGATGCAGTCTTGGATCTTCCCGTAAACGAGGTGGTCTCCAGGGCAAAGGAAGAGCTGAAGCGTGACTTTGGTAGTTTCACCGAGAAGCGACCCTTTACTGGTTTGGTGAAGGTCAATCCGCGAAAGGCGTTGTCTGCTCTGACGATTGCAGGTAAAGCTGGCGATTACCCAGAAGCTTTCTGGTCCTCCATGATCAATGAGCTTCCTGAAGACACCACAGCCAGGCTGAGACGGGTATTCCTGAACCGAGTAGCACGGCTCCCGCATGCAGTTATCGCCCAACTGAACCACACGTTGGGCCGATGGCTCCAACAGCACCTGGTGGCAATCCTTGAGTTTGATGCCGACCTCGGTTGGGCAGTCTACGATAATATCGTCGAAGGCATCCTGAGCGGTGGAGCAGATGCAGCGAAGAGTGGTCTTGGTGAAACCCGCCAAGGTGGAAAAGTTATCGAACGGTCCTCACGCACATATGGCCATGCGATCAACGGCCCCGTCGGTATGTGTACTGAGGCCCTTTTCCGCGCAGTGCCCAGAGAGAGGCAGGAGGTCGCCGGCTCACTACTTCCAGATCACATCAAGTCTCGTGTCGAACGCCTCTTAGCTGTACCTGGCGAGGGCTCAGATCATGCCGTATCAATAGCGAGCAGGATGCTGAACTGGCTCATGTTCGTAGATCCCGTCTGGACCGGGGAACGACTTGTTCCCATATTGGCGTTCGAACATCCAGCTTCGGAACCAGCATGGAACGGATTTCTTTATAGCGGCCAAGTGCCTCGACGGCCGTTGCGAGAGGTTATCAAACCGCTCCTGCTTCAAGTATTCCCGTGGGTCGAAGGATTTTCATGGGATCGTGACCTCTCAAGAGGAGCCGCCGAATGGCTAGGCTACATGTGCGTATTTCATCCGAATGAGCCTGGCGGTCTTTCACAAGGTGAAATGCGTTCGGTCCTTCGAGCAATGTCTGATGACACTCGGAACCGGTTCATCTTCTGGCTAGGCCAGGTTGGACAAAAAAACGAGGACGGTTGGGCCAAACACGTCATCCCTTTAATCAACAAGGAATGGCCGAGAGAACGCCGATACAGGACCTCAGCATCGATGAGAGCCTGGGTAGGCATGCTTGATGACACCGGCGATAGTTTCCCCGCAGTCTATGAAGCGGTGAAGAAATTCTTGGTGGCGGTGGAGACAAATGATCACCCGTTCTACCGGTTCACTCGAGAGTTAAACGATGAAAAGCCGATTACCGTTCTATTCCCTGAAACAACACTGGATTTGATGAATAGAGTTACACCCCAGATTCTCACACGCCCTCCATACGAGTTGCCGAAGGTGCTCACTCTGATCGCGGAAACCCAGCCTGACCTGAAATCGGACTCACGTTATTTACGCCTTGTCGATCTTGTTGAGCGAAGCTAAACCTTGGTCTTTCAGTCGAAAAGTCAGCTGCTATCCTCGGACTTCCCGGGTACCAGACGACTGTTTTTGACTGCACTAGCTCTGGTGGATCGTCCGCTTCTGGCCGGTTAGCGACCGTCGCTCTGATTAGCCATCCTTGTCTTTCCACACGTGGAGGACTTGTCATGAACATCATCGCTACCTGCAGCCGTCAGCCTTGGAACAAAGGAAAACTAGTCGGGCAGAAAGCCCCACTCCGACTGAGAGATATCTGGGCCATCCGAGTAAGGCTTCAAATTGCGGAAAGAACCCGGGATCTGGCTCTCTTCGATCTGGCCATCGACAGTAAGCTTCGAGCCTGCGACTTAACCAAGCTCCGTGTGCGCGATGTCGCCCATGGCGAGCACGTATCATCACGAGCCATGGTGATGCAGCAGAAAACGCAGCGACCAGTGCAGTTTGAGATCACTGAGCAAACACGGTCAGCTCTCGTGGCCTGGATACATCAGGCACAACTATGCAGCGAGGACTGCCTTTTTCCTAGCCGGCTGCATACCTCAGACCATCTATCCACTCGTCAATACGCTCGTGTCGTCAAAGGCTGGGTGAAAGCCGTAGGCCTTGATCCAGCCATGTATGGCACTCACACAATGAGACGTACGAAGGCATCACTAATCTATCGCAGAACGAAGAACCTACGGGCGGTTCAGTTGCTACTCGGCCATACGAAGCTGGAGAGCACTGTTCGATATCTGGGTATTGAGGTCGATGACGCACTGGAGATGGCGGAACAGACTGAGGTTTGATCATGCATAGCGACGGTCGAAGTCAGGCCGTCGCTAACCGGCCAAAAGCAGTCACTAACGTATGAATTGAGCGCATCCGGCGAGGTTGATCTCGGCAAGGCCGGGTAGGGTTTTCGCCCCGTCGGTCAGGTTGTCGCTCCGTCGGTCAGGCTGTAGCGTATTGGCCTAACAATTCGCTCAAGCGGACGTCCCCCATCGCCTCACGTTCCATTTAGTCGTCATCCGCAACCTTGCAGGCGTATGGCTTGACATTGATCTGGTTTCTACTAGCTTCAGATTGCTAAACCAACCAAGGAGATTCCAATGAAGATCAAACTCGATCCGAAAGAACTCAAGCCGGCCAAGTCGCTGGGCGTGGTGTCGGCAAAGACGCAAATCGAGGACAAGGACGATACGGGCGACATTTCGCAGACCTCCCAGCCGAAGAAGCCCAAGTAAGCGCTAGAAGGTGACTTGACGAATGCGGGCCAATCGGTCAGTCCGAATCGAGGTGATGCTTGGGTGAATCGATTCTAGAACGGCTGCTTGGCTCGCTGTCCGCGCAGACTTTCTTTAATGGGTATTGGGACCGGAAACCGGTGTTGCTGGAGGGTGACGGCGAGGGCTTTCAGGATCTTTTCTCGATCGAACAGTTCGAGCGTAGGCTCACAGAAAGTGATCTACGTGTCCCAGGCTTCAAGGTTGCGCAGCATGGCCGAGAGATTTCCGAAGCAGAATTCACCTGCCAGCGAGTCATCGGTGGAATAGCCATTAGTGACTTCATCGATGTGGCGGCGGTTTATTCCCTGTGGAATGAAGGCGCCACTATCGTGTTGCACTCCCTGCAGCAGTGCGGTGGAGCGCTCGGTGATTGGCTGCAGCTTCTCGAGGTAGCCGTTGGGCATCCGACTCAGGCCAATGCTTACCTGACCCCGCCAGGCGCCCAAGGCCTCAGTCGACACTGCGACACGCATGACGTGTTTGTCCTTCAAGTTGAGGGCACGAAAGTTTGGCGGGTTTGGAACGCTCCGGCGGACTCTAAGCTTTTGGGTAGTAAGCCGTTCGGAGGAGTCAGCGGGCTTGCTGATTGCGACTCGCTGGCGATAGACGCCGAGTTGCAGCCCGGACAAGTGCTCTACATGCCGAGCGGCTACTTCCATGAGGCTCACAGTACGGACAAGACGTCCCTGCATGTGACCGTAGGCGTCCACGTTTATCGGCGTATCGATGCGCTGAAGGCTGTGTTCGAACGAATCGTCGAGGACCTTGAGGAGAACGACTCGCTGTGGCGAGCCTCCTTGACGCGCGGTTACTCTGTCGATGGTGACGCTGCTTTCTCGTCCATGCGCGAGTCGGTACTCGAGAAGCTTGGTAAGTCTTGGGGTTTGACGCCGCTGGTAGAGGCGTTCCAGAGGCGAGGCCGCCCCTTCAATCAGCAGTTGCTTGCGGTGACAGACCGAGTGAGTCGAATTGACGACGAGTCGCTGTTCGAAATTGAGCCCTGTATTAGCCTACTTTTCAGGGAGGAAGGCGATATGCTGACCTTGATCTACGCCGGTCGTCAACTCGACCTCCCGATCGCGGCCTCACTCGCGCTGCGCAAAATGCTTGAGCTCCGCCGCTTCGCGGTGTCACAACTTGAGGAGTATGACGCGGAAAGCCGTCGGGCCCTCTGCCGTAGGTTGTTGCTCGACGGGTTCCTGCGTTTTGCGGACTGATATGTCGCGGCCCCTCTCAGATTCGAATATAAGGCGCTTTTGCGCTGCGGAGAGCAGCGCGCGTGGCGAGCAGATGGCCGGCACCGCAACTATTGCTCGTTGCTACCTCTTGATCGAGTCGAACGATGCATGGCCTCGTCAGATCGCGAATCTGCTCGAGAACTTGGGATCTCTCGCGGCCTCCTCTGTGCGCAAATTCATCGATTGGTGCCCTGAAGAAGTGCACCCGCTTCTCATCCGCCGCGACCCGAATCTCAATGATCGTCGAAGCGGCCGAATCTACGTCGTTCGCGCTCCCCAAGTGAGCACGGGTCACCAGAGGGAAGAGTATGGTGAGAAGTGCCTACAAGTGGACGATTACGCTGAGCTTACCTTCGATCAACTTCAGGATGCCTACTGCAATCCAGACTCGCTTCAGAGCCTGTTGTTGGTATGCACGCATGGCAAGCGAGATAAGTGCTGTGCGAAATTTGGCGGAATCGCCTATCGCGAGCTGGTCGAGCGGCTCGATACCCGAATTCAAGTAATGCAGTGCTCACATATCGGGGGCGACAGATTCGCCGCGAATGCTCTTTGGCTTCCGCACGGGCTGTACCTCGGGCGTGTGCATTCAAACCTTGATCAGGTTGTAAGCGCGATAAACGACGAGCGGATACCCTTGAGTTGCCTGAGAGGGAACGCGGCCATGCCAAGCACTGCGCAATACCTGGAATGCTTGGTCCGACAGCGCTATGGGTTAGACCGACCGGGTGGCGTTGAGTTATTGAATCTAGACCGGATAAGTGACACTCGCGAGCACGAAACGGCCGAAGTCACGTTGCGGATTGACGGCCTCGGTGGCAAATGCGTGCAAGCGATCGTACAGATCCTAGTGGATCAACAGGGGGAAGAGATTCTCGCTTCGTGCAACGCCGGAGCCCAGGGTTGGGCTCATCCACGGCAGTTTAGCCTGCTATCAAACACGAATCTGAGCCCGACCTAGAATGAATCGACCGTTTGCGCCCGACAGTCGTAGCGCACCCTACTACGACCTTATCTATGGTTTTAATGATTACGAGGATGAAGCGCGACGCCTAATTCGCATCGCTCAGAGGTGTCATCCAAATCCACGAACGCTCTTGGACGTTGCTTGCGGCACGCACGCTCATGCTCGCTTCCTGCGGGAGCAATTTGAAGTTGTCGATGGAGTAGACATTAATGGCGAGTTCCTGCGGCAAGCGAAGAACAAGAACCCCAGCGGCCGCTACTTCGAAGCCGACATGCGTACTTTTGACCTGGGTGTTCGCTACGACGTGATCTTGTGCCTTCACAGCTCTGTGGGGTATCTGAAGGACGAGTCTGAGTTGACGAAGTGCCTTGGCAGCATTTCTCGTCACGTGGAACCTGGCGGATTGGTGATGATCGAGCCGTGGTTCTCGCCGGAAACCTTCATTCATGGTCGAAATAGCCTTGTGACAGCTGAAGACGGTACCCATAAGGTTGCGCGTATGAGTCGCCGGACCAAGACAAGTGAGAGTTCGTCCTTGATGGAGTTTCATTTTCTTATCGCAGGAGAGACCGGTATAGATTCGTTTAGCGAGCATCACCGACTAGCATTGTTCTCAAAAGATCAGATCACTTCGGCCTTTGACCTGGCAGGATTCAATGTCGTGTTCGATGAGAGTTACTCGTTTGGTAGAGGGCTATACGTTGGTACAAGGCGACCTTGACCGGAGCTGAGCTAACTCGAAATCTTGTACTTGTTGGCATGTACTGCAGTCGTACCCGGATCTAGGGAAGACAGCTCGATCAACATATCCGGTTCGATTCGATTTTTGATGGGGCAGAATTTCAATTCTGCCTTGTCACCGGCCCCTCAGGAAACGCCTCTGGTTTTCCCTTTTTCGCGAGCGGTCAGCCAGAATGCTCCGATCGCACTGGCAAGTAGGAAGGTCAACGGCCTCATGATTAAGGTAGTGATCTCATCTTCCTCCAAGACTCTCTTTTCGCCAGGTTCTCGATGCCCCGAGTAGCGCTGCTATACGCGAGATTTATTGTGCGTTATTGCGTCTAGCCCACGTTACTCCTTGATTTTGCACTTCACTCGGGCGCAACCGCCAAGCAAAAGTTAGCTTGTATCGTGCGTAATCCGCCCCGTTTGGGAGACGAAGACGGCGCGCGGGACATAGTGCAAACATGGTGTTTGGCGTCAAATTACTTTATACATTTTCCCAATGTACGACGCCGAAATCGCGCCCTGACTTCTTTGAAGCCAGTTGATGTACGACCAAGTGATCGCCACTGGCCGCAAATTACGACCCGTGTTCCACTGCAGAAATGACGTCTATGGGGCGGAGGGAGTTGGCCGTGACCAGAAGCTAACTGACATTTGCAGTCGTTAGCGAACGTCTGCAATGGGTCGATTACTGCCCGTCACGAGCGGCAGAAGTCGGCCAATAGCTGCCTGTCGTCACAAGCCGAAATCGCCCCAAAGCGGCCGTTTGCGGAAAGTGGCTCACCGTCATGAGCAGTCTACCCGGCAGAAGCGACCCGGGGATTTTCATCATTAGCAAACCAGGATAGGTGCGCCGCGTCCAACAGCTTGGTTAACAGGATGACCTATGTCGTGCCCAGAGGTCCTGAACTAAGATGGTCGGATATCCGCTCTATTTGGACGAGGATACCTGTAATCACTTAACGGGGAGACATGCATTCGCTACCCACCCTAGGTCAATGGAGCAGACGTGCAGGTGAGACGATATTGGGACCCCCTGCTACCCGACTGAGCAATTCCAGTCGGGCAACCTCGAATTTATTCCATATCACCCGATCGGCAAACTTGGGTAGCGAGATGGCTTCTCCAGAATCAAAATCCTCTAGCGCGGCATCCACAATGGCCACTGCGCCTTGATATTGGGTTTGCTGTGAACCTGCATACAAAATTGCTTGAACGCGTACTGCGACTTTATTGAAATGCTGCCGCAGCGCGTGGGATAGCGAGAGCAAAAAAGCGCTGTTCGCCGACTCAATGGCAGCACCGGAACTCGCCTCGAACACGGGCACCAGATTGATAACCGTTCCGGCGCCCCTCTTTACGAAACCATTTGCCAATGCGTAGAACAAGCGTACGGGAGCAGTGATCCCCAAGGCGATTGTGGCCCCTATCTCATTTTCCTCTGTGATGTCGTGATGGTTGATGAGCAATGTGATACTGGCGTCCTGGCTTAACAAGGCCTCGATGCGGACAACTTCGGCGGACACTGCCAAATCAGCATTCAGCACTTCCACCGATCGTCCGCTGGAGTCAGTGAGCGCTGCAGCAAGCGTCATTAATTGCGGCCGATCCACCGCAATTAAAATCAAGTCGTAGCCCCGCTGAGTCAGTCGGTGGGCGAAAGCTATGCCTATTGCTGTACCCGCGCCGGTTATAACGGCCGTGCCTTTATGAGTCATGCGGTTTGCTCCAAAGGCGGTGCATGTAATAGGGCCAGAGTAGTGAACGCCCGTATGTCGGTAAAGGCCGTAAAACCATCATTTTCGGCCTTGGTCTGGTCAAGTTTATGGCCGGAAATGTTGGCATTCCGAAGTTTCTCGTAGCTCAGTATCGGTCTTACTGAATTTATCCGGCGCAAAACGCTAACCCCCTCGAAATCGCGTTTCTGCTTGCAGTCCCGCGATTTTCGCGCATGCTTACGTTTCGCCTGTCACCAGACATTCATGCGTCAAGCCAGTGTTCAACTGGGCGAACGGGAGTTTTTATGCAAAGTGTGGCGTTAATCGTACGGCCCGATTTTCAAGTGATGAGCCTTGCTGCGCTTTCAGCTTTCGAGTTTGCCAACCTGGCCGCGGGTGAAAAACTCTACGACATCAGTGTGCTATCCGAGCATGGAGGCTTGGTCGCCAGCTCCCTGTTCACGTCGGTTGATACTCAGCAGTTCAACAAGACTGATTTCGATACCGTCTTGATCAGTGGTGCAATGGATCGCAGTTCGGCGTCGGACGGTATTCACTCCTTTCTGGTTGAAGCCAATGCACATTCACGGCGGGTAGGCGCTTTGTGCGTCGGTGCTTTCGCGCTTGCCGAGTCCGGATTGCTCGATGGCCGTCGAGCCACAGTGCACTGGGCTCGCGCCAAGGAAATGCGCGATAGATTCCCCGCAATTAAGGTAGAAGAAGATCGCATCTTCATCATCGATGGCAAGATCTGGACCTCGGCAGGCATGACCGCTGCGCTCGATTTAACCATCGGTATGGTCGAGAAGGATTACGGTGCCGCGCTGGCCCGGACCGTCTCGCAGCGGCTGGTGCTTTACCATCGCCGCGCGGGTGGGCAGTCCCAGCATTCGGCGATGCTGGAACTGAGTCCGAGCTCCGACCGCATTCAGCAATCGCTGGACTTCGCTCGAAAAAACCTGCGCCGCGACCTTTCCGTAGAAGACCTGGCGGATGCAGCGTGCCTGAGCCCTCGGCAGTTCAGTCGAAGCTTTCGCGAGCAGACCGGAAGCTCACCCGCCAAGGCCATTGAGAATCTACGTCTGGAGGCCGCCCGATTGATGATCGAACAGGGGCGACTAACGCTTGAGGCGGTGGCCTCGGAGACCGGCTTTGGCGACCGTGAACGCATGCGCCGGGCCTTCCTGCGCGTGTATGGTCAATCCCCGCAATCGTTGCGCCGGACCTTCGGTTCCAACGCTGAGGTATAAGCTTCTATTTTTTCGCAGCAGAATAACGGCGGCCATTGGCCGCCGTTATTCATTCTTGGAACGCTACTTTTAGAGCGTATAGATTATTTAATTTGAAGGTTGAAGTTGCGGTGCAGGTCGGCGGCCGGATGTGTAGGCCAAGGCCAAGGCCAAGGCCGTTGCTGCGCAGAGGGCACTGACAAAGCCAAGGTTGGCCAATGAGCTGTAGTGCAATGTCAGAGAGCCGAGACCCGCACCCAGTGAGAAACCGAGGTACATGAAGGAGGCGTTGAGCGACAACACCACTGGCGCGCTCGCAACGCCGGCCACGCCGACCAGCGTGGTTTGCTGTGCAGGATAAAAAGCCCAGTGCGCCACGCCCCAGGCAGCGATGGCGAGGACTATCGGCACAATGACAAACTGTTTGCCGATAAAGTGCGGCGCCAGCGACAGGACGACGAACGCGGTAGTGGATGTCGCCAACGCTGGCAGGATCACTGCGCGCGGACCTCTTCGGTCTACCGCCCGGCCGCTGATGGCCAGGCCGATTGCGGCTGAAACACCCCAGCCAAATAGCACGAAACCTATTGCCGGGCCATTTATAAGGGTGGTGGCCTCCAAAAGCGGAGCGAGATAGGTGTAAGTGGTGTAGCTCGCCATCGCCCACAACGTAGTGATCAGCAACGTATGCAATACCGCAGGCTGAGCCGCAGTTGAAATTCGCTGGCGCAGGCTGGCAGTAGCGAGTCCGGTTCCTATCTCGCGTGGAAGGCCTATCAGCAAACCGGCAACAGCCAACGCGGCAATGATCGCGACGCTGCCGAACGTGGCGCGCCAACCCATTGCCGCCCCCAGTACCGTGCCCGCCGGAACTCCCAGGGCAATGGCAAGCGACAGGCCACCGTTGACGATAGCGATGGCGCGGCCACGCTGTTCGGGAGGCACGACCACGCTGGCCAGTGCGTTCGCACCGGGTACATACACTGCCGCCGCGAGTGCCAGCACCACTCTCGCGGCCATCAACGACCAATAACCACTGGCCGTGAAGGCCAGCAGATTGGCCAGCGCAAATATCGCCATGGCACCAATCAGCAGCCTGCGCCGGTTCAGGTTCCCGGTCAGCGCAGCCAGCACTGGAGAGCTCAGTGCATAGGCCAGAGCAAATACCGTGACCAACTGACCCGCCGTGGCAACGCTAACGCCAAGATCCTTCGCCATTCCGGGAAGCAAGCCCGCGATCATGAAGCTTTCGGTACCGACGGCAAACGTGCCTAAGGCCAGCCAATACAGCGGCCGGTTGCTTTTGATGAATTGGGTTGAGTTCATGGTATTCCAGCTGTGAAAAAGTGATGGCGCCCTGTAGATCGCGTGTACACATAAAAAAGCCCCCGCGAGGGGGCTTCGTTTGGTATCTGCGCTAAAGCAACTCGAGCTTGGCGAAAGACGTTACGCAATCGCTTCTTCTTTATAGAACTCGTAGTCGGTGTAACCCACCTCGGTACCGCCAAAAAAGGTCGGACGGTCATAAGCGTTCAGTGGCAGATTGTGGCGCAGGCGCTCCGGCAAATCCGGGTTGGCGATGAAGTGGCGACCGAAGGCCACCAGATCGGCGTCGCCAGCCTGAAGGATGGCCTCGGCGGATTCGCCGTCAAAGCCACCGGCAGCAATGATCACGCCTTTGTAGTGTTTGCGCATCAGCTGGGCAGCGACCGGCGCCGGGTCGGCATTCTCGTCCTCGATGTTGCCCAGGATGCGCGGCTCGATCAGGTGCAGGTAAGCCAGGTTCAGCGGCGCCAGTTGTTGCGCGACGTAGGTGAACAGGCCTTCTGGATCGCTGTCGCCCATGTCACCCCAGGTGCCGCTCGGGCCGACACGAACCGCCACTCGATCACTGCCCCACACCGAAATCAGCGCGTTGGTCACTTCCAGCAGAAAGCGTGCGCGGTTTTCGAACGAGCCTCCGTAAATGTCGGTGCGCTTGTTGCTGTTGTCCTGCAGGAACTGGTCGATCAAATAACCGTTGGCACCATGCAGTTCCACGCCGTCAAAACCGGCTTTCACGCCACGTTCGGCAGCAGTGCGGAAGCTTTCCACCAGGCCTGCGATGTCTTCGATGGTCAGGGCGCGGTTCGGGGTATTGGGTACCCAACCTTCGGTGGTGTAAGCAACGCCGCCGTGCGGGACTTCCGATGGGCCGACGGGGATGCTGTTTGCAGGCTGCACGTCGACATTGGATTGGCGACCCGCATGATAAAGCTGCAGAAAGATTTTGCCGCCTTTAGCGTGCACGGCGTCAGTGACGTGTTTCCAGCCGACGATCTGGCTGTCGTCGAACAGGCCTGGTGCGCCGAGATAGCCGTTGCCGTTTGGTGCGGCAATTGTTGCTTCACCGATCAGGAATCCGCCTTCGGAAGTGCGCTGAGCGTAGTACTCGGCCATCAGGGCGCCAGGGCGAGCGCCATCTTCGGCACGCATCCGGGTCAGAGGCGCCAATACAATGCGGTGGGCGAAGGTGAACCGCCCGACTTTAACTGGGGAATGAAGTTTGGACATGGTTGCCTCGATTGAAGTGTATGTGTAGAGCCATTGGATATCCGCCCGGGTCGATAGCCATGTGGGCTTTCGGGGTTGGGGCGCTTGGCATCAGTAAAGGTGATTTCCCGGAGTGAATAAATGGGCCGCGTTTCCCATCACTTCGGACTTTTTGGCTGTAATGCTGGCGATCATGGAGATCGAACTGTCGATGTCCGGATAACGGCGCCCGCACTCATGCAAGCGCCGTAGGGTGCTCACTGGGCGTAGAGTGCCAATAGCTGAGCATTGAACTCAGTGACAAAGGCGTGTTCATCCGCCCCTGCATTAGCGCGCAATGGCTTGGCCCGCTCGACCAGAATTTCAACCGCGTCCGTACCCAGCACCGCTATCGTCTCGGCAATAAACTCATCCAATGGCATCGCCAGTTCCGCTTCGGAGCTATCCATCAGCTCGGTACGTACCCATGGCGGCGCGATTTCCAGCACCTTGACCGAGGTATCGCGCAGCATGAAGCGCTGAGACAGTGCATAAGAGTGCAGCGCGGCCTTGGTGGCGCTGTACACCGCCGTCAGCGCCATGGGCACGAAACCGAGTACTGAAGAGGTGTACGCCACATAGGCGTCATCGGCCTTCTTGAGGTGCTCGATCAGCGCCGAAGTCATGCGGATGGGGCCCATCAGATTGGTGGTAATGGTCGACGCTAGCAATTCGTCATCCACTTGGCCGGCGGCAGTGTCCGGCAACATGATCCCGGCGTTATTGATCAGCACATTGAGTTGCGGGAATTCGTTGATCAACTGTTTCGCGACCGCGGTAATACTGGCTGGATCGGTGATATCCAGTTCGACCGCGTGCATGCCCGGGTTGGCTGCAACGACGGCTTCCAGATGGCCCTTGCGCCGACCTGAGATAATTACCTGGTTTCCCAGTTTGTGCAGTGCTTCGGCCAGCCCACGGCCGATGCCAGAGCCGCCGCCGGTAATGAAGATGGTGTTTTGAGTGAGTTTCATGGGTGAGTCCTCTGAGATTACAGAAATGCAAAGCGTGAACAATGAAGGGGAAATATCGGTTACTTGGCGGCGCGAATGATCAGGTCGGCGACAACCGCAGGTTTGGAAATCATTGAGCAATGGCCCGCATTGACATGGTCGCTGACGGCGCCAATCTTCTTCACCATCAGCTCTTGAAGTGCCGGTGCTATGGCGTTATCAAGGGTCGCCACCAGATACCAGCTGGGCTTGTCCTGCCAGGCGGCTTGAGTGAGTGGTGCGGTGAGTGCCGCTACAGCGGTCGGACGCTGGTTTTCAAACAGCTGACGCTTCTCCTGCGCACTCACATCCTGAGCAAAGCCTTCATGGACACCCTCGTAAGTGAGGCTCGACGAACCCGCCTGATCTATGCGGATCTCGGCACTCATCAGCGACGGCTCGGCCAATGCGGTCAGCCCCAAAGCTGATTCGCCAATGTCAGGGGTAAAGGCGTTGATATAGACGAGGCCCGCCACCTTGGCGTGAACACCTGCCTCGCTGATGACCGCACCGCCATAGGAATGGCCCACCAGCAACACCGGTCCTGGAGCGGCGGCGATGGCCTGGGACACGACGTCGGCATCTGCTGCCAGCGACGTCAGCGGCAGGTTGACCGTGGTCGTACTCAGGCCGGCGGCTTCGATCAAGGCGCGCGATTTGTTCCAGCTGGTGCTGTCGGCCCAGGCACCGTGTACAAGAATGACGTGTTCGATAGTGCTCATGCCTTCTCCTGATTTCGGGTAGACGGGCGGGTTGCCCGTGCTGTGAATTCAGGGTCTATGCTAGGCGCGAGCTAAGAAGCAGATGGGTCGAAATACCGACGTTTCGGGACATCTCACTGGCTGCAGGATTGGCATACTCTGCAGAGAGTGCAGCCAGCATTAAGGCAACTTTCTGCACAGTGATCACCCTTGGTTTGAATGATCATCAGCAGGTGGCTTTATCCCTTGTCGGTTGGGCCATCAGTTCAGGTTCATGAAGGTTACCGGCACCCATGAATAGCCTGTGTCTTCCTTGCGCAGGCGCCCAAAGCCAGGGAACGGCATATGAGCACCACCGACCAGGGTTTTGCCCTCTGCCAACTTCACGAAAAGGTCTTCGCGGGTCTTGATTGCGGTCGGTCCGTCAGCGTCGAACGCGATACCCACTTCGGGATGTGGCATTTGCACAGCGACGACGTGGGCAACGTCGCCCCAGATCAGCAGCGATTGGCCCTTGGACGAAACCCTGTAGCCCACATGCCCAGGCGTATGCCCCGGGATGGCAACGGGAGTAATGCCCGACACGATTTCATCCATGCCCTGCAATGGCTTCCATTTGCCAGCCGCCAGATAAGGCGCAGCAGCAGCCTGGGCAATCTGGAAGAATATTTTTGCGCCCTCCGGCGCTTTTTCCGCAATGTCCTTCGACAGCCAGAAGTCACTCTCGGTCTTCATCATGGAAATCTGTGCCTTCGAGAACACGCGCTGGCCTTTGGCGTCGTAGATTCCGCCAATGTGGTCGGCGTGCATATGGGTCAGCAACACCAGGTCGATTTGTGCGGGTTTGTAGCCAGCAGCCTTCAGGTTGTCAGTGAGCTTGCCAAGTGACGGCCCTCCCCAATGGCCTCCGGTGCCCGTGTCGATGAGGATGAGTTTTGAACCCGTATTAATGAGATAGCCCGTTACCGAACCAGACACCTTTTGCGGATCATCGAAAAACGATCGCAGCAGCAGCGACTGGATGAGGGCCGGGTCGCCGCTGAGTAGCGATGAATCAATACTGATGCCGCCATCGAAGAGGGCGGTGACCTCGAAATCGCCCATCATCATGCGATAGAAGCCCGGGACTTGCTTGTGTTGCATAGGCGCTGCGGCCTGAACCGGCTCGACTGCGAAAAGTCCTGCGCCGATAGCCAGCGTTACTGCAAAGACGGCGCGAGAAGCTAGCGTGGAGAGTTTCATTCCCATTCCTTTTCGTTGGTAGAGGAGCACTGCAAAGGGACGAAGCCAACCGGCAACTCCCACTAGCGACCTACGGTACTGGCTGTTGATCTTAGTTCAGCATTCGAGAGGTCGTATTAAAAACGCGGCCAACGCCAACGCCTCGCTCCCTATTACTTCCCTTTCCAATTTCCCCGCCCGCCTCTACTCTGCCTTAACCCTTTCCCAGCACCGAGCAAACCTCAAATGATGGACAGCCTCAGCGGCATCACGGCCTTCATTCAAGTCGCCGAAACCCGCAGCTTTACCGAAGCCGGTCGCTTGCTGGAGATCTCCTCCTCCGCCGTAGGCAAGAGCGTGGCGCGCATGGAAGAACGCCTGGGGGTGCGGCTGTTCCATCGCAGCACCCGCAGTGTCACCCTGACCACCGAAGGCGAGCTGTTCCTGGACCGCTGCAAACGCATCCTCAGCGAAGTGGAAGCGGCAGAAATGGAATTGCTGGAATTGTCCGCCACCCCGCGCGGCAAGGTGCGCATCAGCGTGCCGATCCAGAACGTGTTGATCATGCCGGTACTGGCCGGGTTCATGCGTGCCTACCCGGACATCGAGCTGGACGTGGACATGTCCGACCGCATGGTGGACGTGATCGAGGAAGGGTTCGACGCGGTGATCCGCACGGGCGCGCCGCAGGATTCGCGGCTGATGGCGCGCAAGCTGGGGGGTTATCAATTGCAGTTGGTGGCGTCGCCAGCGTATCTGGAGCGTCATGGTGATCCGACACACCCGGACGATTTGATCCGCCACGTGTGCCTGCTGCACAAGTTTCCGGCCACCGGGATGATCGAGCGTTGGCCGCTGCGCGTCGACGATACGCACATCGAGCCGAACCTGACGCGGGCGTTGACCTGCACCACGATGGATCCGCTGACGTACCTGGCGATCGATGGGGTGGGGATTGCCTGCCTACCGGATTTTTCAATCCGTCAGCCGTTGGCCGATGGCAGGTTGAAAGTGGTGTTGGCGGACTACACCGACCACACCGGCAACCTGTGGATGCTCTGGCCTGCGTCGAAGCAGACCGCACCAAGGTTGCGAGTGTTGATCGATTTTTTCAAAGACAACATCTTGAAGGTTTGAATCAGCGTTGCAGTGCCTCGGCAATCGGCGCTTTGCCGAGACCGAAACTGAGCATCACCGCCAAACCGAGCACACCGATGGCGGCGCCCAGCCACAACGCTGAAGACACGCCGGCGTGATCAACCATCGAGCCGCCAAACAGCGAACCCGAAGCAATCGCCACCTGAAACGTGGTCACCAACATGGCGGAACTGGCTTCCGGCAATTGCGGCGACGTCAGTTGCATCCAGCTGCTCACACCCAGCGGAATTGCGCCGTAGGCAACACCCCACACCAGCACCGCCAACGTCACGCCCCAACCCTGCAACCCGGGCAAGGCCAATTGCGCAATCACCATCAGCAACACCACGGCGCCCAGCGACGCACGCAGGTGCGTGGTGATGCTCCCGGCCATGGCGAAGTTCGCCAACATGCCGACCAGGCCAAAGCCCAACAGAATCGCAGTGATCGCACTCGGCGAGAAACCCGCGTCATGCCCAAGGAACGGCGCAATGTAGGTGTACGCCGTGAAATGCGCCGCCACTACCGTACCGAGCAACAGCATGCTGCGGCGGGCATTGCTGCGTGATACAAATGCCACGAGCGCGCGCCACTTCAAGCCTTCACTGGAAGGCAATGACGGCAAGGTCAACGCTTGCGCAATCAGCGCCAGCAGCGCGAGCCCTGCGGTCACGGCAAACGACATCCGCCACGAAAACAGCGTGCTGACAAACGTACCAAACGGCACACCGAACACCGTCGCCAAGGTAATCCCGGCAAAGATCAGTGCCGTCGCTTTCGCCGCTTTTGACTCGCTGACCAACCGCCCGGCCGTCGCAATCGCCACCGCCCAGAAACCACCCAGCGCCATCCCCAACAAGCCGCGCCCCAACAACATGATCGGCAATGACGGTGCCACCGCCGAAACGACGTTGGACGCCACCAGCAACAGGGTCAACAGCAGCAACAGGTGTCGCCGATTCATGCGCCCCGCGCCCAGCATGATCGCCGGCGCCGACACTGCCGCTACCATGCCCGGCACAGTCACCATTAACCCGGCCATACCATCGGTGATGCCCAGGCTATTGGCAATTTGCGGCAGGACGCCGACAGGCAGGTATTCGGTGGTGACAAAGGCAAAAGCGCCCAGGGCCACCGCGTACACCGACAGCCAGTCGCGCCAGGAGGACGGCTCAGCTGGCGCGAGCGCAGCGGTGGCCGGTGATGCAGACAGATCGTTCATGGCAAAGCTCCACAGTAATGAGTGGCGCCATGCTAGGTATCTGATCACTGCGGAAAAACAGTGCGCAGCTCCGATCACTGCGGATCAATCGTTCCGCAATCGAACAGGCGTGCCGCCATTAGCGCCTTTCCTGTCCGCAGTGTTCGGCCCTTTGGCCGGTTTTTCCGCAGGGCTGCGCTCCCTAGACTTCACCTCGTCAGCCAAACCCTACGAGGACATTCCCATGACAACTGCACACTCCCCTATTCGCGTCGGCATCATCGGCGTTGGCAACTGGGCTCGCCACGGCCACCTGCGCGTGCTTAATCTGCTGCCGCAATATCACCTGCAAGCGGTGTACAGCGAACGCCGTGAACGCGCCGAAGCCGCGGCCAGCGAGTACGCCATCAGCCAGGTCGCCGACTCTGTCGACGCGTTAGTCAATAACCCTGAAGTCGATCTGGTCGTGGTGCTCAACACCGCCCCGCAACACGAAAAAACCGTGCGTGCCGCCATCGCTGCCGGCAAAGACGTCTACTGCGAATGGCCGTTGACCACCACCACCGCAGACTCCGAACAATTGCTGCACCTGGCCAAAGACGCCGGCGTGCGTCACATCGTCGGCCTGCAACGCCGCCACGCGCCGCACAACCGCTACCTGCAAGACCTGCTGCAACAAGGCTACGTCGGCAAGGTGCGGTCCGTGCGGATGCACGTCAGCATGAATTACTTCCAGGCCTTGCGCCCCAACGCCCTGCGCTGGACCGCCCCCGAGGAAAACTTCTCCAGCGTCATTGCCATCTACGCCGGACACTTCCTCGACATGCTCTTCACCGCCACCGGCTGGCCAGTGAGCGTCTCGGGGCTGATGGTCAACCAGTTCCCGAAAGTGACCATCAAGGAAACCGGCGAAGTGCTGGACAGCACCGCCCCCGACCAGCTCGTGCTCAGCGGCATGCTCGAAGACGGCGCCGTCATTTCGATCCACATCGAAGGCGGCAAACGCAACGGCTCGGGTGTGCAGATCGACATCACCGGCGACCAGGGGGATCTGAAAATCACCAACCGTTCGGCGTTTGGCTATGTCGGCGACGACTATGTCGTCGAGGGCGCGCATGGCGATAACCTGACGCTGGAAGTGTTGCCCGTGCCTGAGAATTATCAGCGCCTGCCGGCCTCGTCATTGCCGTCAGCCGTGCTTGAACTGGCAGAGCTCTATCACGTGTATGCGCAGGATGTTGCCGAAGGCACCCATGCGGCGGCGACGTTCAACGATGCATTGCGCCTGCATCAGTTGCTGGATGCGGCAAAGAGCGGGACTCAAACTCCCCTGAAACGGATCGTGTGACGACTCATGCTTGTGAAATCCCTCGATATTGAACTATCGAGTATGAAACCTCGTTGGCGCAGCCGGGGCGGACACATGCCCGCCCCGAAGCGCCATTTAATCTCAGAGGCCATAATTGGATCGTCGCAGCCCGCTCTTTTACTCAATTGAATCCGGGAAACGTGCGCCGAACATCGGTAGGCCGCTGGCAGAACTGACTGTGGTCGCCTCGTCCTGGAGCACGTCCCAGTGTTCGACCAGAATGCCATTTTCGAGACGCACAATGTCTACTGCGATGAGCGCAGTCGGACTACCGTTTCCAGAGAAACGGCCATGAACCATCACTTTGTCATCCTCTGCCATTATGACGCTGGGTTCATACATCAGTGTATTGGGCAGACTTTTGATCAAGTCAAATAAACCCTGCCGTCCTGGAGGGATAAGCGCACTGTGCTGAATATAGTCCGCAGACCAATACTCCTCGGCTGCATCGTAGTCACGTTGATTAAATAAAGCATCGAAAGCTTTAAGTACGATAGATTTGTTTTTTACTTCAAGATTCATAGTTGCTCCTGATTGTATGTTGAGCTTGGGGAAATAGAACGCAGGCCATGCGAGTCCTAATGGACAGTTAAAACGACAGGGTTGGCCTCTAGAGCGCTTTCAAATTCCGTCAAGTCCGGTTGTGAAAGAGCGAACAAAGGACAATGCATCAGAGTTCCGCACGCTGTAGGCAATACATCCTAGTCCTGAGGATTTAACCGTATAAGCCGAAAAACCGACATTTCATGCCAAACCGTTCACTCTGACCGAGGACTTTCTATACACAAGTCGTCGTTGTTAAGCATGAGGAGCAACGGTAGATCTGAGTCCACGGCAGGCGCTTAGCCGCCTTTCATAGCTTACGAGTATTGGTTAAAGGCTTCCTCGTGATCGTGCGCGTGTACGAAACGACAAAGGCGTTGTTCAAAAACGCCTGAAATCTCGATGATTTGCAGAAACAAAAACGGGGGAGATCATACTGCGACATTTCCGCGTTCATAGCCCGCTATCGGACGACCTTTGCTGCCAGCCAAGGGTCGATTTTTCAGGACTTCGCGACAAGCAGGAAATCGGCCATAAGCAGCCATTCGCGAAGGGCAGCTATGGGTCAAAAGCAGTAACCTGCGAATGCCTCCGCTACTTACAGCGAACCGTCCAAAGCTCCCCAACCTTCGTCGTAAAACTGCCACTCATCATCTCCCGCCGCATCGCCCAGTCCGGATCACTGGGCACGCTTCCACTGCGCAACGTCCCCCTACCCCACCGTTCATTAATCTCATCCAGCACGCCCATCACCTTCTCCGCCGCCACCGGCTGCCCCTCGGCAAACAAATCGTCCGTAAACTCCCCCGGCTGCCTCAAATCCAGCAGTAGTACCTCAGCCTTGCTGTATTTGAACCCCGGTCGAAACAACCGATTGACCGCCTCGGTAGCAGCCTTGGTCATCAGGCGCACGTCGTTGGTGGGGTACGGCAGTTCGACCAGGGCGCCGTTGGCGTATTTGGCTTCTTCGGGGTTGAACATGCCGGTGCGGATGCTGACGCGGATCTTTTTACACAGTGAGTTCTGGGCGCGGAGTTTTTCGGCGGCGCGCTGGACGTAGGTGGCCACGGCCTCTTTGATAGGTTCGATGGTGGTCAGGCGTTTGCCGAACATGCGGCTGCTGCAGATCTCTTGCTTGGGTGGTTCGGCTTCGCCCAGTTCCAGGCAGGAGGTGCCGGCCAGTTCGCGGGCGGTCTTTTCGATGACGACGCTGAATTTCTGCCCGAGCATGGTGGGATCGGCTTTGGCCAG
>Ga0247731_1000091_pt1 | contig 27120 bp, 24 predicted proteins | sample UWRJL088202R2_FD_180938 | JGI IMG/M metagenome (GOLD analysis project Ga0247731, IMG submission 180938) | Plant litter microbial communities from Arlington Agricultural Research Station in Wisconsin, United States - UWRJ-L088-202R-2 | ecosystem: Environmental > Terrestrial > Plant litter >...
CTCGATCTTCACCAAGGGTCAGGTCGACGGCGGCAAGCCCAAGAAGGTGCAGGAAGACCTGGACCCGCTCTGCGTCCAGCCGTCCGATCTCTACACCGCCCACGCCCGCGACCGGATCGGCCGCCTTTTGGAAGGCTGGTTGGCGCGTCATAACGCCACGCCCTTCGAGCTGCTGCACCGTCCCGACCTGGTCGAGAAGCTGGAAGCCTCCGGCACCGACCTGCAGCACGCCCTGCAGAAGATCGCCATTCCCGAGGCCGAGGCCCGGGGCATGTCGGTCCATGAGCTGATCCGCACGTTCCAGGGCCTGGTCGAGCGCACGGTCGCCAACCTGATGAAGCAGTTCAAGAAGGGCGCCCTGCCCGACCTGGACAAGGAAGGCTTCGCCCGCGCCGCCGAGCGGCTGTCGAACGATCCGGACCGCGCCTTCCTGCTGGGCGCGGGGGTCGCCGCCTCGATCGCGCCGGGCAAGAACTGGTCCGAGAAGATCGCCCGCCTGATCGACCTGGCCGACGCCGCCCCGACCGAACCCAAGGCCCGGGCCGCCGCCTTGGCCGCCATCGAGACGCCCCTGGCCGAGATCATCGGCTCCAAGGCCGGCATGGCCGACCTGCTGGGCGCCGCCAATACCGGGGGCGAAGCCGACCTGGGCACGACCCTGGCGGCCATGACCCGCCTGACCGGCGGCGCGCAGGTCGAGGGCCTGATCCGTCTCGAAGCCGGAGTGCGCAACTGCATGCCGGAACTGTCAGGCACGGCCAAGCGCCTGGGCGACTGGCTGTCCGGCGACGAATTCCCCGCCGTGCGGATGTCGATCGCCCAGCGCGTGCTCAAGGAACTGAACGGCGTACGCCGCCTCAAGCCCTCCGACGCCGAAGCCGAGATCGAATATCTGCGCGCCCTGGCCATGAGCCTGACGGCCGCCGCCGGTCGCATCCTGCCGCCCGAAGACATCACCAGCGCCTTCACCACCCGCTCCAAGACCCTGCTGAACGGCGAGTTCATCGAGGCTCTGCTGGGTCGCGACCGCTCGTCGCGCGAAGAGATCCAGATGCTGATCCGCCTGGCCGAGAACGTCATGGGCGCGGTCAACAAGCGCATGGCCGCCCGCTGGCTGTCGGCCAACGTCCTGGCCCTGCGCTTCGAGCGCGAACTGCGCCAGGGTCCGGACTCGCCGGCCGCCAAGCTGTCGGCCCTGGCCGGCTTGCAACGCTCCCTGGTCCGCTCGGGCCTGGTGATCGAGGACTACGAGCCCTTGTGCGCGCGCCTCGGCGAAGTGGGCGGCATGATCGAGGCCGACGCCCGCCTGATCGCCATGCTGGTCCGCGCCCCCGCCTCCCTGCCCCAGAAGATGGCCGTGCTGATCAAGCTGGCGATGGGCGAAGCCGGCCCCACCGGCCCCGTCGCCGACAAGGCCAAGCTCGAGGTCATGAAACTGGCCCGCGCGCCGGAGGCCCGCGAAGAACTGGCGAGCTCGCCGGAGACCATGGACCTGCTCAAGGGCATGGTTCAGCAGAAGGCGGCGGCTTAGGGAGCGGGGCGCTGAGCCCGCTTCGACCCAAGTCGGTCATTCAGCTCAGCATTGCTGCTTCAAATAAATCGAGGCCCCAGCCAATGCCGCACGCCGCGAGGACAGCCATTTGCTCAGGCTTAAGCCAAATGCCCTGCTGTTCATCTGAGACATAGAACCCGCCGTAGATCGATACACTTCCTGGTCTGACGGTCTTGGCCAGTTCTGCAAACAGGGGTTCGCGCCCCTCAAGTTGGCCGATCAGCTTGGCGAGTGCGTCTTCATGCTCACGGCCGTCAACGAGTGGCTCCGCATGCAACTCCAGATGCCAAATATTGAAATCATGCAGCCGCCCGCTTGGCCGGGGCTCTCCGCGCCTTGCAACCGACGTTGGTTTCAGGCCGAGGATGTCTGTGACCGCGTCCGGATCAACATCGAAGCGGGCAATTGTCAGAGTAAGCATGGGCGTGAGCTTGGCATTTAACACAGCAATACCAAAGCCCGTCATCCACCCATAGCCGACCTGAATGCGTCGGCTAAGCTATACCACCTCTCCAAAGCTCACAGCGCATGACCGTTTCCAAAAGAAGATCGACCGCAGATGGGCGCTGAGAGGACGGCTAATCGCCCTCCTTGGCGCGACGCTGATTTTCGTAGGCCTTGGCCTAGATATTTGGGGAGGTAGCTGGGACTGGCTTGGCCGTATCCTAACCCTTCTGGGAATTGTGATCGGGTTAGCGGGTGCTGCGCGTCTGCGTGAAGATCGAGCGAAACACCTGCGGCAAGGCGCGAGCGACGGCGGGTAAAGCTACCGCGCATGTTCTGCTCACCACCCTTCTCGAATTCTCGAAAGGCCTGCTTGGCGACCGCCCGCATCCGCCCCGGATGCGGCCACGCCTTAAAGCCTTGCATGATGGGAGCTCTGGCGTCTGGCCGAGTCAAGGACTGCCTCTGGCGGCCGCGTCGCGGCGGCGCGACGCGCCGTCCTTGACTCGGCCAGACGCCAGAGCAAGCTCGCCAGCAAGGTTTTAAGGCGCGGCCTCGCCGCTGCGGACGGACGGGGGTTGGGAGGCGATGGACTTTCATGGTCCTTCTCCCCTTGCGGGAGAAGGTGGCGCGCAGCGCCGGATGAGGGGTTGATGATCGGCGCCGCCGCGTAAGGTGGAATGGCTGGTCGCGGTGGCGGCCATTTGAGAGACCCCTCATCCGACGGTCCTCCGGACCGCCACCTTCTCCCGCAAGGGGAAAAGGAAATCGGGTCTTCCGCCGTCTACGGCGCCAACGCTCCCACCAGCGCCTCCACCACCCGATCCACATCCCCATCCGCCATCGTCGGATACAGCGGCAAGGTCAGGCACCGCGCGTACCAGGCGTCAGCGCCGGGCAGGTCCAGAACGCCGTAGCGGGCCTGGTAGTAGGGCTGGGTGTGGACCGGGATGTAGTGAACCTGGCTGCCGACGCCTTGGGCCTTCAGGGCCTCGACCACCGCCAGACGCGTCGTGCCCAGGGCTTCGAAGTCGATCAGCACGGTCAGCAGGTGCAGGGCCGGGTCGGACCAGGCGGGGCTGGAGGCCAGCGTCACGTGCGGCGCCAGGGCGACAAGCTTCTCGGCATACAACCCCGCCAGGGTTCGCCGCCGGGCCACGAAACGGTCGAGCTTGGAAAGCTGCGAGATTCCCAGGGCGCAGAGCACGTCGGGGATACGGTAGTTGAAGCCAAGCTCCGGCATCTCGTAGACCCACGGCGCGGCGCCGGCCGGCCGGACCATGCCGTGGCCGCGCAAGGACCGGGCTCGCGCCGCCAGGGCGGCGTCGTTGGTTGTCAGCATGCCGCCCTCGCCGGTGGCCAGGGTCTTGACCGGGTGGAACGAGAAGCTGGCGAAGGCCGAATAGGCGCCGTCGCCGACCGGATGGGCCGCGCCTTCAAAAGTAGCGACCGAACCCAGCGCATGGGGCGCGTCCTCGAGCAGCACCGCCCCGATGCCGGCGGCCAGGTCGCGCAAGGCCGGCAGGTCGCAGACATCGCCGCGCAGGTGCACCGGCAGCACGGCCTTCACCCGGCGATCGCCGGCGCGCTTCAGGGCGTCGGCCAGGGTGTCGGGCGTCATCAGGCCGCTGTCCGGATCGACATCGGCGAACACCACCTCGGCCCCGACGTAGCGGGCGCAGTTGGCGGTGGCCAGGAAGGTGACCGAGGGCGCGATGCAGACGTCGCCCTCCCCCACGCCCAGGGCCAGCATGGCCAGGTGCAGGGTGGCGGTGCCGTTGGAGACGGCGATGGCGTGCTCGGCCCCGACCTTCTGCTTGAAGGCCGTCTCGAAGGCCTCGACCGTAGGGCCCGTCGTCAGGAAGTCCGCGCGCAGGGCCGCCGCCACCGCCGCAACGTCGTCGTCCTCGATGGTCTGACGGCCGTACGGCAGGAAAGGCAGCGCGCCCTCCGACATCAGGCCTTCTCGGCCAGCATGGCGTTGAGGCCGTCCTCGCTGAGCCAGTCGTCGTTGCTGTCGCTGCTGTAGCTGAAGCCTTCCGCGACCGGTGTCGCGCCGTCGGCCGGGCCGAACCGCTCGCGGGGATACTCCACGAAGGTCGGCTCGATCACGTAGCGGTCGTCCAGCTCGACGGTGGCGCGGGCGTCGTCGGCGCTGATCATCATTTCGTGCAGCTTCTCGCCCGGACGGATGCCCACGATCTTGATCCCGGCGTCCGGCGACATGGCCTTCACCAGGTCCGGCATGGTCATGGACGGAATCTTGGGCACGAAGATCTCGCCGCCGCGCATGATCTCCAGCGACGACAGCACGAACTCCACGCCCTCGTTCAGCGTGATCCAGAACCGGGTCATCCGCGCGTCGGTGACCGGCAGTTCGGTCGCGCCCTGGCCCAGCAGGCGCTTGTAGAGCGGCACCACGCTGCCGCGCGATCCCACGACGTTGCCGTAGCGCACGACGGCGAAGCGCGTGCCGATGTCGCCCGATAGGTTGTTGGCCGCCACGAAGGTCTTGTCGGACGCCAGCTTGGTCGCGCCATAGAGGTTGATCGGGTTGCAGGCCTTGTCGGTCGACAAGGCCACCACCTGCTTGACGCCGTTGTTGAGGCTGGCCCAGACCACGTTCTCCGCGCCCAGCACGTTGGTGTGGATGCATTCGGACGGGTTGTACTCGGCCGCCGGCACCTGCTTGAGGGCCGCCGCATGGATGACGATATCGACGCCGCGCAGGGCCAGGGTCAGGCGCTCACGGTCGCGCACGTCGCCCAGGAAGAACCGCAGCTTGCCGTAGACCGCCTCGCCGAAGTGCTCGCGCATCTCCATCTGCATGTCGCTCTGCTTCAATTCGTCGCGGGAATAGATGATGACCTTCCGCGGGTTGGCGCGGCGCAGGACGGTCTCGATGAAACGACGGCCAAACGAACCGGTGCCGCCGGTCACCAGGATGACCTTGCCGTCCAGATCGAGGGTTTTCGGTGAAAAGCGCCCCAATTTCAGCCTCCTGCGTCCCCGCGACGACAAAAGGCGCGGCGGACGATTCATGGTTAACGCCCCTTTGTGCGCGCCAGACGTAAAGAGGACGTCAACCACGTCGTGTCACAAGGGCTCATGCGCCGCGCTCTCGCCCTCTCCGCCCTCTCGCTGCTGGCCGCCGCCAGCCTGGCCGCTCCTCCCGCTTTCGCCGGTCACGGCGGCGGCGAGGAGAAGAAGGCGCCCCCCACCTATTTCGCCCTCCAGCCCCTGACGGCCACGGCCATTCGCCGCGACGGCCGCCGCGGGGTGATGATCGTCGAGGCCGGCGTCCAGGCGACCGACCCCAAGCTCATGGAGCGGGCCCAGCAGTCGGAACCGCGCCTGCGCGCCGCCTTCGCCCAGGTGCTGATGACCTACACCGCCGGCATGCCGCGCGGCGCGCCGCCGGACCTGACCTATTTGGGCGTCAAGATGCAGGAAGCCGCCGACAAGGTGCTGGGCCGCAAGGGCTCCAAGGTGCTGCTCGGCTCGGCGATGATGAACTAGGGCCTACTTCTTCCGCCGCTCGCGGAAGAAGCCCCGCAGCAGGTCCGCGCTTTCCTGGGCCATCACTCCGCCGGTCACGTCCGGCCGCCAATGGCAGGTGGGCTGGGCGAAGAATTGCGGACCATGGACCACGGCCCCGCCCTTGGGGTCCTCGGCCCCGAACACCACTCGGCCGATCCGCGCATGGCTGATCGCCCCGGCGCACATGGCGCAGGGCTCCAGCGTCACCACCAGGGTCAGGTCCGTCAGGCGGTAGTTGCCGAGCTTGGCCGCCGCCATCCGGATCGCGGCGATCTCGGCGTGGGCCGTGGGGTCGTGGGCGCCGATCGGACCGTTGCCGGCGCTCGCGATCACCTCGCCCGTCGCCGGATCCAGGATCACCGCCCCCACCGGCGTCTCGCCCCGCGCGGCGGCGGCGCGGGCTTCGTCCAGGGCCAGGGCCATGGCCTCCAGATCCCGCTCGGCTTGATCCCGCCCGTCTTGATCCATGGCCGGATCGGTGCGCATTAGAAAACCGCCCATCGTGAGATGCGCCCAGCCCTTGAAGGACCGACGCCGTGACCGACAAATACCAGCCCCACCTGCATGACAACGCCATTCCGGGTCAAGACGACGACGGAGACGGCGCGCGGGTGGCCAAGATGCTGGCCCGGGCGGGCGTGGCCTCGCGGCGCGCGGTCGAGCGGCTGATCGAGGACGGCCGGGTCGCCCTGAACGGCGAGGTCCTGACCACCCCCGCCATCAAGGTCCGTCCGGACGATATCCTGACCGTCGACGGCAAGATGATCGACGCGCCGGAATCCACGCGGGTGTTCCGCTATCACAAGCCCACCGGGCTGATGACCACCCACAATGACCCCAAGCAGCGCCCGACGGTGTTCTCGGCCCTGCCGCGCGACCTGCCGCGCCTGATCTCGGTCGGCCGCCTGGACCTCAACTCCGAGGGCCTGTTGCTGCTGACCAATGACGGCGCCCTGTCGCGCGCCCTGGAAATGCCCAACAACGCCTGGGTCCGCCGCTATCGCGCCCGCGCCTTCGGCGACACCACCCAGGCCAAGCTGGACAAGCTGAAGGACGGCTGCACCGTCGAGGGCGTGCGCTACGGCCCGATCGAGGCGCGTCTCGACAAGGCCCAGGAAAAGGCCGGCGGCGGCAAGAACATCTGGATCACCCTGTCGCTGAGCGAGGGCAAGAACCGCGAAGTGCGGCGGGTGCTGGAGTCGATCGGCCTGAAGGTCAACCGCCTGATCCGCCTGTCCTACGGCCCGTTCGCCCTCGGCACCCTGCTGCCGGGCCAGGTCGAGGAGGTCGGTCCCCGGGTGATCCGCGAGTTGCTGGAAGGCATCGTCGCCGAAGAGAACATGCCCAAGGGCGACAAGCCGCAGTTCATCGGCGTGGCCGATCCGCTGAAGGCCGTCGGCACGGCGGGCGGCGGCGACATGCAGCGTCGCGGGGTGCCGCGCACCAACAAGGCGGTTCAGTCCTCGATCCTGATCGTCGAGGAAAAGGTCGAGGAAGAAAAGTTCGTCCGCAAGCCGGGCTGGGCCAAGCCCAAGAAGAAGCCGGCGATCGCCGGTCGCGCGCCGGTCGCGCACGCCAAGAAGTCGATCGAGAGCAAGATGATCGGCCCCAAGCCGCTGACCTATCGCGACGCCGCCGCCAAGCGGGTGCGCGACAAGGAAATGGCCGACAAGAACGCGGCCGACAAGCGGGCCGCCCAGGGCAAGGACGCCCGTCCGGCCAAGACGTCTTCCAAGCCGAAGGAAGGCGAACTGCGGGCCAACGGCTACAAGCCGCTCGGCGAGGGCCCCGCCAAGTCGGGCAAGCCCGGTGGCGCGCGTCCAGGCGCCAAGCCCAGCACGCTCAAGACCGGACCGGCCAAGAGCGCCGGGCCCTATAAGGCCGCGTCTCATGACGCGTCGTCCAAGCCGGGTGAGCCGGGCAAGGTCTGGTCCAAGCCCGGCATGGCCAAGTCGGCCGGTGCGCGACCGGACGCTGGCAAGGGCGCCTCTGGCGGCGGCCCCAAGACGGCCTACAAGGGCGCTCCCCGTCCCGGCGGCAAGCCTGGCGGTCCGCGTCCGGGCGGTTCGGCCCCGCCGCGCGGTAAGCGCTGACGCCTGGTTAGCGCTCCAGCCCCGCCAGCACCTTGGGGTCGCGCTTGGCCAGTTCGACGATCCGCTCGATCAGCGCGTCCTTGCTCTCCAACGCCAGGCCGTCGCGCAGGCGCGCCAGACGGTCCCGCACATAGCCGCGCCCTGTGGCGTCCAGCAGGTTGGCCGCCACGACCACGGCCGCCTGATGCTTGCAGGCTCCGAACTTGTCGAAGCCCGGGCAGGTGCAAGCGCCCTCGCCGTCCGGCGCCCGCAGGCTGACGACATAAAGCTCGCCCGTGCTGCCGGTCACGTGGGCGGTGACGGCGTCGTCCTCGATGGCGACCAGATCGACGGCCCCGGCTTCGGCCATGGCCGCGCCGCTCTCGAACCAGCGCTCGTCCATCCGGCCGCGCCAGGCGTCAGCGTCGAACAGGGTGTCGGCGGCGCTCATGCTTCGTCCTCGATGCGGTGGATGTCGTCGTCCGACAGGCCGAAATGGTGGCCGATCTCGTGGACCAGCACGTGGGCGATCAGGTCGCCCAGGGAAACGTCGCCGCGCTCGCACCATTCGTCGAGGATCGGGCGGCGATAGAGGAACACCATCGACGGCTGCGGCGACGGATCCAGGATCGAACGCCGGCCCAGGTCGACGCCCTGGTAGAGACCGGTCAGCTCGAACGGATCCTCGATCCCCAGGTCGTCCAGCACCTCCTCGGAGGCGAAATCGTCGACGCGGAACACCACGTCGCCGGTCTGGCGGCGAAAATCGGCGGGCAGGTCGTCGAACGCCTTGCGCGCCAGGGCGGCGAAATCGTCCAGCGAAGGGGCTAATGTGTCAGTCCAGCTCATGGTTCGTACATAAGCCGATTGCCGCTGTAAGCCAGTGTGGAACCTGTCCGCGACAGCAGCGCTCATCGCGCTCTGGCCATGCGCGGCCTAATCTGGGAATCTGATTCGAAATTCCCCCAAGAGGCGAACGCCAAGCCTGATGACCTCGACCGACTTGATCCTGGCCGCGACGGCCGGCGCGGTCTGCCTGGCGCTCTGCGCCACCCTGTGGGCCATGGCCCAGCGGCGGCGGTTCGAGAGCCATGCGGCGCACCTGAAGGCCCGCGCCGACGCGCTGGAATACCGGCTGATGGACAGCCAGGGCGCGGCCGAAGCCTTCGACACGGCGGTGATCGCCATCCATGACGCCGGCGCCCACCTGGTCTCGGGCGAGGACGCCTTGGCCGAGTGCGCCAAGATCCTGGACGCCCCGGCTGACGCCCAGGCCGTGGTCAAGGCGCTGGTTCAGGCCGATCCCAGCTACGCCCACAAGCTGGCGACCCTGTTTGAGCGCGGCGGCCCTTGCGCCTTCGAGGCCCGGGGGCCCCGGGGCGGGGTGATGGTCGAAGGCCGCGCGGCCGGAACGCGGGCCTGGCTCCGCCTGGCCGCGGCCGCCGCAGACGAGACCGGCCTGCCCGACGCCGGCCGCTTCGCCGCTTTCATGGACGGTCTGGTCGAACCGGCCTGGATCTCCGACGCCGACGGCGCGCCGGTCTGGGGCAACGCGGCCTATCTGCGCGCGGTCGGGGTCGAGGCGGCTCGCGACGCCTCGCGCGAAGGCAAGTCGATCGACCGGGCCGCCGACGCCCTGGCCATCGAGGCCGCCAAGGCCGGCGCTCTGCGCGAAGTGGTCCGCCTGGTGCCGATCGACGGCCGACGCCGCGCCCTGCGCTTCTCGGCCCAACCGCTGGAAGGCGGCGGGGTCGGGGTGTTCAGCAGCGACGTCACCGAGGTCGAGGACATGCGCGACGCGCTGAAGAAGCACGTCGAGGCTCACGACGAGACCCTGAACCATATCGCCGACGCCGTGGCCATCTTCAGCCAGAGCCGCCGCTTGGCCTTCCACAATACCGCCTTCGCCGACCTCTGGGGCCTGGAGCCGGCCTGGCTGGCCGACCGCCCGACCCACGGCGAGGTGCTGGACCGCCTGCGCCAGCGTCGCCGCCTGCCCGAGACCGTCGACTACGCCAAGTGGAAGGCCGCCGAGCTGGCGCGCTACGAGGACCTGGGGCCCCAGCCCGACGAGATGTGGGATCTGCCCGACGGCCGCACCCTGCGTGTCGTGCGCCAGCCCCACCCGCTGGGCGGCATGCTGCTGCTCTATTCCGACATCACCGGCGAGCTGCGCCTGAAGGCCCAGTACAACGCCCTGATCCAGGTGCAACAGGCCACGCTCGACAAGCTGAACGACGCCGTCGCGGTGTTCGGCTCGGACGGCCGCCTGCGCCTGCACAACGAGGCCTTCGAGACGTTCTGGAACGTCTCGGCCCAAGCCTTGGAGGCGGCGGTCGACTTCGAGGGCGTGGTCGAGCTGTGCGTGCCGCGCCTGCACGACCTGAGCTTCTGGCGCGAGCTGAAGGGCCGGGTGGCCGATCCCGATCCGCAGATGCGCGCCCCGACCTCGGGCGAGACCCGCACGTCGGACAACCGGATCATCGTCTATCAGAGCCGTCCCCTGCCGGACGGCGCGACTCTGATCGCCTTCGCCGACGTCACCGACACCCGCGACCTGCAGGCCGCCCTGGCCGACCGCTCCCAGGCCCTGACAGAAGCCGAGCGGCTGAAGCGCGACTTCGTGGGCAACGTCTCCTACGAACTGCGCACGCCGCTGACGACGATCATCGGCTATTCGGAACTGCTGGAGCGGGCCGACGGCCTGTCCGAACGCAGCCGGGGCCATGTGGCGTCGGTGCGTTCGGCCGCGACCCAGCTGGCCCGCTCGATCGACGACGTTCTGGACATGGCGCAGATCGACGCCGGCGAGATGGCGCTGGAGATCGAGGACATCCGCGTGGCCGGCCTGCTGTCCGACGCCCAGGAACGCGCCCTCAAACCCGCCCAGCTGGGCGGGGTGACCCTGTCGGTCGAGTGCGACAAGGACGTCGGCCTGATCCGGGGCGACCACAAGCGCCTGTCGCAGATCCTGGACCACCTGATCGAGAACGCCCTGCGCCAGACCCCGCCAGACGGCGTGGTCACCCTGTCGGCGCGACGGGCCTTGGGCGAGGTGCGGCTGGACGTGTCGGACACCGGCCGAGGCGTGCCCTTCCACGTCCAGGCCCACATCTTCGACCGCTTTGTCGGCCGCGATCGCGGCGGCCCGGGCCTCGGCCTGGCCCTGGTCAAGGCGCTGGTCGAGCTGCACGGCGGCTGGGTGGCGCTGGAGAGCGAGCCCGGCGCGGGCTCGACGTTCACCTGCCACCTGCCCGAAACGCAGCAGCCAGGGGCGTCGCAGCCGGAGTTTGGGTTCTAGGGCTTGGAAAGCCTCCCCCCCGTGGGGGAGGTGTCGGCGAAGCCGACGGAGGGGGGAGGAATACGACCTCGGCCGCACCAGGATCGACGATCCTGAAACTCCCCCCACCGATCGCTTCGCGATCGCCTCCCCCACAGGGGGAGGCTTGAGAGCCTGGTTTAGTGCTGGCTTTCCGGCAGACGCACCACCAGCCCGTCCAGCGCGTCCGTCACCTTGATCTGGCACGACAGCCGGCTGTTCGGCTCGACGTTCTCGGCGAAGTCCAGCATCGACTCTTCCATGGCCGACTTCTCGCCGGTCTTGCCGGCCCAGGCGTCGTCCACATAGACGTGGCAGGTGGCGCAGGCGCAGGCGCCGCCGCAGTCGGCGTCGATGCCTGGCACGTTGTTCTTCACCGCGCCTTCCATGACCGTCAGGCCCGGCTTAACGTCGATGACATGGTCGGTGCCGTCGTGCTCGATATAGGTGATCTTGGCCATGGGTCCCCTAAGGCGCTTTTGCCAGTTTTGTTTCGAACAGGCGTTTTACGCCGCTACTTCTTTCATGGAAATCGTCGGATCCGCCAGCTTCTCGATGCTGACGGGCGTGCGCTTGGCGATCAACTGCTTGCCGGCCATGAATTCGGGCGGCGCGTTGACCGCCTCGACAGCCTGGACCAGATCGCCCTTCAGGTGGAAGACGGCGAACTTGGCCGCCGCCACGTCGCCACGCACGACTTGCCTGTCGGCGTCGAACGGCAGGCCGGCGATCTGAAGTTTCAGGTCGTACTGATCGGACCAGAACCACGGAATTTCATGCGGCGGCATGGCCCGGCCAGTAATGACGGCGGCGGCCTGCTTGGCCTGCTCCAGCGCGTTGGGCACACTCTCCAGCCGGAACTGGCGCTCATAGATCGGCAGGGGCCGGTGGGTGACGTCGCCGATCGCGAAGACATGCGGATCGCTGGTCCGGGCCTCGATGTCGACGACGATGCCGCCCGTGCACTCCAGGCCCGCATCCTGAGCCAACTCGACATTGGGATGGGCGCCGACCCCGACCAGGGCCGCGTCACAGGCGATCACCGAACCGTCGGCCAGGCGCACGCCGGTGACATGACCATCCGAGCCCTCGAAGCCCTCGACCCCCGCGTTGAGTACGAAGGTCACGCCGCGCGCGCCGTGATAATCTTGGAAGAAGGTCGACAGGGTCTCGCAGGCCACCCGGGCCAGGACGCGGCTCTCGCGCTCGATGATCGTGGCGTGGCCGCCCAGGGCGATGGTCGAGGCCGCAGCCTCCAGGCCCACATAGCCGCCGCCGACCACGGCCAGCTTCTTGCCGGGACCCAGCGCGCCCTTCAGGGCCTCGGCGTCGGCCGCCGTACGCAGGGCCAGGACGCCGGAGAGGTCCGCGCCCGGGATCGGCAGGGCCCGGGCCCGGGCGCCGGTGGCCAGGATCAGGTGGTCGTAGGGAATGTCTTCGCCCGAGGCCAGGGTGACGGTCTTGGCCCCGCGATTGATCGAGGCCACCACGCCGCCCAGGCGCAGGAACACGCCCGCCTCTTCGTACCAGCTGGACGGCTTGAGCTGCAGGCTGTCGGCGTCGGCCTCGCCCTTCAGCCAAGCCTTGGATAGCGGCGGGCGCTGGTAGGGCAGCAGGGGCTCGTCGCCGATCAGGACGATCTTGCCGGTGTGACCGTATTGGCGAAGGAAGGCCGCCGCCGAACCGCCGGCATGGCCGGCCCCGACGATGACGACGCGCGCGTTCAGATCCGCGGAAACCGGTGCGTTCAAGTCGCGCTCTCCCTTTGGTCAAAAAATGACGGCGGCGTCACCTTTTTGCAAGCGCCTAAAACGCCTGCCCGGTTTCTCCATCGGGATTTCGGGTCGCCGGGTCAAACGAAACGCGCCGGACGCGCCTCTGGAAGACCGACGACGATCGCTGGCGGTCAAGACGTGGCGGAAGCCGCCACGTCCCGGATCGTTTTGCTCCCAGGCGCACGACAGGCGAACCAGCGCCGGACGTGGAGAGAGCCGAACAGGTCCTAGACGACCCGCTCGACCAGCATCTTCTTGATCTCGGCGATCGCCTTGGCCGGGTTCAGGCCCTTGGGACAGACCTGGGCGCAGTTCATGATCGTGTGGCAGCGATAGAGCTTGAACGGGTCCTCGAGGTTGTCGAGGCGCTCGCCGGTGGCTTCGTCGCGGCTGTCGATCAGCCAGCGGTAGGCGTGCAGCAGGGTCGCCGGGCCCAGGTACTTGTCGCCGTTCCACCAGTAGCTGGGGCACGAGGTCGAGCAGCAGGCGCAGAGGATGCACTCGTAGAGGCCGTCCAGCTTGGAGCGGTCTTCCGGCGACTGCTTCCACTCGGTGCGCGGCTCGGGCGTGACGGTGTGCAGCCAGGGCTCGATCGAGGCGTACTGGGCGTAGAACAGCGTCAGGTCGGGGATCAGGTCCTTGACCACCGGCTGGCTGGGCAGCGGCGCGATCTGCACGGCCTTGCCGGGCGTTTCGGCGTGGCCGTGGGTGCAGGCCAGGGTGTTGCGACCGCCGATGTTCATGGCGCAGGAGCCGCAGACCCCTTCACGGCACGAACGGCGGAAGGCCAGCGTCGGGTCGATGCTGTTCTTGATGTACAGCAGCGCGTCCAGGACCATCGGGCCGCAGGCGTCCAGGTCCACCTCGTAGGTGTCCCAGCGCGGGTTGCGGCCGTCTTCCGGATCGTAGCGATAGACCTTGAACGCACGGGTGTTCTTGGCGCCGGCGGGAGCGGGCCAGGTCTTGCCGTTCTGGACGGTGGAGTTCTTGGGGAGGGTGAGTTGAACCATCAGCGTACCCTCAATAAACCCGCGCCTTGGGCGGGATATAATCGATGTCTTTCGACATGGTGTAGCTATGCACCGGACGGAAATCGATCTTCACCTTGCCGGTGCCTTGATCGAGCCAGGCCAGGGTGTGCTTCATCCAGTCCTTGTCGTTGCGATCGCCGAAGTCCTCGCGGGCGTGGGCGCCGCGGCTTTCGGTGCGGTTGACCGCGCCGGCCACCGTCACGACCGCCTGGCCGATCAGGTTGTCGAACTCCAGGGTCTCCATCAGGTCGGTGTTCCACACCAGCCCGCGGTCGCTGACCTTGATGTCCTTGGCCTTTTCCCAGACCACGCCCAGACGCTCGACGCCGCTTTCCAGGCTCTCGCCGGTGCGGAACACCGCGGCGTCCTCCTGCATGGCCTTCTGCATCTCAAGACGCAGGGCCGCCGTCGGCTGGCTGCCGTTGGCGTTGCGGTAGCGGTCGAAGCGGGCCAGGTGGCCGTCGGTCATGCTGTCCTTCAGCTCGGGCTGGGTGGCGCCGGGCTTGAGGATCTCGGCGCAGCGCAGGGCGGCCGCGCGGCCGAACACCACCAGGTCGATCAGGCTGTTGGAGCCCAGGCGGTTGGCGCCGTGCACCGAGACGCAGGCCGCTTCGCCCACGGCCATCAGGCCGGGGATCACCTGGTCGGGGTTGTCGCCCGACTTGGTGACGACTTCGCCGTGATAGTTCGTCGGGATGCCGCCCATGTTGTAGTGGACGGTCGGCAGGACCGGGATCGGAGCCTTGGTCACGTCGACGCCGGCGAAGACCTTGGCGGTCTCGGAGATGCCGGGCAGGCGCTCGTGCAGGATCTTCGGGTCCAGGTGGTCCAGGTGCAGGAAGATGTGGTCCTTGTTGGGACCCACGCCGCGGCCTTCGCGGATCTCGATGGTCATGGCCCGGCTGACCATGTCGCGCGGGGCCAGGTCCTTCACGGACGGCGCATAGCGCTCCATGAAGCGCTCGCCTTCCGAGTTGGTCAGGTAGCCGCCTTCGCCGCGCGCGCCTTCGGTGATCAGGCAGCCAGCGCCGTAGATGCCGGTGGGGTGAAACTGCACGAATTCCATGTCCTGCAGCGGCAGGCCGGCGCGCAGGGCCATGGCGTTGCCGTCGCCGGTGCAGGTGTGGGCCGAGGTGGCCGAGAAGTAGGCGCGGCCGTAGCCGCCGGTCGCCAGGATCACCTGCTGGGCCTGGAACCGGTGCAGGGTGCCGTCGTCCAGCTTCCAGGCGGTGATGCCCCGGCAGACGCCGTCTTCCATGATCAGGTCGAGCGCGAAGTACTCGATGAAGAACTCGGTGTCGTGAGCCAGGGACTGGCCGTACATCGTGTGCAGCATGGCGTGACCGGTGCGGTCGGCCGCCGCGCAGGTGCGCTGGATCGGGCCTTCGCCGTAGTTCTTGGTCATGCCGCCGAAGGCGCGCTGGTAGATCTTGCCTTCCTCGGTGCGCGAGAACGGCACGCCCCAGTGTTCCAGCTCATAGACGGCGGCCGGGGCGTTGCGGGTCAGGTATTCGATGGCGTCCTGGTCGCCCAGCCAGTCCGAACCCTTGACGGTGTCGAACATGTGCCAGCGCCAGTCGTCCTGGCCCATGTTGCCCAGCGAGGCCGAAATCCCGCCCTGGGCGGCGACCGTGTGGCTGCGGGTGGGGAACACCTTGGTGACGCAGGCGGTCTTCAGGCCGGCCTGGGCGCAGCCGAGCGCGGCGCGCAGGCCCGAGCCGCCGGCGCCGACGACGACGACGTCGAAGCGGTGATCAATGAACTTGTAGGCCGACATCAGAGGGCTCCGGTGAAGGCGACCTTGAGGATCGCCACGACCCCAAGAGCGCCGCCGAGGACGCAAACGAAAAGATTGGCGAGGACCAGCACGGTCTTGAGCGTGAAGTCGGGGATGTAGTCCTCGATCACCACCTGCACCGCGCCCTTCAGGTGGATCAGGGCGACGATGATCAGCAGGCTGAGCAGGACGGTGTTGTGCGGGATCGAGACCCACTCGCTGGCGCCGTCGAAGCCCAGGCTGGCCAGGCGCAGGCCGGCGAAGATCGCCCACAGCGCCAGCGGGATCAGGGCGATGCCCGAGACGCGCTCGGTGACGAAGTGGCCGACGCCATGGTGCGAGGCGCCCATACCGCGAGCGCGGGACATCGGCGTGCGGAAACGCGCGGAGGAAGAAGGACCAGCCATGATCAGAGCGCTCCGGTTTGCGCGGCGATCACCCAGACGACGATCGCGCCGACCACCGCGAAGGCGATCGCGCCCACGCCGGACATGTCCGCGACCTTCGGGGTGAAGCCCTTGCCCGCGTCCCAGAAGGTCTGGCGGACGGTGTAGGCGATGTTGAACAGCACGGCGACGGTCAGGCCGAACAGGACCAGCTTGCCCAGGAACGAGCCGAGCAGGCCGGTGTAGCAGGCGTAGGCGTCGGGACCCGAGGCCAGGGCCAGGGCCCAGCCGGCCAGCAGCAGGACGCCGACATAGAGGCTGATGATGGTGGCGCGGTGCAGGATCGAGCAGGCCATCGTGATGTGCCAGCGCCAGACCTGCAGGTGTGGCGACAGAGGGCGCTCGGGAAGTCCCCCGCTGGTCTCGGTCATGGTTGCGTCCAACCCCTTGGATTTGTGCGTTGCGGGATGCTTTTAAGCGCGACGTTGGGGGTGTCAACGCGAGCGCCCTTGTTGAGAAACGTTCTCACGGCGCCTCGATTTGGCCGAGGAACCCGAAAGCTGAGCCTGACCTGAGGGCCGCCGAGTGTCGGAAGCGCGATGCATGTCCGGTCCGGTTGGCTTTCAGAAAGTCTCCAACTGGATTCCCGGTCCCCGCGCCAGGCTCGCCCCGTCCCACGCGTCGGGCGCCTGCTGGAGCGATATCGCCGGGGTGAACACTTCGAAGCCGTTTCCACCCGAGGCGAGGCCCGCGCCAAAGGGAAAATCACCACAACCGACGTTCGCCGATCACAGCTCAACCTTTCGTTCAGGGCTGAAGGGTAAATGATCGGTTGACCAAGTCCGGGATGCGTTCAATGGCCGCAGCGATTTCGACCGACGCGCCGACACCGTCCGGCTGGCGGCTCAGGCTCGCCGCGATCGGCGACCTGCTGCGGGTTTCGGGCCGCGACACCGGCGGCATGGGCGCGCGCCTGGTGTTTTCGGCCGTCGTCTGCTGCGCCACCCTGCCCTATTCCACCGATCCCTCGCCCTATTTCTGGATGGCGGCCATGGCCGCCCTGGCCTGGGCCGAGCAGAAGACCGTCGGACGGCCGGCCACCGACCTCTTCGCCTGGATGCAGAGCGCCGGCTACGCCCTGGCCGGCTTCTACCTGACCTTCTTCCAGATCGGCGCCGCCCAGACCTTCGGCGTGACGCTCTACGGCGTGGTCATGTTCGAAATCCTGGTGCGCGACTACGCCCGGCCCAAGCGCCTGCTGACCAACCTGACGCCGATGCTGGTGTCCATGGTCGTGGTGCAGCTGGGCGCCGGCGCCCGCCTGATCCAGCGTGAAGAGCCCTGGCGGATCGCCACGGTGCTGGCCACCACCTACCTGGTGTTCCGCGTCTTCCGCTCGCTGCAGATCGACCTGACGCGCGCCCGCCGCGAGGTGGCCGAGGCGCAGGACCGCGCCGAGGCCGACGCCCGCACCATCCGCGAAGCCCACCGCATCGCCCTGATGGCCGAGGGCCTGGCCGGGGTCGGTCACTGGCGCGTCGATGTGGCCAGTGGCGAGACCACCTGGTCCGAAGAGGTGTTCCGGATCCACGGCCGGGATCCCGCGGCGGGCGTCCCCGACCTGGAGACCCAGCTCAACCATTTCGACGTCACCGATCGCCCACGCTGGCGGGCTGGACTGAAGACGGCCGCCGCGACGGGCAAGCCGTTCGAGTTCGAGAGCCGCCTGACCCGGCCCGACGGCTCGGTGCGCGACGTGGTCTGTCACGCCTCGGTCGAACCGGACGCCGACGGCCAGGTCACCACCCTGTTCGGCGCCCTGATGGATGTCACCGAGGTCCGCGCCCGCGAGGCCGCCTTGATGGACGCCAAGCTGCGCGCCGAGGCCGCCGCCGACGCCAAGGCCGAGTTCCTGGCCAATATGAGCCACGAGATCCGCACGCCCCTGACCGCGATCAACGGCTTTTCGGGCCTGCTGGGAGACCTCCACGACCTGCCGCCCGACGCCAGCCTCTATGTGCGACGGGTCAAGACCGCCGGCATGACCCTGCTGACCGTGGTCAACGACATCCTGGAGTTCTCCAAGCTGGAAGCCGGTCACGTGGCCCTGTCGCCCCGTCCGTTCGACCTGGCGCCGTTCCTGGACGACGTGATGGCCCTGTTCGCTGACCAGGCCAGCGCCAAGGGGCTTGGCCTGTCGCTGGACCTCGCCCCCGACGCGCCGGAGGCCCTGGAGGGCGACGCCGACCGGATACGCCAGGTGGTGGTCAACCTGGTCAGCAACGCCGTCAAGTTCACCGAGGCCGGCGAGGTCCGGGTCGGGGTGCGCCATGCCGATGGAGTCCTGCACGTGTCGGTGCGCGACACCGGCTGCGGGGTGCCTGAAGCCAAGCGCGAGGGGCTTTTCCAGCGCTTCTTCCAGGCCGACGGCTCGATCAGCCGCCGCTATGGCGGCACGGGCCTGGGCCTGTCGATCTGCAAGGGCCTGGTCGAGCTGATGGGCGGGTCGATCGCCATGGCGCCCGCGCCGGACGGCGGCTCGATCTTCACCTTCCAGGTCCCCGCCGAGGAAGCCGCGCCGGTCGCGGCCGGCGCGTTGGCCGAGCGCGCCGAGCCCGTCGCCTGCGCCCGCATCCTGGTGGTCGACGACGTGGCGGTGAACCGCGAACTGGTGCGCGCCATGCTGCACGCCGTCGGTCACGAAGTGTCGGAAGCCGGCGGCGCGACCGAGGCCCTGCGCCTGACCGGTTGCGAGCGGTTCGACCTGATCCTGATGGACCTGCAGATGCCCGAGGTCGACGGCTTCACCGCCGCCCGCGCCGTCCGCGCCCAGGACAGCGCCAACCGCGACACCCCGATCATCGCGCTGAGCGCCGACGTCCTGCCCGAGCATGTGGAGGCCAGCGCCAAGGCCGGCATGAACGGCCACATCGGCAAGCCGATCTCACCGGTGGAGCTGCTGGGCGCGATCGAGCGCTGGGCGGCGGTGCGGGTGCTTGAAGATGCGGAAGCGGATCAGGAGCGGGCGTAGGCACGAATAAAACCCTTCTCCCCTTGCGGGAGAAGGTGGCCTGCGAAGCAGGTCGGATGAGGGGTCGAAAGCCCTATCCGGAAAGTTCTGAGAGACCCCTCACCCGACCCCGCGTTGCGGGGCCACCCTCTCCCGCAAGGGGAGAGGGATCAGTATCTCTACTCCCGAAACAGATTCAATGCCGCGTGCTGCAGCAGCATGATCGTCTTGGCGTCGCGGATGCGGCCATCAGCGACCCTGGCCAGGGCGTCGTCGATCGACAGCTCCAGCACCTCGATGTCCTCACCCTCGTCGGGATGGCCGCCGCCGTCGCCGATCCGCATCGAGGCGTCGTACGCGGCCACGAAGAAGTGCAGGATCTCGGTCACCGAGCCGGGACTCATGAAGGCCTCGAAGACCTTGGTCACGTCGCCCAACCGGTAGCCTAGTTCCTCCTCGACCTCGGCCCGGATGCGCACCTCCGGCTCGGCGTCGTCCAGCAGGCCGGCGGCGGCCTCGATCAGCAGGTCGTCGTAGCCGTTCACGAAGACCGGGTAGCGGAACTGCTTGACCAGCAGCACGGTGCGGTTGGCCAGGTTGTAGGGCAGCAACACCGCCCCGTTGCCCCGGTCGTAAATCTCGCGCGATTGGGTCTGCCACGTCCCGTCGCGACGCTTCCAGTCGAAGGTCGCGGTTTTCAGGACATACCAGTTGTCGGAGAGCAGGCGGGTTTCGTGGACGCGGACGCGGTCTTTGACGCTCATTGGGGGACGCTCATGCTCTAATCCCTGATCTCAGTCTCGAACTCGGGCCACATAGTCGGCCGACCGCATTTCCTGCAGGCGCGACACCGTCCGCTCGAACTCGAACGACCCGTCGCCGGCCGGATACAACGCCTCGGGCTCGCCCGTCGCCAGGGCCACCAGCTTGACGTCGGCTTCATAGAGCGCGTCGACAAGGGTGTTGAACCGCTTGGCCGCGTCGCGCCGCTCGGGGGTGAGCAGCGGCACGTCCTCCAGGAACAGGGTGTGGAAGCGCTCGGCGATGGCCAGATAGTCCTGCGGTCCCAGATATTGCTGGCACAGGCTGGCGAACGAGGCGCGCAGCAGGCCCCCGGCGGCGCGTGGGAAGTGCATCTTGCGCCCCATCACCTCCAGCTTGGCGCCGGTCTCCTCGGCCCCGTCCAGCATGTCAGCCCACAGGCGGTCGAACTCGGCGGCGTTGGCCTTGTCGTCCGGCGCCAGCCAAGTGCGGGCGGCCCGCAGCCGGTCAAGGCGGAAGTCCACCGGCCCGCGCACGGCCACCACGTCCAGCTTCTCCTTCAGCATGGCGATGAAGGGCGTGAAGAGCTGGCGGTTGAGGCCGTCCTTGTAAAGGTCGTCGGGCGGCCGGTTGGAGGTCGCCACCAGGGTCACGCCCTGGGCGAACAGGGCCTCGAACAGCCGGCCCAGGATCATGGCGTCGGCGATGTCGGTGACCTGCAGCTCGTCGAAGCACAGCAGGCGGGCGTCCTGGGCGATCAGGTCGGCGGTGGGCGCGATCGGATCGTCGCCCTTGTGCTGGCCGAACCGCGCCTTGCGCTCGCCAGCGTCGCCCTTGCGCCAGGCGTTGATGTGCTCGTGAACCTCCGCCATGAACACGTGGAAGTGGATGCGGCGCTTCTTGGCGACCGGGGCGCTGTCGAAGAACAGGTCCATCAGCATGGACTTGCCCCGCCCGACCGGCCCCCACAGATAGACGCCCTTCTGGCCCTTGGGCTTGCGGCCGAACAACGAGAAACCGGGCTCGCCGGCGTTGTCGAGATCGGCCTCCAGGCGCGACAGGGCGTCGATGGCGGCGGCCTGGGCGGCGTCGGGCTTGATCTCGCCCTGGGCCAGGCGCTCACGATAGGCGGTGCGGACGGATGTAGGCATCGCCGATCCGGTTAGCGCGGCCGAGCCTTGAAGGGAAGGGCCGTCGGGGAAACCCTTAGCCCCGTTCGGCCTCGCGCAATCGCCCCCGCATGAACTCCACGAAGGCCCGCAGCGGGGCCGAGGCGCCCAGGCGGCTGGGATAGTAGAGATGCCAGGCCGTCGGACTGGCCAGGTGGTCGTCCAGCACCCGCTCCAGCCGCCCCGCCGCCAGGTGATCGGCCACCACCAGCTCCGGCGCATAGGCCAGGCCCAGGCCATCCGCCGCCATCCGCACCATGAAGTCGAAGTCGTTGACGCTGAACGGCCCGTCGACCGCCACCTCGAACTCGCGGCCGTCGGTCTCGGCGAACTCCCAACGGTAGTCGGTGCCCCGGGTCAGCTGGAAGACGTTCAGGCAGGGAAAGCCCTTCAGGTCGCGCGGATGCTGGGGCCGCCCCAGGCGATCCAGCAACGCCGGCGCACCGACCACGCAGAAGTGAAAGACGGGCGAAACCCTCGCGGCCACCATGTCCGGCGCGATCGTCTCGCCCAGCCGGATGCCGACGTCGAAACCCTTGTCGATGATGCTGATCGAGGTGTCGTCCACCGCGATCTCCAGGCGCACATCGGGAAAGGCCCGGGCGAAATCGGCGACCGCCGGCGCGACGACCATGCCGAACGCCAAGGTCGACACCGTCAGGCGGACCCGGCCCGCCGGACCTTCACCCAGCGACCGCGCCGCCGCCGTCGCCGCCTCCATGGCCTCGACCGCCGGCCGCGCCCCGTCCAGGAACCGGCGGCCGGCCTCGGTCAGTCCCACCTCGCGCGTGGTGCGGGCGAACAACACCACCCCGATCCGGGCCTCCAGTTGCTTGACCGCGTGGCTGACCGCCGCCGGCGTCACGCCCAGATCGTTGGCGGCGGCGGTGAAGCTGCGCCGCCGGGCCACGGTGGCGAAGGCGACGACGCCGTCCAGCAGGTCGCGCTGCATTATCAAATCCTGCTTGAAACAACATTCAAACTATCAAGGATTATCGCGACGAGGTCGATCCCTCATCTTCCGGGTCATGGAGCGACGGCGCTCCACCCCAACAAGGAGATCGCTCATGTCCGCCAACATCGAAACCAACATTGCCGGCAAGGTCGTCGTCATCACCGGCGCCAGCAGCGGCCTGGGCGAAGCCACCGCCCGCCACCTCGCCGCCAAGGGCGCCCGCCTGGTTCTGGCCGCTCGCCGCATCGACCGCCTGGACGCCCTGGTCGCCGAGATCACCGCCGCCGGCGGCCAGGCTGTCGCTGTCCAGACCGACGTCACGGTCAAGGCTGACGCCGACGCCATGATCGCCGCCGGGATCAAGGCCTTCGGCCGCATCGATGTCCTGGTCAACAACGCCGGCTACATGGCCATCGCCCCGATGTCAGCCGCCCTGACCGACGAGTGGGACAAGATGATCGACATCAACATCAAGGGCCTGCTCTACGGCGTCGCCGCCGCCCTGCCGGTGTTCGAGGCGCAAGGCTCGGGCCAGTTCGTCAACATCAGCTCGATCGCCGGCCGCAAGGTCTTCAGCCCGGGCGGCACGGTCTATAGCGGCACCAAGTTCGCCGTCTCGGCCATTTCCGAAGGCCTCCGGCACGAAGTGGGCTCCAAGATCCGCGTGACCGTGATCTCGCCCGGCGGGGTCAACACCGAACTCAAGCACGGCAGCTCCGACGCCGAATCCATCAAGGGCCTGGACGCCTTCTACGAGATCGCCATCGGCCCCGACGCCATCGCCCGCGCCGTCGCCTACGCCGTCGAGCAGCCGGCCGATGTCGACGTCAGCGAGATCGCCGTCCGTCCGACGGCGCAGGATTTCTGATTTAGGTTGAAGCGAACAACTCACAATAGTTGTCATCCCGGAAGCGCGTAACGCTGTCCGGGATGACAACTTGAGTGTGGCCTAGGCTCCCAGATCCTTCCTCACGAACCGATACGTCTCCGGCTTCTCGCAAGCGCAGGCCTTCATCTGGCCGTCGCGGGTCCACCAGACCAGCAGCGGATAGGCGAAGTTCACGCCGTTGGCCTTGAGCAGCGGCCGCAGGTCCTCGACGGTCTTGCGGCCGGCCTCGATCACGGCGGTGCGGGCCACGTCGCCGTCGGCGGGTTTCAGGTCGGCAGCCGACCAGGCCTCGACGGGGGCTGCGTCCCAACGCTCCGACAGCGCCCAACTGCGGTTCAGCCACAGCTCGGCCACCGTCGCCCGCTCGGCCGGGGTCGACTTGGCCAGGCCGTTGCGGTCGGCGCGGGCGATCTCGATCAGCCGGGTGTCGACCCCGGCCTTGTGCAAGACCGGATACTGTTCGCGCTTGAACCGCACGCAATCGGGGCAGGTGCGGAAGCTGACCATGTAGAGCCTGGGTCCCTTCAGCCCCGGCGACACCCAGCCGGCGCTCTCCAGGATGTGGGCGATCTCGACCTGATTCTTGGTGATGGTCTTGGGTCGCCAGCGCAGCTCGGCGTTCCAATAGGCCCACGCGCCGGCCCCGACGGCGGCGACGACCAAGGCGAGGATCAGCCAAAGGCCAAGGTTTTTCATGCGGACCTCCCAAGACGAGACGCCAAGGTCCACCGGGCCGTCGCGCAGGTCAAATTTCATCGCTCGGATCGCCTTGGAACCGGGGAGCGGGTTCTCTAGACTCAGCCCGGGTCGAACGCCCGGATGTGAAGGACGGCGCGCCCGTGATTGAAGTTCTCTTGCCCGACGAGGCGGCCACCCAGGCCCTGGGCCAGAAGCTGGCCGCGACCCTGCGCCCCGGCGACGCCGTCTGCCTGACCGGCCCTCTCGGCGCGGGCAAGTCGACCCTGGCCCGCGCCCTGGTTCGCGCCCTGACCTCGCCCGACGAAGAAGTGCCCAGCCCGACCTTCACCCTGGTGCAGTTCTATGACGGCCCCGATTTCCCGGTCGCCCATTTCGACCTCTATCGCCTGACCGACCCGGACGAGGCCTACGAGATCGGATTGGAGGAAGCGCTGGAGGACGGCGCGGCGCTGATCGAATGGCCCCAGCGCCTGGAGGGGCGCCTGCCGGCGGATCGACTCGCTATAGACATCACGCCCGTGGGCGACGATGGGGAGGCGCGACGCGCGACCCTGGTCCCGCATGGAACCTTCGAAGGACGCAAGCTTGAGCTCTGATCGCGAAACCCTCAAGGCGGCCTTCCTGACGGCCCACGGCTTCGGCGACGCGCGCCGCGAGCTGCTCAGCGGCGACGCCTCGACGCGCGCCTATGAGCGCCTCTACCGAGGCGACGACCAGTTTATCTTCATGGACCAGCCGCCGGCTCTGGAGAGCGTGGTCTGCCCGCCCGGCGCCAGCGACGCCGAGCGCGTGGCCCTGGGCTACAACGCCGCCGCCCGCCTGGCCGCCGGCTCGGTCGCCGCCTTCGTGGCCACCGCCGCCTATCTGCGCGCGCGCGGCCTGTCGGCGCCGGTGATCCTGGCCCATGACATCGAGGCCGGCCTGGCGGTGCTGGAAGACCTGGGCGACGGCCTCTACGCCACCCTGATCGCCGAGGGCCAGGACGAGACGCCGCTCTACGAGGCCGCCGTCGATGTGCAGGTCTCCCTGCACGGCGAGACCCCGCCGGACGTGCTCACGGCGGAGGGCAGTGTCCGCTGGCCCCTGCTGACCTACGACACCCTGGCCCTGAAGATCGCCACCGACACTTTCCTGGAATTCTGGCCGAAGTTCTCCGGCCTGGCGCCGTTCAGCGACGCGGCCGTGGCCGAGTGGAACGCCCTGTGGGCCCCGGTCTGGGTGCGCGGCGAGGCCGGCGCGTCGGTGTTCACCCACCGCGACTATCACGCCCAGAACCTGCTGTGGCTGCCGGGCCGCGAGGGCGTCGCCCGCGTCGGCTTGCTCGACTTCCAGGACGCCCTGCGCGCCCACCCGGCCTGGGACCTGACCCACCTGCTGCAGGACGCCCGCCGCGACGTCTCGCCAGAGTTGGAGCAGGCCATGCTGGACCGCTACCTCGCCGCCCGCCCGGCGGTGGACCGCGAGGCCTTCATCGCCGACTACCGCGCCCTGGCCGCCTCCAACGCCGCGCGGATCCTGGGCCGGGTGTTCGCTCGTCAGGCTCTGCTGGGCCGGCCGCAGTACGAGGCCTACATGCCGCGCACCTGGCGCTATCTGGAGCGTAACCTGAACGATCCGGCGATGGCGGGCCTGAAAGCCTGGTTCGACCGATACGTGCCCTCGGAGTTCCGTCGATGAGCGCGCCGAAAGTCGCCATGGTGCTGGCCGCAGGCCTGGGCACCCGCATGCGCCCCCTGACCGACGACCGGCCCAAGGCGCTGGTCGAGGTCGGCGGCAAGGCGCTGATCGACCACATGCTGGAGCGCCTGGCCGCCGCGGGGGTCGAGACGGCCGTGGTCAATGTCCACTATTTCGCCGATCGGCTGGAGGCCCACCTCGCCGCTCGCGCGCAGACCCATCCCCTGCCCCGCATCGTCATCTCCGACGAACGACCCCAGGCGCTGGAGACCGGCGGCGGCGTCAAGCACGCCCTGCCGCTGCTGGGCGAGGACCCGATCTGGGTGGCCAATATCGACTCGGTCTGGATCGAGGACGTGTCGGCCATCGAGGCCGTGGCCCGCGCCTGGGACCCGGCCAGGATGGACGTCTGCCTGATGCTGGCCTCGACCACGCAGTCGCTGGGCTTCCACGACACCGGCGACGTGTTCCTCGACGACGGCGTCGTGCGCTTCAAGAACCCTGGCGAGACCGCGCCCCTGGTCTATGTCGGCGTTCACATCTGCAAGCCCAACGTCGTGGCCGACGGTCCCGAAGGCCCGTTCTCGCTGCTGCCGATCTGGAAGGCCCTGGCCGCCGACCACCGCGTGCATGGCGTCGCGCCGGACGGGGTGTGGATGCACGTCGGCGACCCCGGAGCCCGCGACATCGCCGAAGCTCGCCTGTCAGGAAGCGCCTGACCATGGCGGGCCCCTTCGATACTCCGGGGCCGCGCTGGTTCTCGATCCCCGCCCACCGGCCTTTCGTCGAGGACCTGGCGCGCGGCCTGCTGGAGGCCCTGGCGCCGCTCGGTCCCGAAGCCCTGCCTGCCGCCACCGTCCTGACCCCGACGCGGCGCGGCGCTCGCGCCCTGGCCGACGCCTTTGTCGCGGCCGGCGGCGGCAAGGCTTTGCTGCTGCCGCAGATCCGCCCGCTGGGCGACCTGGATGAGGGCGAGCCGCCGTTCGAACCCGGGGAGCTGAGCCTCGACCTGCCGCCCGCCGTCTCCTCGCGCCGCCGCCGGTTCGAGCTGGCGCGCCTGGTCGCCGACAACGCCCATCTGCTGTCGTTCCAGCCCCAGGCCGGCCAGGCGCTGGAGATGGCCAAGGCGCTGTCGGAGTTCCTCGACAGCTGCCAGATCGAGGAGGTCATCACCGACGACGGCCGCCTGGACGGCCTGGCCGAAGGCGACCTGGCCCAGCACTGGCAGGTCTCGGCCCGGTTCCTCAAAGCCGTGCTGACCGCCTGGCCCAAGCGGCTGGACGAGATGGGGCTGATCGACGTCAGCGACCGGCGGGTGCGACTGCTCAACGCGCTCTCGGACCAGTGGGAGGAGAACCCGCCGCAGGGCGTGCTGGTCGCCGCCGGCTCGACCGGGACGGCCCCGGCCACCGCCCGCCTGCTGCGGGTAATCGCCAACCTGCCCCAGGGCGCGGTCGTGCTGCCGGGCCTGGACGACGGCTTGGCCGACGACGCCTGGGACCAGATCGAGGGCGTGCAGGGCGAACAGCATCCGCAGGGCGCCATGAAACGCCTGCTGGACGGAGCCAAGGCGACGCGCGCCGACGTCCGCCCGTGGTGGCCCGAGGCCGACAGCCGGGGCCGCTGGCGGCGCCGCCTGATCAACGAGGCCCTGCGCCCGGCCCAGGCCACCGCCGACTGGCTGACCCAGATCGACCGCCTGCGCGCCGAGGCCCCCGGCCTGGACCCGATCGAGGAGGGGCTGAAGGGCCTGTCCCTGGTCAACGCCCGCACCGAGGAGGAAGCGGCCGTCGCCTGCGCCCTGCTTCTGCGCGATGCCTTGGAGACCCCCGGCCTGACCGCCGCCATGGTCACGCCGGACCAGGAACTGGCCCGCCGGGTCAACGCCCGGCTGGTGCGCTGGGGCGTGATCCCCGACAGCTCGGCCGGCGCGCCCCTGGCCGCCAGCGCCGCCGCGATCCTGGCCCAGCATGTGGCCGGTCTCGCTGTCGATCCACTGGACCCGGTACGCCTGCTGGCTGTTGCCAAGCATCCGCTGCTGCGAGGCGACGTCGAGGTCACGC
>Ga0247731_1000092_pt1 | contig 26410 bp, 30 predicted proteins | sample UWRJL088202R2_FD_180938 | JGI IMG/M metagenome (GOLD analysis project Ga0247731, IMG submission 180938) | Plant litter microbial communities from Arlington Agricultural Research Station in Wisconsin, United States - UWRJ-L088-202R-2 | ecosystem: Environmental > Terrestrial > Plant litter >...
GGTAATCGTGCAGATTAAACTTTGTCCATCAATTGCAAAATCTATATCAATCTGTCCCATTTCTTTCTTCGGAATCAAACCGTGAATGATTGCATTTTCTACGAATGGTTGCAATAAAAGCGGTGGCAAAGCCATATCATCTTCAATTTCTGAGCTTTTTGTAATTGAGAAATTAAAGACTTGGTTAAAGCGCAATTGTTCCAATTCTAAATAATTCTGAAGGCTTTCAATTTCTTTATCAATCGGAATTAGTGATTCTTTAGAATATTCCAAAGTCAAGCGCATCAGTTTTGAGAATTTTGAAAGGTATTTTATGGCAGAATCTGTTCCGTTTTGCACAATAAAGCTTGAAATCGAACCCAGACAATTAAACACAAAATGCGGATTCATTTGCAAATGCAGCGCTTTCTGTTCATATTCTGCCAATTCTTTTTGCAGTGTCAATGATTTTTTCAATTGCTTTCTATTGTAAACCAAGAATCCAATTCCGAATAGCGACAAAATAAATAAAGCGCAGAAAATCGTAATCAAAGTCGTGCGTTTTGCCTTTTCAGAAAACAGCAATTCTTTCTTTTCATGTTCTTCTTTCTGTAAAGCTTCTCTTTTTTCAAAATCAAAATTCATTTCGGCCTGGACACTTTGGCGGATATTTTCATGATTCGTCAAACTATCTTTTGCACTACTAAAAAGCTGGTAGTGTTTTAAAGCTTCCGCTGGATTGTTTAGTTTTTGGTAGATTTCGCTCAGCATTTTTTCACATGCCATCATTTGTTCCAAAACCTTCAATTCTTTGGCTAAAAGTAATGATTTATTGATATTTGAAAGTGCTTCCTGATAATTGGCCTTAGAATTGTAAAAATTCCCGAGATTAAAATAAGTATCAGAAATTCCGAATTTATCTTCTATGGAAGCAAATGCAGCAATTGCCTTCTTCCAACTATCCAAAGCTTGGTCTGATTTTCCAGTTTCTTTGTAGTAAGTCCCTAGATTATTATAAAGTTCGCCCAAACCGCGAGCATCAGGTTTCTTTTCAAAAACCGTTAAGGCGTTTCCATAATATTCAAAGGCTTTTGGAAAATTTTTCTGTTTCAAGTAAATATTTCCAATATTGGTAGCGATAATTCCAACAGTATTGTCGCCAATTTTCTCTTGTATTTTCTGGGCTTTTACAAAATATTCTAAAGCTTTAAACTCTTCATTTTGAGATTTATAAACAACACCTATATTATTATAAATTCGTGCAACCTTAATTTCATCTTTAATTTCTTCGTATATTTTTACTGCTTTCAGATAATACTGCAATGCTTTAGAATAATTGCTTTGCTCTGAAAATACAATTCCGATACTTCCGTATGCTCTTGCCAAGCCATTTTTTATAGCCACATTTTTTTTACCTTCTGCACTAATTTCAGATTCAAAAACATTTTGTGCATTTGCAAAATTTTCAAGTGCCATCGGATAGCTTCCTTTAATAATATTTGCATTCCCTAAATTTAAATAAGCATTTCCCTCTTCTACTTTATAATTTATCTTTTTAGACAAATCCAAAGCTTTTTGAGCATATTCTTGCATTAATTTAGGATCAGTAGACATATATTCTACAGCAATTGCATTCAGCAAAACTGTCTTGTCGATATCATTTTTAGTTTTCTGCAATACCTCCACAAGACTGTCAGCCACTTTGTTTTGTGCCAAAACCGGAAGCGAAATCAGAAGAAAGAGAAAAAGCATTTGTAATTTTTTCTTCATAAGAAAATAATTATTTCTTTTAAAAAGCACTTGTTTTTTAAACATTGACTGAAACAAAAATACTATTTACTTTCAATTGAATATTGCCTAATTAGAATTTGAGGGTTTTGGCCGAGAATTTGCAAAAAAAAAGCAACTCCGTTTGAAGTTGCTTTTAAGATATATTGAAAATATTAATTTTTTTGTTCTGGAGATGCACTATGACCGTGACCACCTTGTTCTCCTGTATTTTGCTCGATAACTTGAAGCTTTGAGTCTACAAAATAAGCGCTACCGAAACCGTTTACATAAGCACCACGTTGTGGTTTCAATTCAAAAAGAACGAAATCTGTCATTTCAGCAAGTACATCCACTACTTTTCCGTGACGTTCTTTCAAACCATCAATCGCTTGTGCAAAAAGAGGATTTTCTTTTTCAATAAGGTTTGCTTCACTATTCACAGTCAAACGTGTTCTTGCATAAATCTGTTTTCCTGCTGCTTCATCTTCAATAAACATGATTGATGCTTTTTTGCGGTCTTGAAGATTCTTAGTATGTTTTGCCATATAAGAAACATAAATAAAGAAGCTTCCATCAATAAGAACAAACGGCGCATAACTTGAAACTGGATTTCCTTCAGCGTCAACTGTTGCTAAAATCAATGATTTTGTGCTTTCAACTAATTCTTGAACTTTTGGTGCTTTGGGCTTTACTTGCGACTGATCAGTATGTGTATTACTCATAATGCTGTTTTTAAATTATCTAAAATTTGATGGGCGAAAGTTACGACAGTCTATTATAAAAAGCTATGATAAATGTCAGTTTTTCAAGAATAATTCTAAATAAGAAACCCTGCCAAATTTTTTAACTCTGACAGGGTTGGTATTAAAATCTAAAATAGATTATTTAATCTTAAAAGCGTTCTCTCCAGGAAAGTAAGCTGTTGTTCCTAATTCTTCTTCAATGCGAAGCAATTGGTTGTATTTTGCCATACGGTCAGAACGTGAAGCAGAACCCGTTTTAATTTGTCCGCAGTTTAATGCTACCGCCAAATCAGCAATCGTATTATCTTCAGTTTCTCCAGAACGGTGTGACATTACAGAAGTGTAACCAGCGTTGTGTGCCATGTTTACTGCTGCAATAGTCTCCGTCAAAGTTCCGATTTGGTTTACTTTTACTAAGATAGAGTTTGCAATTCCTAAGTCGATTCCTTTTTTAAGACGCTCAACGTTAGTTACAAATAAATCATCACCAACTAATTGTACTTTTTCACCAACTAGTTCCGTAAGGTATTTCCAACCGTCCCAGTCATTTTCTTGCATACCATCTTCGATAGAGATGATTGGGTATTTTGAAGCCAATTCAGCCAAATATTCAGCTTGTTCTTTTGAAGAACGGATTTTTCCTGTTTCTCCTTCAAATTTTGTGTAGTCGTATTTTCCGTCTACGAAAAACTCAGAAGCAGCGCAATCCAAAGCCACTTTCACGTCATCACCAAAAGTATATCCAGCGTTTTCAACTGCCAATTTGATAGAATCTAAAGCATCTTCAGTTCCGCCAGCCAAATTAGGAGCAAAACCACCTTCGTCACCTACAGCCGTACTCAAACCTCTGTCGTGCAATACTTTTTTCAAGTTGTGGAAAATCTCAGTTCCCATTTGCATCGCGTGAGAAAAAGTTTTTGCTTTCACTGGCATGATCATGAACTCTTGAAACGCGATCGGCGCATCAGAGTGCGAACCACCGTTGATGATATTCATCATCGGCACCGGAAGCGTGTTTCCAGAAACACCGCCCACATAACGGTACAATGGCATATTTAATTCGTTCGCCGCCGCTTTAGCTACTGCCAAAGAAACACCAAGAATAGCGTTCGCTCCAAGGTTAGATTTGTTTGGAGTTCCGTCTAATTCAATCATTTTTTGGTCGATCAGGTTTTGTTCAAAAACAGATGTTCCCAATAATTCTTCAGCAATCTTGATATTTACATTTTCAACAGCTTTCAAGACTCCTTTACCCATGAATGCTTTTCCACCGTCTCTTAATTCAACAGCTTCGTGCTCTCCAGTTGAAGCTCCAGAAGGTACCGCCGCTCTTCCAAGAACGCCGTGTTCTGTAACTACATCAACTTCAATTGTTGGGTTTCCTCTTGAATCAAGAATCTGTCTTGCGTGAACTTTAATAATTATGCTCATTTTGTTTTGTTTATTTAATACTATTTGTTTGCTTTTTTTGAACGAAAAACAAATTTAAGGATTTTAAAAAGCGAATGCGTTATTTTTTTAAAAACTTATAAACGCAAACGTTTTAGGAAGAGCATTTGTCTTAATATAATTTATATTGGGGAATTGTGCAAATTTTTCACTAGGTAGTTTTACCTGTTTTTTGTTGTTTGGGATTTTTGTTTGGAAAGGGTGGGGTTATTTTGAGTAGTATTGTATTTGTATTAAAATTAACTTATAAAAAACCACTAATAAAAATGGCACTTTATCCGAACATCTTATTTCACTTTACAAATAAAAAAAGCCTCCAATTAATCTTAAATAGTACTTTCAAAGTTTCGTATGCGAGAGAAAGAATTCTAGGTGGAAGTTTAACAAAAGAATTTGCAGTTCCGATGATTTCTTTTAGTGACTTAAGGCTTTCTGAACTCAAAGATAACATTGGAACATATGGTAAATTTGGGATTGGATTAACAAAAGATTGGGCAATTAGGAATGGATTAAACCCAGTCATGTATGCTAGCCAAGACAGCTTATTCACAGAAAATTTTATGACGGGAATAGAGAAATTTTTTGAACTTGTAAATGAGTCGTCTGACACAAGCGGCATATACGAAATTGCTTACAACGATACAATAAATACATTGAGATACATAAAGAATTATAAAGGGGATTTGATAAGACCAAGAAAGAAAACTGTAAAAGACTATGTTTTTGCAAATGAACGCGAGTGGAGATATGTTCCTGCAATAACTGAAGATATTTTATCTTTCATTCCTATTGAGAATGTACAAACATCAAAACAGAAATCGGATTTCAATCAAATAGCTAATCATCTTCGACTTAATTTTCAACCTGACGATATTATGTATTTAATTGTAGAAAAAGATAGTGATATAAATACTCTCATAAATCATTTAAGACAAGTAAAGGGTAAATTTTCAAGGGAAACAGTTGATAGACTTGCAAGTAGAATTTTAACTTATGAACAAATTGAAAAAGACGTGTAAAATATATGACAAAAAAAATATTCAATCCAATCGAAAGCGGAACTTTAGAAGGTTTAGCTAAAATTTTAGGTGATACAGAACAAGGACTTACGGGAACAGAACTTTCTAAATTTATTCCTGAATCAGGTCTTACAGACATCGACCCTTCAAACACAAAATGGAAACGACTTTACAATAGTTTTGTCGACAACCAAAATAAATATTCCAACGCTAACTGTATTTTGAGATTTATAAATTTATCAATGAAACCTTCACGGTTCATAGGACAGAATGACAAGTATGAAGCTATTAGAGCAGAATTAAATAAACGTCTTTCTTTCACAGGCCTAATACTTAACGAATCAGGAGTATTTAATCCAGTAATAGCATCGAAAACAATAACAGAAGCAGAACAACGAGTTAATAGGTTCAAATCTAAGCTTGAAAATAGAAATATACATCCAAAAATCTACGAATATTGTAATTCAGAGTTAATTACAGAAAACTATTTCCATTCCATTTTTGAAGCAGTTAAAAGTATTGCAGAAGAGATTAGACAACGTACAAATCTAACACTTGACGGATCAGAATTAGTTGAAAAATCCTTATCGATTAATAATCCATTGATTAAAATTAACTCACTTAAGACAGAAACAGAGCAAAGTGAGCAAAAGGGTTTTGCAAATTTAATTAAAGGAGTTTTTGGCATGTTTAGAAATACAACTGCACATGCAGCAAAAATTGTATGGACAATAACAGAAGATGAAGCATTAGATATAATGACTACAATTTCATTAATACATAAGAAACTAAATAAAAATGCCTGTCAAAATTAAATAAAACATGGAAAAATATGAACTTATAAACCAAATTAATGATTTTTATAATTCCGCTTGGGAAAAATTATTAATTTTTGGAAGTGTTGCATTTACAATTATTGGAATAATTGTTCCGTTACTGATCCAGTGGTATCAAAAGAAAACGCTAAGTATAAGAGAAACCGAAATTAAAGCTCATTTTGAGAAAGAAATTCAAATTATTAAAGAAGAGTTGAAAAAAGACATGAAATTGCTTTTGACTGAGGAAATAAAAGTTTTTGAGGATAAAGCAATGAAAATTAAAAACAATTCTGAAGGCGGTCTATATCATATCCAAGCTAACAATGCATTTGAAAACAATGACCATTATGAAGCATTACGTAGTTATGTTGCATCATCAATGTGGTACTTGGAAGGCGATAATTATTATCAATTAAGATGCGTCCTTGAAGCTATTGAAGAATGTTTAGATCACGTGAAGAAAATAGATATGCACAATATTAAACAGCATGATTCTCTTGATTTTGATTTAGTTCTAACAAAAACATTACAGAAAGAGATAACTGGAACCTTTAAAGACTTAATTTCAGATATACGAAGAAAAATAACAGAATTAAAATAGAATATCAATCCCTCGCTCGCCAGCGTTTACAAAAAAATACTTGCACTCGTAATCTAATTCAAATCTATTTCCAAAACAGTCTGGTCATTATTGCCATAATTTCTTGCACTGCTATATTTCCAATCAATCATATCAATAACAAAACCTTTCAACTGGATCATGATCTAATTTATTAGCTCCCAACCAAATTTAATTAGTCTAAAACCGAATTTAATTAGTCCGAAAGAGAATAAAGCCAGTCCGAAAGTAAATTCATTTAGTCCAAATGATAATAAAGTTAGTCCCAATACTAATTTAGTTAGTCCCAATGATAATTAAGTTAGTCCATAAGTAAATTCATTTAGCCCAAATGATAATAAAGTTAGTCCAAACATATATTAAATTAGTCCCAATGTAAATTAAATCAGTCCGAAAGCTCATTTAATTCGTCCCGATGATAATATAGTCAGTCCCAATATGTATTAAATTAGTCCAAAAGCGAATTTAATAAATATTAAAGGTAATTCACTTGCAAAAACGACCCTCTCAGCAAAGTAAAATCGGACTTTAAAACAAAGCGAACCGCTTTAAGTCGCCTTAAATTTGTCTAACACAAAAAATTAAAATTATGTTAGACCACGTTATTCTCACAGTAAGCGATTTCGAACGTTCAGTAGATTTTTACAATAAGGCAATGGAGCCGCTTGGCATTTCAATGGTCATGGATTATCAAGGTCCTGCGGAACATCCTGATTTGAAAGGCTTCGGTACTGGAAACAATATAATCTTTTGGATAAAGGAAGGAAAGGCCAATTCTAATGGAACGCATATCGGATTCGTAGCAGAAGACCACGCACAGGTTGATGCCTTCCACAAAGCGGCTGTAGCTGCCGGAGCCCAAGTTCTTGAATCCCCTAGGGTTTTTCCTGAATATTATCCTGGGTATTATGCCACATGGGTACTTGATCCTGACGGTTATGAAATTGAGCTTGTACACAAAAGCTAAGACGGAATTAATTTTCAGTCTGAAATGATATAGAGGGGTGTTTGTATTTGCGCCTCTCTTTTAATTTGTAAATTTGTGACTATGGGACAACAACAGAGCGAATATGCAGAAATTCTATTGTCGTGCATTGAAGAAAAATACTTCAAGGATGAAATTGCTTTAGAGCACCATTCTTTTGCACGGATAATTTCGGGCGAGATGAAAGTGATACAGGCGGATAGGACTTATACTTTTGGACCCGGAGAGACATTGCTTTTTCCCTGCAACCAACTTTCTACACTGATTAAAAATCCAAAACACGGACTGCCGTATAAAGCTGTGGTAATCTTTTTTACGCCAAAAAGATTAAAAGAATTTTATACCAAAAATCCTATGCAGCTGACATCACCGCATCTGCATAAGATCAAGACCTTTGAAAGCCATCCGCTTTTGGAAAGCTTTTTTGCTTCTTTGGTTCCTTATTTTGATTTAGAAAGTGATTTGCCAGAAAAAATTGTTTCGATAAAAATAGAAGAAGCGCTGACCATACTTCGCAGCATAGACGACACGGCAGATAATTTATTAGCCGATTTTTCACAGCCTGATAAAATCAATCTCACCCAGTTCATGGAGAAGAATTATATGTTTAACTTGACAATCGAAAGGTTCAGCTACCTGACCGGACGAAGCCTCACTACTTTTAAACGTGATTTTAAAAAAGAATTCAACAATACGCCTCAAAAGTGGATCATCCAAAAAAGACTGGAACTTGCCCATTATCAGCTGTCTGAAAAGAAGCAAAAACCGATTGATGTGTATCTTGAAACTGGCTTTGAAAATCTTTCGCATTTTTCTTTTGCGTTCAAAAAGCATTTTGGATATTCGCCCACCGAGCTGACTTGACGAACTAAAGTTTACGAAAAAACCACAACAACAAACAAACCCAAACCAAACACAACGCCCCACACCTTAAGACCTTAAACCTTGCAGCCTCTTAACATTATGGAAGAATTCGAACCGATACTAAAAAACATCTCAAGGCTTATACACTTGACCGACGAAGAAAAAGAAATTTTTGTTTCGCACTTGCATATCGTTAAAGTCAAGAAAAAACAATTTATCGTACAGCCCGGATTTGTCTGCAACCACCGTAATTACATTCTAAAAGGCGCATTTCAAATTTATTTGGTTGCCAATGACGGACAAGAACACACCATCGGACTTTCCGTTGAAGATTGGTGGCCTTCCGACTTTGCCAGTTACATTACGCAAGAACCCGCCACTTTGTTTGTGGAAGCCGTTGAAGATGCAACGCTGATCCAGCTTAGCTATAAAGACGAACAGCTGCTTTATGAACAAGTGCCAAAATTTGAACGCTTTTTCCGCCTCCAGGTCGAACTTGCGGGTGTCGCCATTCAAAAAAGAATGCTTGGAACCATCAGCAAAACTGCCGAAGAACGATATGATGAATTTGTAAAAAAGTACCCAAGCCTATTACAGCGATTTCCCCAATATATCATCGCTTCTTATCTCGGAATGACAACACAATACCTTTCTAAAATCCGTCGTCAGCAAGCAAAAAGTTAATCTACTTTCACTTGTTTTTTTAATATAGTAGATTTTTTACCGCGCCTTTCTTTAGCAATTTTGTATCGTTATTATTGACAAACAATTTAATGAAAAGAAAAAATGCAAAAGTTAAAAAACAAAGTAGTCTTGATTACTGGTGGTAATAGCGGTATCGGATTTGGCATTGCCCAAGAATTTAAAAATGAAGGCGCTCAAGGAGCAATTGTTGGAAGAAATCAAGAAACTTTAGATAGCGCGGTGGCACAACTTGGAGCTAATTTTATAGCCATCAATGCTGATGTAACTAGCGTTTCAGATTTAGAAAGAGCCTTTAAAAAAACAGCTGAAAAATTTGGAAAAATTGACGTAATTGTAGCCAATGCGGGCGGTGCCGTAACAGGAGCATCCTTTGGATCTGTGGCAGATATCGGTGAAGCTGATTATGACAAAACAATGGATCTAAACCTGAAAAGTGTTTACTTAACGGTTCACAAGGCGCTTCCTTATATGAATGATGGCGGTTCCATAATTCTAACCGCGTCAAATGCCGCACATCGAGCCTATTCAAATTTTACGCTTTATGGTGCTGCGAAAGCGGCGGTAATCCATTTTGCAAAAGGATTTTCAAACGACCTTTTGCATAGAAAAATCAGGGCAAATGTAATAACGCCAGGTACAACAGACACACCCGCATTTGACAGGTTTGTTCCCGCCGAACAAATTGAAGCCGTAAAAAAACACTGGGCAGAACAAATGCCGATAGGCAGAATTGGGCAACCGTCTGACATAGGCAAAACCGCAGTTTTCCTCGCTTCTGATGATTCTTCGTTTTTACTTGGTGCTGAAATTCTTGTGGATGGCGGTATGACTTACCTGGCTAAGTAACTTCACGCTGAGAAAACGCAAGTTTGGACATAAATATCTTTTAAATCCCTGTTTTTTCAAAGCAGGGATTTTTTGTTTAAATTGCGATAACTATTTATTAGAATGATGTCCAATTTTGAAGCGCTTTTCGATTATATCCAAGAAATATCAGGCAAACAGCTGTCAGAAAACGATAAGCATTTGTTAATGACACATTTCAAACCAAGAAAACTCCGAAAACGACACTACTTTTTACAAGAAGGAGACATCTGCAAATATATTGGCTTTATTGTAAAAGGATCGGCAAGGACATTTACGGTAGATGAAAAAGGTCATGAACATATTCTGAAATTATCCTTGGAAAACTGGTGGCTGGCTGATTTTGAAAGCTTTTATCTCTTAACACCAAGCCGCTTTAATATTGAAGCGTTGGAGGATTTGGAGGTTCTACAAACAACAAATGCTCAAATTGAAGAGTTTCTTAAGCACATACCTGCCTTTTCAACAATGGCAAACGCAATCAATCAAAACTATACGATTGCAAATCAAAAGAGAATACAGGCTACTATGAGTTATTCTGCTGAAGAGCGTTATGAGGATTTGGTGAAAAATTATCCACATTTTCTACAGCGGTTCCCGCAAAACATAATCGCTTCTTACCTTGGAATATCACCTGAAACTTTGAGCAGGATAAAGAAAAACTCCTTTAAATAGATCTTTACAATTTTCTTTATGTAGTGGCATTCAATTGTCGCCTCAAAACCAATAAAAGTGCTTTACAATGAAATTTGAGTCGTTTTGAACTGCTTGGCTTGGTTTCATTTTCAATTTTATCACTTCCATTAAATTACTGTTTTACAATTAAATAGACTACTAAATTGATATAGATCATTAAGTTGAATTGATTTGTATCAAGCCTACTTAATGATTTATGTCAACGCGCAGTTCTCAACGCCGTCGCACCTTTGGATATGTTTCAGAACGGAACAAAAACTGAAAAATAATATAGTAATAAAACAGAAATTATGAGTGAATTAAAAGACAAAGTAGCGATAGTTACCGGCGCATCAAAAGGAATAGGCGCATCTATCGCCAAGCATTTTGCCACAAAAGGTGCAAAAGTTGTTGTAAATTATGCTTCCAGCAAAGAAGCAGCAGACAAAGTGGTACAAAACATAATCGAAAATGGCGGAAAGGCAATCGCCGTACAAGCTGACATATCAAAAGAAGCTGATGTCATTAGGCTGTTCGAAGAGACAGAAAAAGCTTTCGGCACATTGAACATTTTGGTGAACAATGCTGTTGCACAAGGATACGCACCTATTGAACAGATAACGGCGGCAGATTTTCACCAAAGTTACAGCGTCAATGTATTGGGACCGATATTGACTATACAGTCGGCGTTGAAATTATTTGGGGATAAAGGCGGAAGCATCATTAACATCAGTTCGGGAGCAAGTAAATATCCGCTTCCAAATGCTTCATTGTATTCCTCGACCAAGGCTGCTTTGGACGCCTTTACCATTGCACTATCAAAAGAACTGGGTTCAAAAAATGTTCGTATCAATTCTATCTTGCCAGGTGCTACAGAAACAGAAGGCGCCACAAGTGCAGGTGTTACACGAGGAAGTGATTATGAAAAAATGTTTATTGCAAATACGCCACTTGGCCGCAGAGGTCAGCCCGAAGATATTGCAAAAGTAGCAGTATTTCTTGCTTCTGATGATGCAGCATGGATTACGGGAGAACAAATTTCCGTTTCTGGTGGAATGTATGGTTTTTAAATTCAAAAAAAAGTTAATGAGGCGGAAAACACCAGTTGATGGTGGTTTGCCAGCCATAAATTAGATTTCAAAAAACTGTTTCTGAATTTGAATTAAAAAGAAAGAGAAGTACACTGTATTTTAAAAAATTGCCGTTGCTATTGCGATCCTAGCGTTCGTTCTGGCAACGGCTAAAATTTTAAGTTCTTTTATATACCAAGTCTATTATAGAATATTCAGTCATCATCTTAGAAATTTTAAAATAATTTTCCTCAAATTTGTTACTTCTATTATTAAATTATGAAAGACTGGTTGGAATACATAGATTCAAAGTTTGCAAATTATGAAATACGTAACCTAGAGAAAAATTTCAATAGCTTTTATCCAAGTCGTTTTTACAAGATGGATGGAATCGCAATTTCTTTTGAATTTGACGGAACTAATATCCTCAGAAAAGCTGAATGTTATAGCTATAAAAACGATAGGAACCTTGATATTTCAAGTATCGTTACGGCAATTTTAGATACTACAAAGCCTAATAATATTAGCTTTACCCAAAATTCTTTTGATGGAGCGGTTGGTAAAGATTGCAGACTTGTCTTTAACGAAGAAAACAAAATTGCTTTAGACCAATTCCTTTTACTCCCTCTAAAATTTGGTTGGACAGAAAAAGAATACAGCTATAAAGATGAAGTTTACAAAGTTACCGTTGAAAGCAAAGATTTGAATTTCGTGATAAACCCATTGACTGATTCAGAAATCAATATGCCAATTTTAGGGGACAGATTTGGAAGGAAATTTGAATCCTATATTATTGATATGTTTTGCAATAAAAAATACATCAAACACAAAACATCAACCATTTTGCCATTATGCACTCCCGTAAATAGCTTCTAAGAATATAGAAACTGACCAAGTCTTAATTCTCGAAAGAAAATTTCCGTAAATTGCATTCTACTAAAAAACGAGCTAATGCAAAATGAAAATCTCCGAAAACAAGTCGCCTTCATTAAAGAAATCGACAAGCTGAAATACATCCAGCGCAAGACCAAGCTTTTCAACAGCGACAGACATGAAAATGATGCAGAACATAGCTGGCATTTGGCAATGATGGCTATCGTTTTAGCATCACATTCAAACAAGCCTATTGACATACTGAAAGTGGTAAAAATGGTTTTGATCCACGACATCGTGGAGATTGATGCCGGCGATACTTTTATTTATGATAATGTAAAAAACCATACAAATACTGACGAAGAACTACTTGCTGCAAAAAGAATCTTCGGTCTTTTACCTCAAGAACAAGCCCAAGAATTCATCGCCCTCTGGCAAGAATTTGAAGACGGAATAACCGATGAAGCAAAGTTCGCAAAAACAATGGACCGATTCGAGCCACTATTGCAGAATACGTCAAACAACGGCGGCACATGGACAGAGTTCAACGTGCCCTATCAAAAAGTATATGACAAGAAAGTAGCGATAAAAGAAGGTTCTGCCACAATTTGGAACTATGCCGAAAATTTAATCAATGAAAGTGTAGAAAAAGGTATTTTAAAGAAGTAGCATAAATCAGCTAAATCTTAGCCTGACATAAACGTGTTTTATTCCTTTTTTATCAGATTCCCTTTCATCAATTTCTAAAATATCAGTAAGCGATTTCAGCATCGGCGTAAGCTTCACAAAGCCATAATTTCTAGAATCAAATTCAGGTTTCTTCTTTACGATAAGGTTGCCCACATCTCCCAAGAATGCCCAGCCATCATCATCAGCAATATCTTCAATGGTCGATTCAATCAGTTCGATAATGTCTTCATCAATTTTATTAAGCGGTTTTTGAGTTGGCTTTTCAGCAATTTTCGCAATCTCTTTCTCTGCCACTTTTTTGATTTCAGCAGTAACGACTGCGGTTTTGATTGTTTTTTTCTTAATCGCGCCGTCTAAAACTTCTATAAAAATAAACCGGTCGCAAGCGCTTATAAAAGGCTTAGGTGTTTTTTGCTCCCCAATCCCAATGACTTTCATTCCCGATTCGCGAAGCCGTATGGCCAATCTCGTAAAATCACTATCGCTGGAAACAATGCAAAAACCATCCAGCTTTCCAGAATACAGCAAATCCATAGCATCAATAATCAATGCAGAATCTGAAGAATTTTTACCCGAAGTATAGCTATACTGCTGAATGGGCGTGATGGCGTGCTCCAGCAATACATTCTTCCAGCCGTTTGCATTGGGGCGCGTCCAATCGGCATAAATTCGTTTCGTTGTCGGCGTCCCAAATTTGGTGATTTCCTCCATCATCCCTTTTACATTGCTGTAAGGCACATTGTCAGCATCAATCAGTACGGCAAGTTTTAATTCTTTTACGTTTGCAGACATAATTAGTAATTTGCTTTAAAAGTAGTAAAAATATACCAATAGAAAATTTAGGCACTTTTAAAATAAAAAAGATGCTTGGTATAGTACCCTCCTATTTCTATCCCACGGACTAAGTTAGTAGTATTCTTTTCAATAAACACAAGAAATAAATTGCTCTGACAGAGAAACTTACTTAAAAACACCTTTCAACGATTATTTATGCCATTCATCGAATAATGTAGGAAAAGAAATATATTTTTAGTAGTATTGTGGTATTGGATATATACGCCTATAATGGTTGTGTATATTCAATAAATCGCACATATAGATAAGTTACCTGAAAGCTCACACCAAAAAAACCTAAATGAAAATAAAGAGAAGAATTTTAATTTCAATTATTTTAACTATTACAGGTTTCTTTATACTTATATTGTTTACTTACAAAGTGTTTTGCCTAAATTACATCAGTAATCCTATAAGTTCTACCGAATTAACACCAATCGGACAAATTGGGGATTTTATTGGTGGATATGTTGGAACGATTTTTTCAATAGTTGGAATTGTTCTGCTTTTTGAAACATTAGCTTTACAAAGAAAAGAATCGAGTGAAGCAAAAACAGTATTTTTAAAACAGCAATTCGATAATACTTTTTTTGAACTTTTAAAATTACATAAAGAAAATGTTGATAATTTTTCAACATTTGATTTTTTCGGAGAAGAAAAAAAAGGCAGAAAATTTTTTTCATATAATAAAGAATTGCTTCAAAATATGTTTGTGCCTACAAAAAGTATATCAAAGAATAGAAAATTAGCTATCGAGCACTTCAATAGTATATATATAAACTTTATTGATGATTTTTCAATTTACTTCAAAACACTTTATCAACTTTATTCATTAATAGAAAATTCAGAAATAGAAGGAGTTGAACAAGCAACCTATTCTAAAATCCTCCGAGCGCAACTTAGTGAAGGAGAGTTGTTTTTCATTCGTTATAATGCTATGACTGAAATAGGAAAACCATCTTCTCACTATATTAACATTTTTAATATTTTAAAACATTTATCACATTTTGAACTACTTGAATTTAAAGATTGGTGGTTAAAATTAGATAAATTTGAGCGAAACGGATTAGGAGCTGTAATTAGGGAAATAAAAGGAATTGTAAAGACCTTTCTAATAGACCCAGAAACAAACCAATTACAGAAAAACTATATGTCCAATCGATACATTTTAAAATTAGAATCTAATCATAGAAGTGAATTTAGTATTCAAATAAATGTTGATAAAACAAAACTTTTTGTCAATTCAAATTTGATTCAAGGATTAGATAAATTTAACCTACACGAAATAGAAAATCTAATGAAATGTATCTTGAAAGAATTTATTATTTACTCAAATTACAATTTGTTCAATGTAAGACGAGAAATTATTTTTGATTCAAATAATGATGGAGTTGAACAAGTTAATGCTAAAGTAAATAATTGGATGAGTTTACCTATCAAGGTACACTATTGGTATTAAAAAAGCCTTCAGGTTACAGCCGTTTGTAGCGATTGGGGTTTTAGGCTGAATTTAAAGATGGTTTTGTACTTGGAAAATTTTTATATAACCGAAAAATCTCGCATCTTTAATCCCCAATCGCTACAAACGCCGGAACGTTAGCTACAATAATTATAAACTATGCATAAAGAAGAACTTTCAGAAAATTTAAAAAGCTTGTCAGATAAAGGTTTTTCCATCAGCGAAGATGAAACTCATTATTTAAATTCTTGGACAAATTTATCTATGCAAATTTTAGAAGCTGAACATTCACTAAAGTTTGCCAACAAATTCAACGAAAAAAAACCTTTTAGTAACTTTGAGGAATTTGTGTTAGCGCATGGGATGTTTAAAAATTCTGTTCTCTCTTATGCGAAATGTTTTTCAAGTTCTGGAAATGGAAAAGTATCACTAGATCCAAAAGAAGTTTTCAAAAATGAGCCGAAGCTTAAAGAAATTCATTCTGCTCTAATGGATATGCGTAACGAATATATTGCGCACAATGGCAACAGTGATTTTGAACTTGCAGTAGTTTTTCAAAAAAAAATGGAAGATGAAATTGTTTTAAGTCAAACAATAACTTTCAAATCTCCAGTGGGAGAATATGAAAAATACTTTGATCTTTTTGACCATTGCACAAAGTACATTATAGTAAAAGTTAACAAGAAAGTCGACAAACTTGAAAATAAGTTTGGAGTGAAAATAAAATTCAATTAGTTACTATAGCTAACTTATACCGCAACCGATTTGTACAATTGGCTTTTGAATCAGCTGTTAGTAAAAATAATTTCACAATGATTAGACATAATGATATAGAAATTGTAACGGGAGAACCGTTTTCGAATTGTAAACTTGGAAGACAAAAATATGCAAATGTTTTAACTAGGATCATAGATGCTTATCCTAGTGGTTTTGTCTTAGCAATTAATAATAAATGGGGAAGTGGAAAAACTACATTTGTTAAAATGTGGGAACAAGAACTAAAGAATAACAATTATCAAACCGTTTACTTTAACGCTTGGGAGAATGATTTTGAAAATAATCCATTAACCGCTTTAATGGGTGAATTAAAAACACTCACCACAGAAAGTAATGAGCCAAAATTCAAAAAGGCTTTAAAAAATGCGGCCACAATTTCTAAACATCTAATTCCAACCCTCGTAAAAGCTCTTGCAGATAACTACATTAACACTGATAGCTTTAAAGATGCGATAGTTGACGTTTCAAAAGGAGTTACAGATATTTTCGAAAAAGATGTAAATGATTACTCTGAAAGAAAAAAGAATATTTCTGAATTTCGAAGAAGTTTATCTGAGTTTATTGCGAATACAAGCAATGGAAAACCTTTAGTTTTCATTGTTGATGAACTTGATCGTTGTCGCCCAAATTATGCAGTCTTAATCTTAGAACAAATTAAACATTTCTTTTCTGTTCCCAACATAGTTTTTGTATTATCAATCGATAAAACACAGCTTGGAAACGCCATCCGTGGTGTTTATGGAAGCGATCGAATAGATTCAGATGAATATTTAAGACGTTTCATTGATATTGAATACACTATTCCTGAACCTGAAAAAGGATTGTATTATAAATACCTTTACAATTATTTTGAATTCTCAATTTTTTTCAAATCCATCACAAGAGTTAAGCTGAGAGAATTGACTTCTGACGAAAACCACTTCTTGGAAATGTCTGAACTATTATTTGGTGATGCTTCAGTTTCTTTAAGACAACAAGAAAAAATATTCTCTATTGCTCGACTTGCATTAAGAAGTTTTCAAGTTAATTCATATGTAATTCCAGAACTATACATTTTCCTTTCATATCTAAAAATAATTGATAGTGATTTATATAATAATATCAAATTGAAAAGATTCAGCATTGCTGAATTACAAAATAGAATTTTACCATATTTAAAAAACAAAATTACTGAAGACAATGAGCGTGGACTAATGTGGTTGGAAGCATATCTTGTCCTTTTTTACAATAATTCTCTATTTGGAATATACGATAGGAAAAATTTGTATGACCGAAATGGAAATGAAGAGAAATTAAAAATTAGTTCTATTATTAACCCTGCTAACAGTGATGAACTTCTTAAAATTTTCAAAAGCATGGATAATAGACATGATGGTGGTCACATACCTATTGAACATCTCCTCAATAAATTAGACCTAATGGAAGACATCATAATGCAAAGCCAATAGCATCCCGTTAGTTATTGCGAGAATCCCGCTCGTGCCCCACTCCAAAAAAACTAAAAAGCTCACACCAGTGCTAAACAAAAAAAAATTAACACCACCACATACAACTTAGAACATTTTTTCATAACATTGCAATGTATTTCCCTATAAATAAGTTAAAAAGTAATTTTTTAAAACTATATATATGGAAAATGTCAGAAATCAAAAACTTCAATCGGTGAGCCTGCCAAAGGGCTTCACCCAAGAACCGTTAGCCGAGAATAGCAGTCACTCTGAAGACCAGCACGGCAAAACACCTCAAAAAATCAGATAATATAGTCACAAGGTAATTAGATAGCAAAACTATCCATTTGCCCGATACCTCTATTATCCAAACTGAACAAAAAAATCAAAAAATTCGAACAATCCAAAAATCGAATTATCTTATTAACGAATTATCTAATTAAAAATGGCATCAGAAGTAGGACATAACAAAAATGTAGCAAATTTCAAATCCCTTTACCAAATCTTGGAAGAAATGGGAACTTTGTACAACCCGGCAAACCAGTCAATTAAATTGACTGAACTAGACCCAATAAAAACAGTACTCGACGAAGTAATAGAAACATTCAACACCAAAAACCCGCTTTATAAAAATGCGGTAGCGCTTCGGCAAACTACCATGAAACCCTTGAGCAAGCTGACCACGCGAATCGCCAACTCCTTTCGTGCCAGCGATGCCTCAGAAGCCGACATCGATAACATTGACAGCATGGCTAAAGTAATAAGGGGAATGAAAAACAAGCCCATAAATCCCGAAAAAGAATCTTCAGAAAGCATTTCCACTTCCCGAATGAGTTACGACAACAGGACTGCAAATTTTGACGCCATGATCAGATTCCTAGAAGTGCATCCGAATTATGAACCCAATGAAGCCGACATCCAGACTCCTGCACTAAAACTATTCAATCAGTTGCAGAAAGAGCAAAACGCAAACGTCAACCAGACAGCCAATCAATTGCTCACAGCTCGGGAAGCCAGGAATAAAGTATTGTATCATCCCACAGATGGCGTTGTCATCTTGGCACCCAAAATTAAAAACTATCTCAAATCTCTGGGAGAATCAGGCAAGCCTTATTACAAACTAGCCGTAAGATTAAAATTTTCAAACAAAAAATAAAATAAAAAAACCTGCTGGAATTCAAACACAGCAGGTTTTTTTATATCTAAAAACAAAATCCGAAAACAAAGCTCCTTATCATTAGTGCCAAATAATGCAAATAATTAAATTTAAGAAAACAAAAAGTAATTTTATGACACCGCAAAACTATTTTATGACATCGCTAAACCATTTTATTTCACCGCAAACTAACAATAAGTTACCGCAAAGGTATTTTATGACACCGCTAACTAATAATAAAACACCACAAAAGTATTTTATCTAACCGCCAAACTATTTTATTCCATCTAAAAACAACAATACCGCACCGCAAATTAAAAATAAGACACCGCAAAAGTATCTTATCCAACCGCAAATTAGCAATAAGTTACCACAAAAGTATTTTAAAGAACCAACAGCAAACAAGTCAACAAATCCAAAAAAAACCAAATCCTCCCAAAACTAAAAACTGAAAACTGAAATCTACAAACTGAAATCTGCAATCTAAAAACTAAAAACTAAAAACCCCCAATCACTTTCTGACGATGCATAATCCCCCAATCAGTCAAATGATTAATAATCGTTCGCAAAGACAATCCATGTTCAGTAAGTTCATATTGAACCGTGATAGGTTGCGTATCTAAAACCGTGCGCTTAATCAGCATGTTCATTTCCAAATCCTTCAATTCCTTGCTCAGCATCTTGTTTGAAATGCCCACCACGTCATTTAAAATATCAGAAAAACGTCTTTTGTTATAAAAGCAGATAGATGACACAATCGCCATTTTCCATTTGCCGTTCAGCACATCTAAAGAATCTTGAATGGCTCTCATTTCCATTTTATGCTTGAACGGTTCACATGTATATGTTTCCATAAGGTTATTGGGTTACTCAAAGGTTACAGTTACTTTTAGTTACAAAGTTACTAAAATAAATTTCCTTGAAGTAGCTTTGCACTATAATCATTAAAACAATATTAAAAATGGATTTCAAAAATAAAAATGTAGTCATCACAGGCGCAAGCACCGGAATAGGATTCGCAACTGCAAAAGCCTTTATTGAAAAAGAAGCAACTGTGCTTATCACAAGCAGAAGCGCAGAAAATCTTCAGAAAGCATCTGAAAAAATCAACAGTTCCAACTTAAAGACAGTAGTCTCAGACACAGCAAACCTCGAAGGAATTGCTCAATTAGAAAAAGCAGTAGCAGAAAGCGGCAATAAAATAGACGTGCTATTCTTAAACGCAGGAATCGCAGTATTTACGCCAATTGAAGAAGTAACAGAAGAAGACTTCGATGCCCAATTCAATACCAATGTAAAAGGGATGTTCTTCACACTGCAAAAATTACTGCCACATTTAAATGATGGAGCTTCTGTATTGTTCACTTCATCAACTGTAGCCACCGCTGCCAATTTAGGCTCTAGTATTTACGCGGCAACAAAAGGTGCTGTGAATAAAATAGCCCAGATTGCTGCAAACGAATTAGCCGGAAGAAAAATAAGAGTAAATATCGTAAGTCCTGGTCCAATAAGAACCGAAGGTCTTGAAAAAGTAATAACAACTGATGAAGGCAAAGACTATTTAGCCTCAGTCACAGCCCTGCAAAGATTAGGCAATCCCGATGAAATTGCAAAAACAGTATTGTTCTTAGCTTCTGATGAAGCAAGTTTCATCACCGGAACGGAGTTAATAGTTGACGGCGGTTATACAACGTATGCAAGAAAATAAAGCATAACGTTCTTTTTTCAGACAAAAAAAAACCATTTAGAAATTCTAAATGGTTTTTTAGTTTAAAAGAAAAGCTGATTAAGCTTTTACATTCTTATTTATATTTTCAATAAAAATATCAAACAGATAAGAAGAATCATGCGGACCAGGACTAGCTTCTGGATGGTATTGCACAGAGAAACAGTTTTTGTTTTTCATTCGCATTCCAGCAACAGTTCCGTCATTAATATGTGTATGTGTAATCTCTAAATCAGGATGTTTTTCTAATTCTTCACGATTAACTGCAAAACCATGATTCTGCGAAGTAATCTCTCCTTTTCCAGTCAATTCATTCTTCACCGGATGATTGATTCCTCGGTGACCGTTGAACATTTTGTAAGTTGATATTCCGTTTGCCAAAGCCAATACTTGATGGCCAAGACAGATTCCGAAAACAGGCTCATCATTCTCCAATATCTTTTTTGCAATTTCGATTGCTCCAAAAAGCGGATCCGGATCACCAGGCCCGTTCGAAAGAAAAAATCCATCCGGATTAAAAGCTTTCATTTCTTCGTAAGTCGTATCAAAAGGAAAAACTTTGATGTAACAGTCTCTTTTTGCAAGGTTTCTCAAGATGTTTTTCTTGATACCTAAGTCTAAAGCTGCAATTTTATATTTAGCTGTTTCTTCTCCGATAAAATAAGGTTCTTTTGTAGAAACTTTTGAAGCCAGCTCCAAACCTTTCATGTCTGGAACTTCCGCAAGTAATGCTTTAAGTTCTTCAACTGATTTTCCGTCTGTTGAAATCACCGCGTTCATTGCTCCATTATCACGAATGTAGCTCACCAAAGCTCTTGTATCTACATCAGAAATACAGATCAGGTTTTGCTTTTTAAAGTAGTCTTCTAAGCTTTCAGAAGAATTGGCGCGAGAATGATTGAAAGAAAAGTTCTTGCAAACTAATCCAGAAATCATGATCTTATCTGCTTCGATATCTTCTTCGTTTACTCCGTAGTTTCCGATGTGAGCGTTTGTTGCCACCATAATCTGGCCAAAGTAAGAAGGATCTGTAAAGATTTCTTGGTAGCCAGTCATTCCTGTATTAAAACATACTTCTCCAAAAGTGGTTCCTTCGATTCCTATTGATTTTCCGTGGAAAATGGTTCCGTCGCTTAAAAGTAGGATTGCTTTTTGTCGTGTTGTGTATTTCATTCGTCGTAGTTATTTTTTTTTATTTGACTCATGGAACTCGCTAGGCTTCGTTTCATCTGTAGCAGTTGTTGTGTAGTTGCGGGTGCAAATTTAATTCAATTTCCGGGTATTTGAAAATTTATTTGTGTGGCTTATAAATTTTAGAACGCAGGTCCTAATTGATCACGCAGATTGTCGCGGATTTTTCAAAAATTGTGTCAAAGATTATTGACAAAGTTTATTGGCAACGATTGGAACTGGCTTTTCCAAAAATGCGGAGAGTTTCTCTCATAGCCCCGATGGTGCCATTGTTTGAGCTCTTTCTTCTGCTAACAGGCAGAAGAAAAGCGAGTGGCTCCAGCGGGAATTGCCTTTGCTGAAAATGCCTGAAGTTTCGCTTCAAAAACCAACATTATGTGATGGCGCCCGTTGCACGCAATGACGGTTGGGCAAAAAAAAAGGATAAACTATAATAGCTTATCCTTGATTTTTTTATGAAATGAATTTCTTCATTATTCTGCAGCGTCTGTAGAAGTTTCTTCAGTAGATTTTGCTGGTGCTTCTGCTTTTGGAGCTTCTTCAACAACTGTTTCTTCTTTTTTAGCTTTTCCACCACGACGGCTTTTTGCTTTTTTAACTTCTTTTTTACCACCGTTGTAAAGTTCGTTGAAATCTACTAGTTCGATCATCGCCATGTCAGCGTTATCTCCTAGACGATTTCCAAGTTTGATGATACGTGTGTATCCACCTGGACGATCTCCTACTTTAGCAGCTACATCTCTGAACAAGTCAGTTACCGCATATTTGCTTCTTAAGTAAGCGAAAACAATACGTCTGTTGTGAGTTGTATCATCCTTTGATTTTGTGATCAATGGCTCAACGAATTGCTTAAGCGCTTTTGCTTTAGCGACAGTTGTGTTAATACGTTTGTGCTCGATAAGAGAACAAGCCATATTAGCTAACATTGCCTTTCTGTGCGATGTTTGTCTGCTTAAGTGATTGAATTTTTTTCCGTGTCTCATGACATTTGTTTTTAAACTTCATCTTGCTTCAATCCTCTTTGGAGAGCAAAATATGAAGTAATTTATTCTTTATCTAATTTGTATTTTGCTAAGTCCATACCGAAATGTAGGTTTTTCACAGCCACAAGCTCATCAAGCTCAGTCAATGATTTTTTACCGAAATTACGGAATTTCATTAAGTCGTTTTTGTTGAAAGATACTAGATCTCCGAGTGTATCCACTTCAGCCGCTTTTAAGCAATTTAATGCTCTCACTGACAGATCCATATCAACAAGCTTAGTTTTAAGCAATTGTCTCATATGCAATGACTCTTCATCATATGATTCTGTCTGAGCGATTTCATCAGCTTCAAGTGTTATTCTTTCATCAGAGAACAGCATGAAATGGTGAATCAAAACTTTTGCAGCTTCTGTAAGGGCATCTTTTGGATTGATTGATCCGTCAGTTTTAATTTCAAAAACTAATTTCTCATAATCTGTTTTTTGCTCCACACGGAAGTTTTCGATTGCATATTTTACATTCTTTACCGGAGTAAAGATTGAATCTGTAAAAATAGTACCGATTGCAGCATTTTGTTTTTTGTTCTCTTCTGCAGGAACGTATCCTCTACCCTTTTCAATAGTCAACTCCATGTTCAAGTTAACTTTGCTATCTAAATTGCAGATAACCAATTCTGGGTTCAATACTTGGAATCCAGAAATGAATTTTTGAAAATCTCCAGCAGTGATCTGGTCTTTACCAGAAATCGAAATTGAAACAGATTCGTTATCAATATCTTCAATCTGACGTTTGAAACGTACTTGTTTTAGATTAAGGATAATTTCTGTAACATCTTCAACTACTCCTGAAATTGTAGAAAACTCGTGATCTACACCTTCGATACGAACAGATGTGATTGCATATCCTTCTAAAGCGGAAAGCAAGACTCTTCTAAGTGCATTACCAACAGTCAATCCATAGCCAGGTTCTAAAGGTCTGAATTCAAACTTACCTTCAAAATCGGTTGAATCGATCATGATAACTTTATCGGGCTTCTGAAAATTAAATATTGCCATATGTTCGACTAGTGTCTATTATTTGTTATACAACTCTACGATTAGCTGCTCTTTAATGTTTTCTGGAATCTGAAGTCTTGCTGGAACTGAAACGAAAACACCTTCTTTAAGGTCATTGTTCCAAGTGATCCATTCGTAAACGTGACTTGAGTTAGATAAAGAACGGTCGATAGCCTCTAATGATTTAGATTTTTCACGAACAGCTACTTTGTCTCCAGGTTTTAAGTGGTAAGAAGGAATATTTACAAGTTCACCGTTAACAGTGATGTGTCTGTGAGAAACGATTTGACGTGCAGCTCTTCTTGAAGGAGCGATACCCATTCTGAATACTACGTTATCTAATCTTGCTTCACACAATTGTAAAAGAACTTCACCTGTTACACCTTTAGTTGCAGATGCTTTTTCGAATAAGTTTCTGAATTGTTTTTCTAAGATACCGTAAGAGTATTTAGCTTTTTGCTTTTCCATCAACTGGACAGCATATTCAGATTTCTTACCTCTTTTTTTAGCCTGCCCGTGTTGTCCGGGTGGATAATTTCTTCTTTCGAAAGATTTGTCATCTCCGAAGATTGCTTCGCCAAATTTACGAGCAATTCTAGTTTTTGGACCAGTATATCTTGCCATTTCTAAAAATTAAATTAAGGTAGAGATTATGAATTCAGGTCATATCCTCCGATAATCTGTTATCTACCTAGTTATACTTAAATATAATTAAACTCTACGTCTTTTTGGAGGACGACATCCGTTGTGAGGCATTGGAGTAACGTCAATGATTTCAGTTACTTCGATTCCACCGTTATGTAGTGAACGGATAGCAGACTCACGTCCGTTTCCTGGTCCTTTTACATAAACTTTCACTTTTTTAAGTCCAGCCTCTAACGCTACTTTACTACAATCTTCTGCTGCCATTTGAGCTGCATATGGAGTGTTCTTTTTAGAACCTCTAAAGCCCATTTTACCAGCTGAAGACCAAGAAATAACTTCACCTTTTTTGTTTGTCAAAGAAATGATGATGTTATTAAAGGTAGCAGAAATATGAGCTTCTCCCGTTGATTCAACGATAACTTTACGTTTTTTTGCAGTTGCTTTAGCCATATTACTTATTATTTAGTTGCTTTTTTCTTGTTAGCAACAGTTTTTCTTTTACCTTTTCTTGTTCTTGAGTTGTTCTTAGTTCTTTGTCCTCTTAATGGAAGACCAGATCTGTGACGAATTCCTCTGTAGCATCCGATATCCATCAAACGTTTGATGTTTAATGAAATTTCTGAACGTAATTCACCTTCAATTTTGAAAAAAGAAACAGCTTCACGAATTCCTCCGATCTCGTCATCATTCCAATCTTGAACTTTTTTATCTTGGCTTACCTGAGCTTTCTCTAAAATCTCGATAGCTCTACTTCTTCCTATTCCGAAGATATAAGTTAAAGCGATAACTCCTCTTTTGTTTTTTGGGATATCTACCCCTGCTATTCTTGCCATAACTATCCTTGTCTTTGTTTAAATCTAGGATTCTTTTTGTTAATCACGTATAATCTGCCTTTTCTTCGCACAATCTTGCACTCGGCACTTCTCTTTTTTACTGAAGCTCTAACTTTCATATCCTTAATATCTATAAGTAATTCTTGCTTTTGACAAATCGTAAGGGCTCATTTCTAGTTTCACTTTATCGCCAGGCAATAATTTGATGTAGTGCATACGCATTTTCCCAGAAATGTGAGCGATCACAATATGTCCATTTTCTAACTCTACACGGAACATCGCATTTGATAATGCTTCAATGATAGATCCGTCTTGTTCTATTGCTGATTGTTTTGCCATAAATTAAGCTACTGCTTTTCTGTTTTTACCGCTCTTCATCAGACCGTCGTAATGCTTGTTCAACAAATATGAGTTAATTTGTTGGATCGTATCACTTGCAACTCCCACCATAATCAATAACGATGTACCACCGTAAAATAAAGCCCAAGATGGTTGAACATCTAAAACACTTACAACAATTGCTGGGAACACAGCTATTAAAGCAAGAAATAATGAGCCTGGAAATGTTACTAATGACATAATCTTATCCAAGAATTCAGAAGTTTCAGCTCCAGGTCTAATTCCTGGGATAAAACCACCGCTTCTTTTCAAGTCATCTGCCATCTTATTTGTAGGTACCGTAATTGCGGTGTAAAAGTAAGTAAAAACTACGATTAATAAAGCAAAAACTAAATTATACTGCCATCCAAAAATATTCTGGAATGCCGTACTAACAGAAGTCGCTGTATCTGAAGTAGATAAGCCAGCTAAAGCTGCAGGAATAAACATAATTGCTTGCGCAAAAATGATAGGCATAACTCCAGAAGCATTAAGCTTTAATGGAATCCATTGTCTGTTTCCAGCTTGTTCAAATTCTCCAGAAGCAGTACGACGAGCGTATTGTACTGGAATTTTTCGCACGGCCATCACTAATAAGATACAAGCTACGATTACCAAAAGCCAAATTATTACTTCGAAAACTAATAACATTGGTCCACCATTATTGTTTGTTACCCTAGTTGAAAACTCTTGAATGAATGCTTGTGGCATTCTAGAGATAATTCCAACCATAATCAATAATGAGATTCCGTTTCCAATTCCTTTATCAGTAATTTTTTCACCCAACCACATTGCGAAGATA
>Ga0247731_1000095_pt1 | contig 26226 bp, 39 predicted proteins | sample UWRJL088202R2_FD_180938 | JGI IMG/M metagenome (GOLD analysis project Ga0247731, IMG submission 180938) | Plant litter microbial communities from Arlington Agricultural Research Station in Wisconsin, United States - UWRJ-L088-202R-2 | ecosystem: Environmental > Terrestrial > Plant litter >...
GATGCCCTTGATGCTGGCGGCCGTCTTGGTGGCGTCGCGCTCTACACCCTTGGTCGACTCGCCGTCGCCGAGCTGCTTACTCGCGTCGGAGATGGCTGCGCGCAGGATTCGGGAGATGCTCTGGGCAAGCCCCTTGTCGTCTGCGCGCAGCCGCACCCCGGCTTCAGCAATAATCCTAGCGATGCTAGCCGCCCCCCTCGTGCCTAGCGGGACGGCTGGCGGGCCGGTCGAGCGGGCCCCTTCCGCTTCGGCGCCGGAGCACCACCGCCTGCCTCCATCCCGGCCCCTTGGCCAAGCTTGCCCGCAAGCGCGCGGTGCTCAGGCAACATGCCCCAGGTCTCGCGGTCCGGCCGAAGCCGGGCCGACTGGACAACCATGGTCTTGGCCGCTGCCTGGAGCGCCTCGTGCGGTGCCGCGACCCACGCCGCGTAGACCGCATCTAGCCAGTCTGCGAGCGGGGTCCGCAACGTCACGTGCGCAAGTGCCAGTTGCCCGCGAATGTACGGGCCGTAGATGGGGCTTTCCGTCAACCCGATGATCAGGATGACGGTTGCGTAGGGCGGCCTGCCGCCAGGCTGGTCAAGTACTCGAACAGGTCCATCAGGTCCTTTTGCTGGATCGTCGCGTCGGACTCATCGGACATCAGCGCTGCCCAGCGTCGCCGCGACGAGCCGTACTCGATCTTCGTGAACTCGTCGGCGCGATCCATCGGGATCAGCTGCCCGGCCCACTGCGCCAGCGGGTGATCCTCCGGGAGCTTGGTCGGCGCCCGGAAGCTCGGCACGTGCTCGGCCGGGGCGGGGGCAAGCTCGCCCGTGAACGCCTGCGCGCCGGGCCAGTCGGGCTCCGCCTGCTCCAGCGCCAAGTTGCCGGACGGCTTCGGGGGCTCGACGAGCGTCGGCTCCCAGTTGATCGGCACGCCGTCGCGGTTGTCGAGCGTGCGCGCGATCGTGGCCATCATCCCGCCCATCGCGGTGGACTCGTTCTTGCCCGCATGGATGGCCGTCATGATCATCGCGGCGAAGTTGTCGACCCTGCGTGCCAGGAAGTGGTGCTGGATCGGCTCGTCGTCCTGCTCGACCCACAGCGCGATCGGCACCCGCTCGACGGGACCGCGACGGGCAGAGCCGAACGTCTTAACGGGGGTACGGTTTGACATCGGGTTGTGCTCCCTTGGGTGAGGGTTGGTCACGCGGCCGCGAGGGGAAGCGACCGCGTCAGGAAGAACGTACCGGTCGTGCCGGGGTGTCGGACCTCGCGGCGGAACAACACCTGCCCGTTGATCACGAACCGGAGCATCTTGCGGCGTCGAGCCCGGATCATGTGCGCGTGCGTGCCGTCGTGCTCGAACATCACGTAAGGCGCCTGGGTGCGGGATCCGGCGACGACGTCAACGAACTGGGAGCGCGAGTCCTGCCCCGGCTGCTTGCGGATGCTCGACAGCAGCGTGCCCGTGCGGGCGCGCACCCGAAAACGCGCGCCCATCTGCACGTTGGACATGCGACGGCTGAGGTCGTGGCCGATGTCCGCGTCGGTGATGGCGAAGACCCGCGGCTCTCCGGGGTAGAACGTGACCGAGGTCGGGCTATAGCTGATCACGACAGGTTCACCGTGGAGATGGTGAGCTGGCCCTCCAGTCCGACGAACCCGCCACCGGGGCCGATCGGCTGAGCGTTGCCCGCCGTGATGATGGCGCTTCGGTCGATCTGGTGCAGCCGCGAGCCGATCTCCACGAGTGCCTGCGAGATCAGCCCCACGTCCCGGAGGTAGGCCACGCCCGCCGGGTGCAGCGCCGAGATTTCCGGCGGGCCGTCGCGGTCGATCGTCGGCGTGCAGCGCACTAGGCACGCGCTGAACACGGCGTGCCGCATCCCGGTCACGCTCGCGTGCGTGCCCGGCTTGGCGCTGCCCGATGCGACGTCCGGGGCGAGGCCGAGCCCCACGCCGATGATCGACACTGTGAACTGCTCGCAGTCCCACGCCACTGCCGCGGCGTCGCCGGGCGCGATGTACCTGCGATCAGGCAGCGGCACCACTGCGGACGCTGCGGCGTAGTGCGCGATCACCCCGTCGAAGATGGCAGCGCCGATCTCCGCCGTGTTGATCGCGCGTCCCGACATGGGCCTACTCACCGGGCCGACTCCTCCGCGTCCGCCACGCCGTCCAGTTTGGTGCGCTCCTTCAGTTCGGCGACGGTGAGCGCGGACGCCTGCTCTTCGGTCGCAGTGCTGAAGACCAGCTGGTAGTACGCGACCCACTCCGGCTTCAACGCGCTCTCCGCGGGCCGGGACTCCACCAGGGCAGCGAACCGCTCGGCGGCACGCTGGCGGAGGTCGGTCAACGACGGGTAGCCCTGCCCGTCCTGCGCGGCCTCCACCTCATCGGTGGTGGCGTACGCGCCGTAGAGGGACTCCAGCTCCGCGGCGAGCGCCTCCACCGCGGCCTCGTGCTCCGGGGTGTGGTGCCATCCGCCGTCGGGGATGTCGTCCGGGAACAGGTCGGTCAGTTGAACGAACTCCTCCGAGGAGAACGTAGGCAGCGGCGCGAACGGTGCGGCCTGCTCCGGCGGGTGCACGTAGGCGGGGTGCAACGGCGAGTCGACGGGGGCGAACGGGTCGAGATGGGTCGGTTTCACAGCACAGCCTTTCGGTGACGTGCGGCGGGGAGATCGGGTGACCACACGGTACCGGCCTGCGCGCGGTTGCCGGGGTTCACGCTCTTGATCCACGTGTCGACGGAGACGATGCCGACCCCGCCGTCCTTCAGGAACTCCATCGGGTCGGCGATGTCGATCGTCACCCCCTGGCGGGTGACGCTGGTCGTGCGCTGAGGAAGGCGACAGCCCTTCAGGTTGTGGAAGTCGCGCGCCAGCTCGATTGCCAGCTGGACCGCGGCCGCGCGTCCACCCGAGGGCGGGGGCTGGCCGAAGGTGTAGACGATCACCGTTTCACCCGCGCACACGTTCCACAGACCGCCGTCGATCCGCTCCAGCCACCCGGACCGGGACAGCCGGTAGGCGGTCGGCGCGAGCACCTCGCCATCGACGGTCACCGACGTGATGGTGCCCGCGCGCCGGGCGAGGCGCACCGAGCGCGGCTGGTCCATGTGCCCGAACGGCGTGCCGGGTGCGAGGTCCCAGCAGCCACACAGCCCCCACGACTCGTGATGGTCCACGGTCATGGCTGGTACGAGTCGCGCCTCCTCCGTGCAGCCCGCCCCGTACCAGCGGCGACCGGACAGGGCCCACAGCATCTCGGAGGCGCGCACCAGCGGGTCGAGCAACTGGGCATCGGTCAAGCCCATCTCGTCCTTGATCGACTGTGGGATGTCCGCGGGGGTCGCCCACGGCGAGCACAGCACCGCCGACACCGCGGCCTGCGAGTGATCGGAGTCCGAGCCAACCACGGACACGCCGAGCGGGAACGACATGCCGACCGAGCCCGCCGCGGCCTTGCCGCCCGCCGTGTCGAGCCCGACCGCGCCGAGCACCGTCGACACCGCGCCCGCGCCCGCCTTGTCGCCGCTCGTGTCGAGTCCCATCGGGAGCGAGAACGACACGGCACCCTGGCGGAAGTCCGCCGACGGGTCCACGTCGGTGATGATCGGGGTGATCCAGTAGTTGGCCGCGTTCGGCGAGCCGTTGCCGGGGAACGCCAGCACCGCCCCGCCGAGCAGGGAGCCCTGCTCGGCATTCGTCGCCGTCGCCTGACTGTGGCCGACCAGTGCGCCGTTGACGACGCTCGCACCCCAGTAGGTCGCGGTGAAGCTGTAGCGGCCTCCGGGGAAGTGGACACCCACGCGGTACCGCGTGCCCGCCACGACAGGCTGAGGCGTCGCGAGCAGCACCTCCTGCCAGCCGCCCCCGGACAGCACGAACGCGGCGTCCGTGTTCGCCACCGGAGATTCGGACACCGCCTCCCAGGTGCGCGCGGTGCACGGGCCTACCACGCCGAGGTCCGGCGGCCGCCACATCCGGTAGCCCTTCAGCCACCGGCCCGCCGTGCTCACGCTCCACTCGACGCCCAGCGTGTACGGGTTGGTCCCGTCCACCGTTGTGGTGGCCGGGCCCGCCGTCGCGCCGAACAGGTCCCAGTCGGTCACGTCAGGAACTCCTAGGTCATCGTCGGGGTGAGACCGTACGTGCCGGGGGCGCCGTAGACCTCCGGCACGGTCAGGGGACCGCCCGTGTGGAACGTGCCGCCGGAGGACGCGGTCCACAAGCCCCAGTGCGTGGCTGTACCCGCGGCCGCGCCGATCACGGCCTCCGAGCCCGTCTTCGTGCCGGTCGCCGGGTTGGCCGCGTTCCACGTGGTCTGCCCGCGGGCCGCGCCCGTTCCGGCCATCTCGTTGGCACCGGTCGTGCCGGGGTCCGCGGTGTGCAGCGAGAACCACCGGGCAACGGCCCCGATGGCGTCCTCTGCGACCGCCTTGCTTGCGTTGGACTGAGCCACCGCGGTTTTCCTCTCGATCGAAGGGAAGGGCCGGAGACGACTGCTCGCCCCCGGCCCCTTTCCTCACCCGTCCGCCGGCCTGCGCCGGAGGTCTACGCGTCCGCCAGTACCTCAATGAAGCCGGGCGTGAGGTCCGGCAGTTCCGCGACGCGTGCGAACTGCCACACGCGGTCGCTCGGGTACGGCCAGTCGCCCACCGGACCGTCGCCGAAGTTGGCGTTCTGCTCGGAGAACCCCTCGAACGCGGGGAGCATGGCGTCCTCTGCGCCCGCCTTCCACGCGTCCGACGGGCGGATCTTCGCCCGGCCGAGCACCCAGTGCATGTAGGGCAGGTTCGATGACACGGCGCCGTCGGACATGGCGTTGGTCCAGAACTCCAGCCCGATGCCGTTCGGCTTCGGGTCGGTGCCGACCAGCGGGGCGCGGTAGCCGATCGCGGTCGGCAGGTCCGTGCCCGGAGTCGTGGTCACGATGTTGATCGCGGGCGACGATCCGCCGGTCAGGCCGGACGCGTCCGCGGTCAGCGCAGCCGGGTTGCCCTCGGAGGTGTTGAACGTGAACACGTACGGCGTGCCGGGGCCGGGGCCACCGGTCACCGTCACGTCGCCGGGCTCCAGGCTCGTGCCCGCGAGCAGCGCCGTCTGCACTACGCCGAACACGGCGTTGTACGCGATCGGCCCCGTGGTGTCACCCAGGTAGGTCAGGGTGAACGTGCCGCCGGTCGGCGTGCCCGTGGTGGTGGCCGTCTGGACCTCCGCAGTCGCGGGAATCTCGATGGTGTCACCGCCCATGGCGAACACCAGGAAGTTGGGGTCGGGGGTGCAGACCTGAAGCTCCGAAATGGTGCCGCGCTTCAGGCTGTCGGGCGCCCGGTAGTTCAGGCAGACCCGGCCTCCGCCGTTCTTCTGGATGATCTCCTCGCCCTCTTCGTACTCCAGGCCGATGGAAACGGTCACCAGCGAGTCGGTGACGTACGCCTGATTGGCGCCCACGATGGGCACCCCCGACGCGTTGATGTTGGTCAGTCGGACACCCAGCGCGAAGAGGCTTCCGCTGCCGTCCCATTCACCAGCCACGTTCGCTCTCCTCTATGCCGGGTCCGCGGCAGGGGTCGGGACGACCACCGCTAGACCGTAGTGGGTGCACGGGTCGAAGTAGGCCGCGAAGAGGCGTTCCGCGACGACCACGCGCCGGTTGATTCGGTGGTTCACGAACTCATGCGTGTCGATCTCGGACAGCCGATGGTTGACCAGGCTGGTGGCGTAGATCCACCGCCGGTCGTCCTCCAGCTCGCCCGTCGGGCTGGTGCCCTCGTAGCCCGCGTCGGCGACGACGAGCGCCCCGGACGCGGTCCGGTACTGGTTGCCCGTCTTCACCAGGTGGTCGGCGAGGTGCGCCATAACCTGGATCGGCACGTGGATCACCACGTCCAGGCCGAGGTTCCCGGAACGCGCCTCCTCCTCCAGCACGCCGATCCCGTCGACCGGGGTGAACCCGCCGGCGATCACAGCCGCGTCGGGCGAGGCCAGGTAGCGGTTGGTGTCGGACGGGCCTTCCGGGGTCTCGAACGGGTTGGCCTGCGTGCGCCGACCGGACCACAGCTCGCGGGCCATCTCGAACGACGTGACCGCGTCGGCCTGCTTGCGCACCGACTCCATGTCGATCTGATCGCGGCCGCCCATGGTCGAGCACTCGCGCTCGACGCGGAAGCCGACCGGCCGGTGATAGACCTGTTCGGCCGAGTTGTCGCCGTGAAGGTCCCCGTAGACCGTGGAGCCGCCCGTGGTGGTGACGACGTTCACCGCTGGTGCCGTACCTCCGGTGAGGCCGGCGCCGTTGGCCGTGATGGTCGGCGCGTTGCCGTAGTCCTCGCGCCACGTGAACACGTAGGGACCGCCGGCAGGGCCGGTCACGACGACATCGCCGGGCTCGACGTTGGACAGCGCGTTGACGTTGGCCTGCACGACGCTGGCGGCCGCGTTGAACGCCGTCGCCGCGGTGACCTGAGCGCCGACCGAGAACGTCATGGTGCCGCCGGTCGGACCGCCGGTCACCGTCGCGGTGACGACCTCGCCCACGTTGCCCGCGCACGGGTCGAACGTGCGCGCGGTCGGACAGCGCTCAGGCAGCCAGGCGAAGCCGGACTCCCAGCGTGCGCCGTCGCGGACTTCGGGAGTCGACCGGCGCAGGTCACCAGCGGTGGGCGCAGACGCGGCGATCGGCTCAATGGGGACGAACATCCCCTACTCCTTTCGGGAGTGCCGGGCCGGTGGCCGAATGAACGAATCATCCGGCCACCGGCCTGCCAACTAGTCTGCGGCGGACGCCGTCGAGACGGTGGCCGCGCTCTGGCCGGTGGGCTCGACCTGCGCGTAGATCGCGAGAGGCTCGATCCCGCGGTGCGTGACCGTGGAGAACTCCTCGGAGAACGTCTGGAACCGGTTCTCGGAGTTGAGGGTGGAGTCCCGCACGATGCCGAGGTCGAGTTCCCCGCCGTCCAGGTAGAGCCAGTCGCCCTCGCGGTACAACAGCATGTTGACGGTGCCGGGGAAGCCGGGCACCTCCGTGTTGGCAGCGGCCAGCGAGTACAGCTGGTTCGCGGTGACGACGTCCGGGTCCGGCACGGTGATGTCGGCCGGGTTGATGCCGTCCAGGTGCCACGTGATATTGATGTTGCGAACGCGGAACCACTCGTCGATCATCGCGTCGGTGACGGCGAGCGAGATCAGGCCATCGCCCACCATCTGCCGGGTGACGTCCGCGCGGATCAGGTTGCGGGCCCACGCGGGCAGGATGGCGCGCAGCGACGGGGCGTCGCCCAGGCGGTGCACGCTCCGGTAGTAGGCGGTGATCTTGTCCATGGTGACCAGCAGGTCACGCACGGCACCGAGCAGGCGGTTCGTGTACAGCGGCTTGGAGGCCGCGGTCATCAGCGTGAGGATCTTGTTCTCCGCGATGCGCGCGTGCGCCACCATCTGCGCCTGGAGCTGCGCGTCCATAAGCTCCGGGTCGAACCGGGTGCTCATGTTCGAGAACTGCAAGCACGCGTAGAGCGCTTCCACTTCGGCCACGATCAGGCCGGGGCACGTGACCTCAAAGCAGGTCTTCGGCACGATCGGGTCCGCAATGTCGTTCGCTTCGGTCCACGTGCCGATACCGCCGGTCTGGGTGACACCTTCCACCGCGGCACGGTAGGTGATGCCGCCGCGGTCGGCGCCGAAGCGGGCAAGCGCGTCGCGCACCGGACGATCGGCATCACCGACGACCGGCACGTCCCACAGCACCTCCAGCGGAGCGCAGAGACCCGCGGCGACAAGCGCGTTGTCCGTCGCGTGGCGGTTCTGCGCGTCCTTGACGACCGCCTCCACCTTCAGCAGGTTCGCGAACGGGGTCGAGTCCGCGCTGAGGTGCCGGTCCTCCTCGTAGCCCCAGGTCACCTTGGCTAGCGGGATCTTGCCGGTCGCGCCCGCGTCCTTCAGCGCACGGCGCCGGTTGGCGAACACCGTGGCCAGACCCTCGCGCGTGGCGATGTCGGAGTCGGTCGCGTTCGCGCCGGGCAGCGCCGTCATCACGGCGCCCGTGGTGCGCGAGCGCCGGTAGGCGCCACCCGAGTTCGGGCGCGGCGTGCCACCCAGCGGACGACCGCCAGCAGCGGTCACGGCCGAGCCACCCTCGGGGGCCGGGGTCGGCTCCGGGGTGGTCGGCGTCTCCGCGGGCGGAGTCGTCGGCTCCGGGGTCGTCGGCGTGGTCGGGGCGGGCTCGGCCGGCGGCGTCTCGACGGGCAGCTCGGTCAGCTCGGCGAGCGCGGCCAGCTCGGCGGACTGCGTGTTCGCCAACTCCGCGCGGCGAGCGCGCTCCCCGGACAGCTCACGGGCCGCCTTCGCGAGCGAGCTCACGGCGGCGGCGCTCTCCGTGGTGACGGGAGCCGTCCTGTACTGAGCGCCCGCGGCGGACACGGCGGCGATAGCCTCGCGCAGCTCCGCGTCGGTCGCGTCACCGAGTCGGGCGATGACCTCGTTGAAGTCCACGAGTTTTCCTCTCTGGGCAGTTCGGTCCAGGCGGGACGATCCAGCTAGGCCGGAACTGCGAAGAGCGGCTAGGCCGTCTCGCGGGTGGTGCCCCGTTTCCGGTGATCGTAGGGGCGAGCACGAGCGGACGGCCGGAAGTTGCGCACGCGCGCAAGTAGGGCCCCGGCGAGTGCCACCGCCGGGGCCCTACGTTCTCAGGGGTCGATCAGTCGACCGGGGTGAACATCTTGCGCGCGACGGCGTGCACCGCCTTGTCGAACAGGGTGGAGGTGAAGTACCGCTCGCCGTGGTTGAGGCCCATCGGTCCGAAGTCCTGGTAGAGCAGGCCATCCGGCGAGGAGTGGTGAACCTTCTGTTGCAGCGCGGACACCACCGCCGAGACGGCGGAGTCCGGGTGCCCGTCGGCGGACGCGCCCAGGAACGCGTCGTAGAGCCGCTGGTGCGCCTCGTGATCCATCCCGCAGTTGCACCCGGTGTTCGTTGCCGGGTCGGGGTCGGTGAAGTCGACGCCGTGGTCGGCGAACGATTTGACGGCGAGCGAGAGCGACCACAGCACCGCCCGTGCACCCCTGGTGTGCGTCTCCTCTTCCGGCTCGTCGCCGCGCGGGGCCGAGGACAGCTGGATCAGGTTGCTGAGGAACGACGTCGTGAACTGCATGGTCACTGCGGGCTCGGTCACGCTCGTGATCGCGGCACCGTTGAGCGCCCCGAGCACGAGCGCGGCCCGTGACGCCGTGTCCTCGGTCTGGTCCAGGTACGGGTTGGGAATGACGAACTGTTCAGCCATCGGGTTCGGTCTCCTGCTCAGTCGCGCGGCGCGAGGGTGGGGGTTTGGACGGGGGTGTTCTCCGGGCTCAACGGCGGTTCGGTCGTCGGCTCGGGAGTATTGGTCCACGCGGGTGGCGCGGGCGGGGGCTCGTTGGCGGGTGGCTCGACCGGGGCGGGCGACGTGGGTGGCACGGTCGGGTCGTCGGCGGCGAGCAGCTCGACCGGAGCCCGGTCAGCGGCGGACGACGTCGAGACGACGGCGGCCGCGGTGTCGACGGGGGCGCCAACCGCCCCATGCACGGCGCCGGGGTCGTCGCTCGTCAGGTTCACCGACGGCGCGTCGGTAGCAACCTGGCGGACGACGATGTCCCGACGCTGCACGGGCGCACTGCCAGTGGCCCCGGCCGAGCCGACGAGCAGCCCGGCGAGCACCGTGATTCCTGCGATCACGAGGCCGATCACGGCCCCTCTCCGGTTGATCTTGAACATGGTTCCCCCTCTATCGTTTCGTCCACTGCGAGCGCGGCGGACTACAGGTCTTGCGGTGCGGCATGTGGAGCTCGACCCCCGCGGCCGCCGCGGCGTCGCGCTTGGCGCGCGTCGCGAACCCGCCAGCGAAGTACTTGCCGCCGACCACCGAGATCGCCACCTGCTCGTGCACCTGGAGCGCTCCCACATTGGGTTCGACGTCCACCGCGATGCTGACCGGGTGGCCCTTGGACTTGGCCGCGGTCTCACACCAGACGACCGACGCGCGGCACTTGTCGCAGCGAACCTTGCTCTCCGGTGGGATGCGCACGGCCGACCTCTAGTCCTCGTCGGTCTCTTCGGCGGCGACCGGGTGGACCCGCCAGGTGGTGCCCTGCGCGCCGGAGTGCGCCAGCTCGATTCGGACGTTCCACGGTAGCGCGTCGAGCACCTCGCGCCATGCCTGCTGACTGGATCCGGCCGGGGCGGTGACGGCTATGTAGTCGCCGTGCGCCGGGGCGATGACGACCACGAGGGGACGGGTCCCGTTGGGGAGCAGGGCGGCCGCGGTGATGCGGTAGCCGATCTGTTCGGCGGCCGCTCGGCGGTTCTTCGGCATGTTCTTCAATGTGGGTCCTCCGTGGTCGTCGTTCCCGTGATGACCGAACGGTACCCCCTACTGGTGGGGGTGTCAAATGGGGTACGCTGCGCACGGCCTGCTAGGGCCCCCGCTACGGGTGAACGACGGAGGTAGCACGATGCCGCACGAGAAGATCCACGACCGGCACAACCGGTCGACACTGCCCGGCGAAGAGGTCCAGCCGCCACAGCCGTTCCTGGAGATCGGCTGGTCGTCCGGCCCCACCCCGTTGCACATCGACGAGCAGCCCGACGGCTGGGTGCAGGTGTCCGCGAACCGCGACACCACGGGCGCCCGCATCCCGTGCGAGACCCTGGACTACTCCGAGGCGAGCACGCGCCAGTTCCTCGCGCAGCACCTTGACGGGCTGGCCGCGTCCCAGATTGACGCCGTCGCGTCCCTGCTCGCCGGTCACATGCGGTGGGCTTGGGGTGAAGACCTCCAGCAGCTCGCCATCCAGCTGGACCGCGAGGGCTGCAACAAGGTGGTGCGCACGCTGCGCCGGGCCCGCGACCGGGCGTTCGGCGCCGACGCGTAGGCTCTGCCCCCGCTCGCTTGTGTTGCGGAAGTGTTCAGGGGTGAACGGCAGGAACGGCCCGTCTCGGAAAACCGGGGCGGGCCGTTCTGCGTCCGGGTTATCTCGAAATCAGTCGAGTACCGCGAACTGGTCCAGCTCGGCGAGCGCCTCCGCCTGCAACGCCCCCACGTCGATACGTTCCAGCTCGGCGAGATACTCCGCCTGCTCCATCCCGGCGCGCTGCTGACGAACCCACTCGGCCAGTTCGACCACTCCCGCCTCGAACGCGTCGTGCGCAGCACTCGCCTTGGCGCTCGCGCGCGGGCGACCTCCGGCGACGAGCGCCACCACCTTGCCGCCGGCCACCAGCGCACGCGTGCCGACGAATCCCTGTGTGTTCACTTGCAGCACCGCGACCATCTCCAGCGCGCCCCGGATGGTCCGCCAGTCGCCGGACGGGCCGGACATGCGGAACTGGTGCAGCTCCTCCGAGGACAGGTTCCCGCGCACCACCCCGGACACCCAGATGCCGTACTTGCCGTCGACTGCCCGCACGTCGGCAACCGCGGTGCACACGTTGTCGTAGTGCAGCGCAGCCTGCCGCCCGGACAGCTGGCGACGCACGGTCGCGTGGCCCTCCAGCTGAGGATCGCGCGACATCGTGACGACCCCGGCCGGGAGATCGCCGGACTCGGTGCGGACCACGCCCGTGTGGAAGTAGGCGTAGTTCGACGTCGAGCGCGGCGCCATCTTGCACTCACCCGCGAACCCGATGTGGCAGGCGCCCCACGCGGCGACGTGGCCGGACACGAGGTGCAGCCCGTTGGGGCCCTCGGTCACGGTGAACGGCTGGAACCGGTCGGGCTCCGGCTGGTTGAATGCGGCCGCGGGCAGCGTCGGAATGGCGGCCGCCACGATGGCGTCACCCCCGCCGATCGGGTAGTCGGTGACCTCTCCGCCGATCGCGACGCGGATCCGGTCGAACTCGATCGGGCCGGTGAGCGACAGCGCGGACACGTCGAGCCCGTAGCCCGCGGTCATGTGCGGCACGAACGGCTCGTGCTGGTCGGGCCAGTCCGCGTCGCCAATCCGCTGCTTGAGGCCGTCGACGACCGCCATGCGCAGCGCGGCCAGGCTTCCGGAGTCGCCGAGCAGGTACACCGCGCACGGCGTGCTCGTGCCGTCCTCGCCGCCGTCCGGGTTGAACACGGCGTGCGCGAACACGCGGGCTCGCTCGCCGCCCGGCCCTCCGGCGGACGAGTCGCCCCACAGCCCCGCGAGGTGCTGCGCGTCCTCGTGCACCGCGGCCCGCTGCTCGTCGGTCCACTGGTCCACCTTGTCTCCGAGATAGGCCAGGGTCACGTGCAGGTCTTCGGCGGGCTCGCCGCCGGGCACGGCGTAGGCCTCCGGGTCGGCGGGCAGGAGAGCTACCATGCCGTCGGTGCGATGCTCCGGGACCTCTTCGTCGTCGGCGGGCTCCGCGGGGAGCGCGTCCTCCGGGTCGTCGAGCGCGAGCACAGAGCACGGAACGCACGTGTCGCCGAGTTCGCCCGCGCGCCACGACACGGCGGCCGCCGTGATGACCTGTCCACCTTCCGGCACGAGCAGCTCGCCGTCCATCTCCACGTAGGCGTCCGGGAATGCGGGCTGCGCCACCAGCGTGGTGGCCGCGATCGTGCCGTCGGTCATGCGGACGCCGTCCGGCTCGGCCTCCGGGTCGTCCTCGGACCCCTCCGGGTAGGTCAGCTCCGCGACGACGGCCGACAGGTCGATCGAGTTGCCGGAGAGCGCCCGATCCTTGACCATCCGGTAGGCGGGCACGTCGGTGTACATCCATCCAGACCCCGCCCACACGAACGTCCCCTCGGGGAAGGGCTCGTTCGTCTGGCGCGAGATCACCGACGGGCCGGGCACCCGCACCATCTCGGTCACGGCGCCGACGATGTCCGCGTTGTCGTGGCCGTCGCCGCCGTCGGGGGTGCGGGTCTGCGCGAGCAGGGACAGGGGCAGCGCGCGGTGCTTGATCGCGCCGACCTCCAGGTAGCGCCCGTCCGCGGTGGGCATCCCCTCAATCGCCATGACGGGCAGCCGGATGGCGACGGCGTTCTCGGGGATACCCGTGCTGGGCGCGTCGGTGTCGATCACTGGAGCGGTCACGCCGCGCCTCCCTTGCCCTTGATGAATCGAGCCTGCAAATCTTGGATGTGCTGCCAGCGGGCACGCTGCTCTTGGGCGGTGGTGCCGGTGCGGCCCGCGCGGTCGTCGCCCTCCGCCAGCGTGATGATCTCCGCCATCCCCTTGGTGGGGATCCGGAGGCGCTCGTCCACCTGGTCCCCGTAGGCGGGCAGCGCGTAGCCGGGCACGTAGTCGCACATACAACCGCCGTGGTCGCCCGGCCGGAAGTGGGGCCCGACCCACGCGTACCGGCCCGCGTAGTTGTCGACCGTGTCCAGGATCGGATCCGACCAGTCGGTGAACCGCTTCCCCTCCAGCTCCAGGTGTGGATCGAACTTCCGACTCAGCGGGGTGATCCCGTACACCCACGTGTAGCCGAGCGTGAAGCCGCCGGCCTCTTCGATCTCCCGCGTGACGGTGTCCCCGTTGGCGAGCCCGCCGACTGGTTCGCCGTCGACGCTGCGCCCGTAGGGGTCGAGCCCGCCGGAGGTCTCGGAGAGCCCGCCCACGATGGCGAGCGCGGTGCGCACCGCGTAGGCGGGCACCGCGCCGTCGATCAGTTCGCCCTCGTCCGCGTCGGGGGGGCCGTCGCCGAACATCTTCTCGCGCGCCCGGTCGAGCAGCGTCCCGTGCAGGCTCGCCCACCCTTCGTCGAGTCGGGCCGTCATGCGCGAGGTCATCCGGGCGGCGATCTTTTTGCCGGGGCCGGAGTCGCTCTTCAGGCCGAGCATCCGGAGCACGCGGTCCACGATGGCGGAGATGCCGAGCGTGACGATCGCGAGGAACTTCTCCGCCAGTTCTTCGAACGCGTCGGCGAGTAGGTGTTCGTCCGTGCCGCCGAGCGCGAGCGCTTGGGTCCGCCCGATGGTGGTCAGCACGGTGAGGCTGTCGAGCCCGCGCAGGCGGAGGGACAGCTCGCGGTCGGCGGTCGCCTTGCTGCGCAGGCGGGACCCGGCGCGCTCCAGCACGCGCACGAGCGCGGCCTCTGCCGCGGCGTGCACCTGCGCGCGGATGGCGCGGTCGGTCTCCATGAGGGAACGCGCCTCGTCGAGTGCGAGCCGGTACTCCGGGACCTCGCTCGCGGCCGCCGTCAGTCCACTGTGGATGATCGACTGAGGCTGTCCGGATACGGCGTTTCCACCGGCAGGGGCCGTGAGAGCGCTTCCATGGGCGCTCGCCGCCAGGCCGGGTGGCGGGGCCGGAGTCGACCCCGGCGCGTCACCCGGACCGACGGGCGCCGGGGTCTCGGCAGGCGCCCGCGGCGACGTCGACGCGATGGCCGCGGGCACGTCCGGCACTTCGATGTCGAGCGTGCCGCCAGCCTGGTGCCGGGCGTACGCCGTCATGATCGCGGTCGCGGTCGCCTGGTCCATGCCAGCCGTCATGGCGATCATGTAGAGCATCTCTTCGGCGGTCGGCGCGTCCTCGTCGTTGAAGCCGAGCGCCTTACGGAACGCGGCAGGCCCGATATCCCCGGTCTTGCGCGCGTCGATCGCGTCCTGTCGACGGTTCGGGTTCTCGGTCAACCCGCCCAGGTCGTACCAGACGACGATCTGCCGGACCTCCGCGAAGCTGAACCCGCGATCGAGCAGCGCCGTGCGCAGGAACGCCGCCGTGAGGCTGTCCGCCATCAGTCGGACCGACGGCTCCAGGTGGTGGGACACGGTCGCCGTGTCGATCTGCCAGGCGCTCCAGTGGTTCGCCTGCGCCATGCCGGTGATCACTTCCGGCGGAATGTCCAGACCGTTACCCATGCGGGACAGCGCGGCGTCGAGCTTTTCGAGCAGCTTCGGCGAGTCCTCACGGACAAGCGAGATGTGCCGGAGTTCCTTCAGGTCGGCGACCTCGCCCGTGATCATCACCGGGGCGACCTGACCGGCGTCACCCTCGTTGCTGATCGGCGTCACCAGCGCCAACTGAAGATCCTGCGCCATGCTGGTGTCGGGGTCCTCCGCTTCCTCCGTGTCCTCGCGGGTGTTCAGCGGCAGGGTGAGGCCACGCGGCACGAGCAGCAGGCCGTTGGACGCGATACGCGAGCGGCTGACGCTACGCATCTCCCGGCCAATGAGGACGATCTCCTCCAGCACGGTGAGCATCGACCGGCACGACGAGTCCGCCTCATGCGGCTTCTCCGGGTGCTCGACCCACAGCCGGTACAGCTCTTCGGTGCCGCGCTCGCCGCCGATCTCGCCGAGGTCGAGCCGCCGTTGCGCACCGAGCAGGGCCGGATCCTTCAAGATCACGTGCCGGGCGTCCGCCGACATCTCGATCTCCGAGGTGCTGCGGAACTTCCACGCCTCCTCGCCGGTCATCGGATCGACGAACCCGTGCAGCCACCCTTCGCCCGCGGCGTCGAAGTTCTGCGACCACCGGCCGAGGAAGCTGTGACCCTGGTCGATCGGGAGCCGCGCGAGTTCCTCCTCCGCGGCCTGCGCGAGCGCCGGGGTCACCGTGACGCGAGCCGCCTTTTCCTCGTCCTTGGACAGGCGCAGGGACAGCGCGATCGGCTCGTCGTCCGTCGGGTCCGGATTGGTCTGCGCGGCGTAGAGCCGGACCTTGGAGATCGCGCGGGCCCGGAACTCCATCGCGTAGCGCAGCTCCGGGATCAGCTCGCGATACCCCCACGCCTGGCCCTGCCATTTCGCGCGGATGGCCGAGAGCGCGCGGAGCTGGTCCGGCGAGTTGGTCGGCTGAATGCGGATGCCCGTGGACGTCATGACCCCGCCCCCGCCCGGCCGGGGCGGGGGCGGAGGCAGCTTCGGCGCCTTGCCCGCGAGGGCGGCACCGGAAGCGCGGATGCGGTCGAGCAGCGGCACGGCGGCCCCCTAGTCGTGGGTGTGCGTGGAGATCAGACCGACCACCGCGGAGAGCGCCAGCGCGGCCGCCAGGGGCGCCCACAGCCTGCGATACGGGGACGCGCTAGCCGCCACCACGCCCGCGGACACCCAGAACCCGAGACACCAGGGGCAGTCGATCAGGTCGGATACCGGCAGGTGCCCGTACTTCGCGAGCAGCTTCTCCCGCACGGCGGGCAGCGGGGGCAGGCTGTCGCGCTGCAAGAGTCGCGTGATCCGGTAGGCCGCGAGGCCGTTGACCGCCAGCGCAGCGAGCGTCGACGGGGCAGCGCTGCGCCAGCGCGTCACTGCGTCCATGCGTGAAGGGTGTGCGCCCACTCCGGAAACCAGCCTTTCAGTGCTCGCGCCCCGCACCCGCACCCGGCTAGCGGGGTGATGGTCACGCGGCCCGCCTCGGTGAGGATCGGAATTCCACTGTGGCGTGCAGTCTGGTCGTCGACAGGCTTCGGCGTCTTGTCGTAGTCGATCGGCGACCAGAACAGGGCGTCGATCGATTCCACCTGGCGCACGTCGGCGGGCTGCTTGTCGTACACGTACAGGCCCTTGTCGGTGGCGAACACCTTGACGTTGCGCCGGGCTCGTCGGTCCTCTCCGGGCAGCACGACCATGGCGGGCCACCAGGCGTGCCAGCGCAGCGCGGTCGGCACGGGGGGCGGTTCAGGGGCGGGGACGGGTGCGGCTGCTCGACGCGCCATGGGAGGGTTCCTTCGCTTAGTTCGGATTCCTCGCTGATCGTAACGCGAGGAAGCCCCCCGTTCTCCGGTGTGGAGTGCGGGGGGCTTTCGCGCCATGCCGTGTTACGTGAGGCGGGCAGGCTATCAGGGGCAATTACCGTTGGCGCACGGCGTGCACATCGGCTGACCAGCGGCCACCTGATTGCCGCAGTTGCAGCCGCAGCAACAGGTGGCGACGAACTGGAGCAGGGCAGCGAGCAGGGTTGCGAGCATGAGGGCCCCCTCGGGTCGCGTGTTTCTGAATCGGTACAGGTGGCGAGTCGCTAAGACGGCGACTCGACGATCTCGAAGGACTCGCCGCGGGCCGTGTCCCAGTTGTCGCGGTGAATCACGCTCCAGTCCGCCCCCGCGGCCGTCGTGTGCAGCTCCAGCGCCACGAACGTCCGGAGGTCAACGTCCACACCCCAGAGCCGTCCAGCGCCCAGCGCGGCCCAGTAGGAGGCGCGGCCCGTCGAGCCGTCCTGTCGCCGGTACTCCACGGACCCGTCGGCGGTCCGGCGGAACGCGAGCGGCGTGGGGGCCGGCCCGCGGGCGCTGCCCGCCAGCCTGGTCAGCACTGCGCCGACCGGGCGGGGCTTCCACTTGCGCGCCATCACGCGGCCAGGCGGGCGGCCGCAGCGGCAAACACGCGGGCGGCGTGCACGTCCTTGGCCGGGCGGTAGTCGGCGAGCCGGGCGACGAACCGCGACCGGTCGTACAGCTTGACGTCGACGCGCTTGGTCCGGCGACCGGCCAGCTTGATCACGGTGGTGCCGGTGGCCGCACGGACCAGGCCGCGAGAGAACGCGGGGGCGAACCGGCGGGCGGTCGCCGCGTCGACTCCGGCGGCGAGCAGCTGCACCCGGACGGGGGCGACCACGGCGCGGGCCATGCGCTTCACAGCGCGGCGCTGCTCGCGCACGTTGCGGGTGATGGTGCGGAGCTGGGCGCGGCGCTGGCGGCTGGTCGCGATCATGGGGGTTCTCCTCCGTGGAGTCGTTCCGGGGTGTGACACAAGCGTACCCCCTACAGGTCGGGGTAGTCAACCCGGTAGGGGGTACGCGTCCGACTACTTCGTGATGACCCGAATCCGGCGATCCGCCGGGTGGATGATCACGCACACGCCGTCACTGTTGAACCCGGCCATGGAGCCGTCAGCCTGCCCGATCCAGCGGTTGCGGTGAGCCATGCTGGCGTCCAGCTTGTTGACCTCCCAGAGAACGGCGACCTTGCCCGCGCCGAACATCTCCACGAGTTCCCGTGCGGTGAACACGTCGCTGCGCTTGCCGGCGGTCCTGACGACGTAGCGCCCGGCATAGGTGTCCTTCTCGATGAACGGGATCGGGGCGCTCGCGGTGTTCGTCACGGTGGTTCTCCCTGTCGGTCGTTCCGGTGGTGTGGCATAAGCATACCCCCTACGGTCCGGGATGCACAAGACCGTAGGGGGTACGGATTTTCTGTCGAGATCAGGCAGCCGCGGTGAGCAGCGCGGCCTCCGCGATCTGCGCGCGGCACCGGGCCAGCATGTCGAGCACCATCGCACGCCACTGGAGTCCGGTCTGCTCGCTCGCCCACGTCGAACCCCAGTGCTGCCCTGCGTACTTCATCTGAGCATCGATCAAGGTGTACTTATCCAGTTCCCCCGCCTCAGGAAGCCCGTAGTGGGCAAGCATCTGCCGAGCGTCTTCCGCGTTCGAGAGGGTCCGCTCGTGCGCCCAGCGGGCGGACTGGAGCACCGCGCGGCCGCCACCCTTGACGGCGAGCGCGCGGGCCGCGCACGTCGAGCCGTAGTAGGTGACGTCTTCCGCGTTCTGGTCCGCGTCGAGCACCGCCAGGATGACGGTCGAGCGGAGTCCGGTCTTGCCGCAGCGCTGGCACACCACGCACTCGTCGGTGACGCCGATGTAGCGGAAGGCGGGGGCGGTGGTCTGCGTCATGTCGGTTCTCCCTGGTGCGGTTGTCCCTGTACGACAAGCATGCCCCCTACGGTCCTGCGAGCGCAAGACCGTAGGGGGCATGGATCAGCCGAGCATCCAATCGGGCAGCCCCGCGTCCGGGCTGCTCTCCGGGATGGCGCCCAGCTCGACCGCGGAAGGCCCGACAGCCAAGTCCACGCGACCCACCTTGCCGGCGCCGCGGCAGGGCTCACAGCGCCCGTCAAAAGGGCCGGCGTTGACCCGGTCCATGTTCGTGGCGTCGAACACGCGTCCCGTGCCGGAGCAGCGGGCGCACGGTGCGAACCGGGTAACCGTCGCACCGGGGTAGCGGTCCACGTAGGCCTGAACCTTGCGCAGCGCCTCCTCCAGGAGACTCTGTCGCGCCTCTGGGTAGCCCGCCTGGCGGCCGGAGGGGATGGAGACGAGCATCCGTTCACGCTCCAGCTGGACCACGGTCACTACGAACGAGCCGCCTTCGTCGTACACGTTGACCGCAGTGGCGTTCGACATTCGGTTCTCCCTGGCGGTTGTTCCGGTGATGACATAAGCATACCCCCTACAGTCGCCGCAGCGCAACCCGAAGGGGGTATGTATTCATTGGCTATCGATCTATCTCCGCTTGCCCCCGCGCAGCGCGAGCCCCGCCAGCACCGCGCCCGCCACCCACGTCCAGGGGTTGGCCATCAGGTAGCCGGTCGCCGCGGTGAGGGCGAACCAGGCGTAGTCGAGCGCGCCGGGGGGCAGCTCGCCGGCGCCGGGGGTCCGGGCGAGAAATGCATTCATCGGCTATCGATCCATTCCACTCGGGTCGGGCAGGTGGGTGGGGGTGGGACACCCGGCCCACCGGTGGGCCTCACCGGCGGGCCGAGGGGCTCAGGCGGCGTACAGGCCGTCGGGGAGCACGGTGACCTGGTGGACGTCGCCCGACTCCGGGTCGTACTCGCTGACGATGATGCTGCCGGCGGCGCCCTTGCGGAGGGTCAGGCGGTTGGTGGTGTCCTTGCGGATGAGCGCGATGCGGGCGGCCTGGGCGGTGGTGGCGGTCTGGGCTGCGGTGTTCTTCGTCGTCGTCATGTAAGAAGCATACCCCACCGTGTGGGGGGTATGCAACCCCCTGTTCGAGAAAGTTCGTGAGAGCGCTTCCATGGCTGGTCAGGACCGTGCCCCGCCTGGCGACCAGGCGGGGCAGCCCTCCGGCTAGCGCTGCTGGGCGATCTCCCGCGGCACCCGGACCACGTACTCCTGACCGTCCTCGTCCGCCCTGACCGTCGCGGTGGTCATCCGCGCGCCGGCCGGGGCGGGGTCCACGCTGACGATCACGCCGGGCACGTTGCCCTGTCCGCGCTTGGAGCCGATCCGCTCCAGGCTGGCCCACTGACCGATCATGTGGTCGGTGTCGGGGAAGGGCTGGCGGGGGGCGGTGGTGTTCGTCATGGCGGTTCTCCCTGAGTGGTTGTCCCTTGGTGTACCCAAAGCATACCCCCTACGGCGGGTAGGATGCAACCCCCCTACCGAAATTAGTTTGGATTCATCACCTATGAATACATACCCCCTACGGATTCACCCCAGGCGCGACCGCCGGTACGCGCGCTCCAGCCCCTGGAGGATCACCGTCACGCCGCGCTTCTCCAGCCCGGTGCGCAGCGCCCCCGAGTCCCGAAGCTGCTCGGTCACCGAGAACACCGCCAAGCGGTACTGCTCCAGTGCCTGGCGCTCCCTGTCCAGGTGGGCCCACAAGGCGCTGTCGTGCTCGCGCTGGGCTGCCACCAGGGCAGGCAGCTCCGCGGGCTCCACGCCGTTTTCAGCGGCGAATTCGATGACCCACCTGGACAGCGCCTCCAGACGGTCGGACTCCGAACCGCGCAGCGCTGCCAGCTCGACCGCCTGCGCGCCGTTCGCGGCCTCCAGCTGGCGGACCCGATCAGCCTGCGCGCGGCTGATCTCGGACAGCACGCGGAGCTGACGGCTCGCCGTGCGCGCCAGGTGCCACAGGCGCAGCACGAGGTGTGCGGGCAGGGGCACGGTCACGTGAGCGAGCATGGCCGCGCGCCCGTCGGGCTCGACGCCGTACTGCGTGGCGTAGGCGTGCACGTCGTCGCCGAACTTGTCGAGCTGGTCGGCGGTCTGGTCGGCCGGGCTCTGGGTGGTCACGTCGGATCCTCTCGATTGATCTTGAACGGGGAAGCGGGGCACCTGCACCGGGGAAGGGTGCAGGTGCCCCGCGAGCCATCGGGCTAGCGGAGGCTGGACGCCGGAACCTTGGCGACCACGAACACGTCAGCCGCCAAGCGCTCGAAGCAGTAGGACCAAATGCCAGCGGTGGCCACCGTGCGGGACCGGGTGCGCAGGCGGTGGAAGGCACCGGCCACGAGGTCCGCAGAGACGCCCATGCCGGCCAGCATTCGGTGCGCCTGGTCTTCGGTGACCGCGTTGGCGGGGGCGGTGGTGGAGGTGGTGTTCGTCATGATCGGTTCTCCCTCTCGGTTGTTCCTGGTGTGGTTGAAGCATACCCCCTACGAGGCGGGGTGCGCAACCCTCTTCCCCGCGCGGACCTCGGCACGCCACCTGACCAGGCCGTACGTGTTCACCGCCGAGAACAGGCCTACCGAGAACAGGAACCCCCACTGCCGAGTCGTCACCGCGTACGCCAGCCACAACCCCTGGCACAGCAGCCCGACGACGACCCCCCACCGGACGCCACGGACCACCAACAGGTAGCCCGTGGCGCCAGCGACCGATAACGACCACGACCACCACTGACTCACGGCGCCGTGCCGAACGCGAACGTGCGGGTGGTGCGGACGCGCGCACCCTGCTCGCCCTCGCGCTGCACCCACACGGAGGTCAAGTGCGGGGCGTTCGTCGTCGGACCGGTACCCAGCACCAGGAACGTCCGGTGCCCGTAGGTGTCGCGGATGCGGTAGGCCGGGGCGCTCACGACCGGGGCCGGGTGGTCGGCGGGCAGGTGGTCGAACGCTTCCGGGCCCATCGGCACCACTTCGAACGCTGCTGGGATACCGGCCACGTCGTCGGCAGGATGCGTGCGGGTGGCGTCCATCATCACCCGCACGACACCGTTCGAACAGATCTCGGCCACGGTCCCCATGGCGCCGTCACAGATCCGGCGAACGCGGGTGTTCACGGCGAACGCGGCCGGGGTCGCCGTCCGGCCAGTGTGCGACGGGTCCTCTGCGGTCGCGGCGTCGAACGCCTCCGCCGTGATCTTGGTCAGCTTGCGCTGGCAGGCCAGGCAGGTGACGCGGTGCGTGTGGGTGGAGCGCCGAAGCGCCTCCCCGTGGACCTCATAGGTGGCGCGCATCGTGGTGGTGCGCGACGTGGTGGTGCGCGCCGTGGTCCAGGTGTACGGGGTGATGTTCTTCCGGCAGAGGGCCGCGGTCCCGTCGCGGTTGAGCAGGTGGTGCGCCTGGGCCTGCGGGCTGCTGATCATGGTGAGCATCTTCGGTTCTCCCGTGGTGTCGGTCGTTCCTGGTGTGCCATGAGCGTACCCCCTACGGTTGGGGGATGTCAAACCGCGGGTCCCCACTGCTCCGCCATGGCGAGCGCCACCCCGGAATACGTGCGGGAACGGTTCTTCGTACGCGCCTTGCTGTCCGGCATCCGGTGGATTCGGGACTCCCGCCCGTCCACTACGTCCGTCGGGACCAGTGGGGGCAGACCCTTCAGCCACAAGCACGTCGTCTTCGTTTCGCCGTGACCGAACTGCCATGGCTGGATGATCTGGTCCGGCTTCCGCCAAGCGGTCGACAGGAATCCAACCGGGTTCTCGATCGCGATGCGCTCGACGGGTGCGTCGGCGAGCAGGCGAACGAAGTCCACCGCGGCCTGCTGACGGCCGTCCGCGCGCTTCTCCGCCCACCACCTGGCGCCGGACACGGTGAGGTGTGTGCACGGAGGGAACGCCACCATCAGGTCCCATCGGCCCGCCTGGAGCACGTCGCGCACGTCGCCGCGCAGGTGGTATTCCGGGTCGCCCTCGGTCGGCTCGGTGTCGCAGGACCAGGCATCGTGACCGCGGGCCCGGAAGGCGTCGCGCACGACGGCACTGAACTCGCAGGCGGCAAGGACTCGCACGGGCTCTCCTCATGTTCTCAGGTAGGCGACGACCGTACCCCCTACTGTCGGGGGAGCGCAAGCCTCTGCGCCAACTCGCGCTCCGCCTCGCGGAACTGACGCCGCCAACGAGCAGCGCGCGCCCGTTGTGCCGCGAGCCGGCGGTTCCTCGCCGGGCGCCCCTTCACCGGGGGGTGGTACGTCGGGTAGAGGTACGTCGCGAACCCCGCCATGCCCGCGACCTGAATCGGGTGAGGCGTCCGGACACGCACCGCGCCGATCATGAAACCGTGCCGCGGCTTCCGGCTGGAGTGCTTCCGGTGCCGCCTCTTCGGCAGGCCATACCGCCCGTACATCGGGTCGCACCAGCACCACTGCCCCATCAGTTCACCGGCCCCAGCACGATGACCCGCTCCGCCCCCTCCGGCGCCCCGTCCTCGTCCTCGTCCAACCGTGGGTCCGCTTCGATCTCCTCCTCCGTCGGGTAGACGTCGCCGGACCACGTGCTGTCGGGGACGTACATCGCACCCCAGGCGCCGGCCAGCGGTGAGTGCCGGTTCCCCTCCGCATCGCTCGCGAGGACGATCCGGCGGTCGCGCGGCTCGTCCGCCAGGTAGCCGAGCAGGTCTCCCACGGTGTATTCAGACTCGCCCATGGCGTTTTCTCACTCTCTGTCGATCATTCTTTGCAGTCGGGAATGTCGGGCCGGGGTCCGGACGCGCCGATCTCTACGGCGCGTGACCGTCCATTTAGAACAGGGAGGGGTCAGCCCCGGCAAAGATGGCCAGCAGGGCGAACAGGGTCCAGAACCCGAGGAACACGGGCAGCGCCCACGGCCGTTCGGACGGGTCGAGCAGGGCTCCCCAGAACGTACGCACGGCTAAGTACTTCCTTTCGTCATGGGACCTACAGGAGTAGAAAAACGCGGTGGGGTAGGCGGCTGAGCTGCGCCGACACCCTCCACGGGAAGGTCTTCGGCTTGTGCGCACGGCGGGCAGAGGTCGAGTCGCAGGTGACCACTACGCGGGTGACGGTGCTCATGACCAGGCCGGGTCGAAGCCGGGGGCGCCGTGGTGCCAGTCGCGGTCGGGCGCCGGGCGCTCGTCGTCCGCGCGGATCACGTACTCCGCGCGGTGGTGGTGGTCGGCATCCTTGCCCGCCTGGCGGACCACTTCGCTCCCGTCCGACCGCTGCCACACCTTGACGTGGCAGCGGTCGCAACGGCCGAGCAGGGGACTGCGGTAGTTGACCGGCTTCGAGCGGTCCATGATCAGCCCTTCCTGTCCGGGTCGAATCCGAGTCGACGCCACAGCGGGCGCCGGCCGCGTCGAGCAGCGGCGCGGCGAGCCTGGAGCGGGGACGTCGTCTCCTCCGCCTAGGCGGGACCAGGCCACGTGCTACGGGCAACCTTCGCCTGGACTGCGTTCGTCAGCCTCCGGAGCGCCTCCACTGCATGGTCACGCTCACCGACCAGCACGCGGCACTGGTCCTCCAGGTCGGCGACGTCGACCCGGATGTGCTGGACCGTGAACAGCCAGTCCTCCACGTCGTGCCCCTCCAGGTGGGCGCGCACCTCGCGCTCGACCTCCACGTTCTGGACACCCGTGTAGACCGCGGTGTGCCGGCCGGACGCGTCGAGCGCCGAGGTCACCGTGATCTCGGGTACGTCCCAGGCCACGTCGCACGACTCGACCGGGCACGCGTAGTGGCCACCAGGACTGAACGCCCCGGCGAGGTGCGCCACGTGCTGATCGATCGCCCTCGTCGACGGGGGCATGGCCGGTTGCGACGGCGACACCGGCGCAACCGGGATCGAGAACTCCGGGTGCACGCTCCAGCCGCGGCCCCTCATGACCCGCCCTGTCCGGCGCCGCACACGGTGCAGATGCCGCGGTCACGGCACACCAAGCAGATGTAGTTCATGATCCTGCCCTGTTCGCCGGGTGCGCCACATACAGCAGGTCGGACAGCTCGCCGCGCTTGCTCGGGACGTTGAAGCGCAGGCGCACGGTCAGCTCCTCGCGGTCGGCGAGCGTGTGCAGCGTGAGGAGTTCCCGCGGACCGTTCGTCACCTCTTCCGCCAGCGCCTCCAGATAGTCGGACGCGTCGCCCGGCTGGTGATGGAAGCGCCGGCGCTCGCCGTCGACGGGCACCGGACGATCGACCAGCGCGTACGGGATCGGCGTGCCGTCCTCCTCCCGCGGCTCCAGCGGCGTCACGCGCAGCCCGGTCGCCTCGCCAATCACCTTGCCCGCGCCGTCGGTGACCGTGCCGGTCGGCGGCACCCAGTGAACGAACTTCTCGTCGAACCGACCGGTCACGTGCATCCCGTCGAACAGCACCGGCACCATCACCGGCTGGTCAACCACCTCGCCCAGGTGGTCGCCAACCCGGACGCGCAGGCCCGGCTGAAGCTTGAACGCGCGCTGCGCCGACCGGTGGTTCTCGATGCGCAGGCGCCGGATTTCCTCGTTCGCCGCGCCGAGCGCGGAGGTCAGCTGCGTGTTTTCCTCGCGCAGCTCCTCCAGCGTGGTCGCGTCCTCTTCGGTCTGGGTGACCAGCGCGTTGAACTGGCCGAGTCGACGCCCGTGGAACTCGCGGGCAATGCGCGCCAGGGAGATCGTCTGCTCCGCCGCCTCCCTGGCGTTCTGGGCGCAGTCCAGGATGGGGAGCAGCTGGCCATCCTGGACTGCACGCTTCGCGTCTTCGAACTTCACTGGATCACGGTCCCTTGCTGGTGTTCCGGGTGGTGGCACGTGCCGGCCAAGCAGGCTTCAGGAGTCATCGTCTCCGTTGCCCTGCGCCTCCTCCTCCGCTTCAACCAGGCGCTCCAGTTCCTCGCGCGCGTCCCTCACATCGTCGTCTTCCCGCTTCGGTCGCGGCATGGTCGTCTCCCCTTCGGTCATGATCCTGCGGACGATTTCGTAGATCCAGTCGGGCCAGCCTGCCCCGCCGAGCGTGGTCGGCAACTGGAGCGTGGCCTCCGTGCAGCCCGGCTGGCGCGCGGCGTCACGGGCCGAGAACGGTCCGGTCACGCGGGCGGAGATCAGCGTGGTGCCGCGACCCGTCGAGCGGCCCACAACCACGCGGATCCGGGACGGCCGAAACATGCGGCTGTCAAACGCGTCACCCGTGCGCAGTTCGGGGTAGCCCTTCAGCTTCAGCGTGACGGTATCGACTGTGCTGCGCGAGGCCTCTTCGCAGGTACGCGGGCCGTTGACGGCCGGAACGTGAGGTGGCATCGGGTCCTCTTCGGGTTCGGGTTCCGAGCCGTAAGCGTACCCCACATCGTGGGGGGTTGTCGAGCCGGGCAGAGGCCCCTGCTGGAGCCCCTGCCGCGCCAGGTACAGCGCCAGGTCAGGACTCACGGGCGACCGCCCGCGCGTACGTGAGCGCCCCGTTCGCCGCCAGCTCGACGCCGTCGACGAGCAGTGCCGCCTGGTTGAACCGCTTCCGGTTCAGCTGCACCTGGGCACCGGACGCTGCGCGCGTCAGCGCCTCGTCCACCACCTTCGCCGAGAACCCGTAGCCGAGCAGCCGCGCACGGAACAGCGCGCGACCCACCCGCGGTTCGGCCTCAGCGGACGCCTGCCGCTCGACCAA
>Ga0247731_1000096_pt1 | contig 26197 bp, 37 predicted proteins | sample UWRJL088202R2_FD_180938 | JGI IMG/M metagenome (GOLD analysis project Ga0247731, IMG submission 180938) | Plant litter microbial communities from Arlington Agricultural Research Station in Wisconsin, United States - UWRJ-L088-202R-2 | ecosystem: Environmental > Terrestrial > Plant litter >...
GGGTTTTACTTAAAATTAAAAATAAATCACTTTTTATTAGGAATTGTCATTTTAATTTATTATCTTTGTATAACTTAAAAATTAAAACATGGAAGAATTACAATTAGAGTTTGTACGTTATGTACATTATTTCGATGATTCTATTAATACAGAATCAGTTCAAGAGTTAATTGGTATATTAGCATCAGTACCAAGTGTAGATTTATTTATTAGTACTCCAGGTGGAGAATTACCTGCAATGAAAGTTTTATTACATTTCATTAATCAACATCCTGATATAACTATTTATCTAACACATTATGTAGCTTCAGCAGGTACACTATTACTTACTGATTGTGATAAAGAAGTATATTTAAGTGAAGAATTAGATTTACTTTTATTTCATCAAATTGATAGAGAGTTTGGAGGAAGATTTAGAAAACAATTATTTAATTCTGAAATATTATTTGAACAGATTAAAAATGAAAATCAAAAGTATGCTGATAAGTTTAAACGTTTAGGATTAAATTCTAAAGAAATAAAAAGATTTATGGAAGGTGAAGATATTATACTTTATAAAAAAGATTTTGATAGATTGAAAGTTAATAAAAAATAATTACAATAAAATTAGGATATGTCAAATTAATTTCGTATCTTTGTAAAAGAATTAAAAATATGAATAATTTTATATACTGGGATGATCAATGGAATCCTAAACCAAAAGAAGAAAATAATGATAGTAAACATACAAGAAACATATAACAATATTGAAAAAGATGTAATTGATAATCAAAAAGATATATTCAATCTTTACAATTATTATACACACAAATACCGAGGGAATAGATTAAATGATATTAACTTAGGTTTATTTCTAAATGATTCACAACAACCAGTTGCACAGATCTTTGTAAGAAATAAAACAGGTTATATTAAAACACATTTAGTCTTCAATAAAGAAGGTAATACAATACTAGATATTAAAACTTTAAACTTTAAAATTAATGAATAAGCTATACATAAGGAAAACAATTAATCAACCTGTCTACAATGATGGGTTGAATGAATCTAATTTAGAATTTGAAAAACAAACAATGTTGTTTGATGCAATTAGATCTCAATCTAAATTAATAAATACTACTAAACATTATCCTAAAGATAATTCAATGAATATTGATTTAGAACTTGATTTAGTTATTATGACAAGTAAAGAATATAATAATTTAATTACAAAATAATGAGTAATTTTATGAGTAGAGGATCTCGACAAGTTAAACTTCAAGAGAATAAAAAAGTAAAGAAACATCTTAAAGGTTTTTATCAAACAATTGGTTTAATCAGTCAAGTAGCTGATGAATTAAAAGAATCAGGCGTTGATGTTAATGAAACTAATGTTGAGAAATTAGCTAAAGATATTTTAGGTAGAGATATTGATTCATTAGAGAAAACATTAATCTTAGGTAAATTAAGCAATCCTAATCATGGAATTGAATAAGATAACACTTAAAAATATTAAAGCATATATTGAAGGTAATTCAAATATGTTTATAGATAAATTAGGATTACAATCTAAAGAGTATCAGGAACAGATAGCATACAGAATGCTACAATGTACAGACTGTCTTAGTGCAGGTAAATGTTCTTATTGTGGGTGTGATGTTCCTGGTAAACTTTATGTAAGTGAATCCTGTAATAATGGAGATCGCTTTCCAGATTTAATGTCTCCAATTGAATGGAGAAAATATAAAGAAGAAAATGGAATTAAGTAAATATACAGTTAAAGAAAAAGATGATTTAGTTAAATTCCTAAATCAATGTATAAAGATTGTTCAAAGTGGTGATGTATGTTATCATAACAATATAACTGATACTTTAGAAATGGAATTTGCAGTTAGAAGAAAAGGTATATCTAAAACTATTAACAATGGATAAAACATATATCATTCATAGAAGACATCTTAAACAAGCATTAGATCATATCGAAAAGTTTGAAGAATCTATGATAAAATGGAATTCTAAACACGAAGGTTATTTAACTAGTGTTAAAATAGAATATGATAAAAATACTGACGGTTATAATATAGAAATTAATATTAAAAGTAATGAGCAAGAAAACACTAATCCAATTACAGAAGTTACTGGATCACATGACGTACTATAATAGTATGGCTCCGTTTCCAGTATTTGATACGGATTATGTGAAAGAGATTGAAAATAAAATTATTAAAATGAAAGAAGATAAAACTAATTATGATGAAGAACCTGTTTTAGCATGTAGATACTGTAATAATCTACATATTGTTGTAGATGATGTAGATAACAATATTTGTTTTAGATGTAATTCCGTAAATGAAATACAAGAATTTAAAACAATATTTGAATGGGAAGAAAAAGAAAATAAACGTAAATCTAATAATAGATAATTATGCCTAAAGAAAACATGAATGGTCGACCTTTGAAAACAGAACCTAAACTGAATGTAGATTTAAATGATGAACAAAGAGAATTTGTAGAATTATTTTATCAATATGATGTAAACTTTTTATTAGGTGACTTTGGTTCAGGTAAATCATTAGCTGCAGTACATACTGCGTTAAAAGCTTTTAGAAAGAAACAATGTAATCAAATATGGATTACTAGACCAATGCTTAAAAACAATTTAGGTGCATTACCTGGAGAGATTGCAGATAAACTTCAACCATATGTTTTTCCAATTATGCAGAATCTTGAAGTATGTCAAGGTAAAGAAATGACTGAAAAAATGGTTAAAGAAGGTCTTATTCAAATTATGCCAATTGAAGTTGCTAAAGGTGTAACATTTATGAAATCTGTAGTTATTGTAGATGAATTTCAAGATATGAATTATCAAGACTTTAGAACAATCTTAACTAGATTAGGTACAGGAAGTAAAATGATTTTCTGTGGTTCTAAAGAACAAATTGATAAATCTATTAATGGTAATTCATGTTTACATACAATATTAAAATTAGAGAAAAGTGATTTAGTAGGATTTAAAACGCTTAAAGCAAATCATAGAAATCCTATATTAACTGATATAATTAAGTATTTAGAAAATGAATAATATAAAAGTAGCTAGTATAAATGTAAAAATTAAGAATTTCTTTTATAGATACATTGAGTTTCTTCAGCCTTTTCATAAGCTAACTAAACAACATCAAAAAGTACTAGCTTTATTTTTATATCATCATTACAGATTATCAAAAGAAATAACTAATAAGAATATTGTTTGGAAAGAGGTATTTGATTATGATACAAAATTATTAATATCTGAAGAATTAAATATTAATGATCAGTCATTACAAAATATACTATCTCAATTTAGAAAAAAGAAAGTTATAATTGATAAACAAATATCTCCAGTATATATACCTGAATTATCAAAAGATACAAAACAATTTAGTATAAACTTTAATTTCAATATAATTTATGAATAAAATTGATGATAAGAAAATTAAAGATATTATACATAGTATTGGTTTAGCTAATAATTTAACAGATGATGAAGTTAGAAATATTGTAGAATCTCAATTTAGATTTACTTACGAAACAATAAAAAATTTAAGCTTTAGTGATTTAAGTGAAGAAGAAATTGATAATTTAAAAACAAATTTTTATTTTAAGTATTTAGGGAAGTTGTATACTAATTCAGAAACAATTAGACGTACAATAAGAAAAGATGAAATTATAAAACAAAAGAAGAATGTTAGAACAAATGAATTTAAGTCAGAGTGAAGCAATTGAAATTGCAAACTCTTTTCCAGTAGAACCTCTATTTGGAAAGATCGTTATAACTATTAATAAAGATGAGCCAGATGGAAATTTGATACTTTCAGATAATGTAATGTCTGAAGTACAATATGTAATTGCTAAAGGTGAGTATGTTAAAAGTTTAGATTTAGGACAGAAAGTAATTATTAATTTAAGTAAACTTATGTCTAGAGAAAGAAATCCTCAAAATCAAGATGAAATTCTTGAAGGTGTAAAAATTGAACCATTGTTAATTGATGGTAGATTATATGCAATTATAGAGGATCGAATTATTAAATGTAAATATAAAGAATTAGACTAATGAATAAATTAGAAGTTTTAAAAATTGCAATTGAAATTGTAAACAGATGGGGTTATGCAGATTTAAAAAACATTAAATCCGTATATGTAGAATTAATTAATATATTAAATAATGAATAAAGAACAAGCATTTCAAATTATTGAACAAGCATTAAATATAAGTGCACAAAAAGGAGTATTTGGATTACAAGATTCAGCTACAATATTGAAAGCATTAAATATTTTAAAACAAGAAATAGGACCTCAACCAGAATTACCTAAACCAGGTAAGATGGTAGGAAGTATTAAAGAAGATAAAACTAAACAAGATTAATATGAAGAAAATTTATAGTATTAGTGCAATTGTACTAACAGGAGTTACACTTGTAGCTTATTTATTTGGTAAAATTGATAGTGTTACATTTGGTACAGTAACTGGAATGATTGCAACAACATTATTTGGATTATACCAAAAATTTGAAAAAGGAGAAGTTCTTAAAGAAAATCTTAAATTAAAGTTAGATATTGAAGATATTGCAACATCTTTAAGAAAAGAATATGAATATAATAAAGAACTTTGTAATAAACTTTATACTGAAGCAGAAGTTTTAGAAATTGCAAAAGATCAAGTGATGCAAGTTAAAAAGACTAGAAATAAAAAATCTAAATAATGAGATTATTTGAATTTAAAGATTGGGTCCTTACAGTTCGAGAAGAAGTGTGGGGACTCTCTCCATTTAAGGCAATTCTTAAAAGAGATAAAAGTAGAACAAAGGAAACAGCAATGAAAGAAATGTTATTTATCTATTATTACACGGATATTAAATCAGATTATTTAATTATGGATCCAAAGTTAAGAGTTAAGGAAATTGTAAAAGATATTAAGTTACCTGAAGATTGGAAACTTGATTCTGTTATGAAAGAAGCAATTGATTTTTATGAAAGTAGAAGTCTAACTGTTTTAGGTAAACTCTATAAAAGTGCTTTGGTATCGGCAAATGATATTAGTGAATATTTAGAAATGACAGCAGACTTATTACGTGAAAGAACTGATAAGGGAGGAACAGTTACAACATTACCAATGATTGTAGCATCACAAGAAAAATTACCTAAGATTATGCAAAATTTAAAATCTGCAGAAAAAGAACTTCTTAAAGAACAAATTGAAACTGAAGGAAGAATGAAAGGTAGTAAAAGTATGGGAATTTTTGAAGAAGGACTTGGATTTGAATAATATGGAAGAAATAGAAGATTTTATGAAAAGAACAAAACCTTTCTTAGATGAATTAAATAAATATCCTGAAGGTATTAAATTAATTTATTCTAAGGAAGGTTATATTCTTATGGTAGATTTAAAAATATTTGAATAATGGAAGAAATATATTTTGATAAAGAAGGAAGAGATAAACTTATATTAGGAATTAATAAAGCAAATGATGCCGTAGCTTCTACAATGGGTCCAATGGGTTCAACAGTAATTATACCTGATAATGAAATGTATGGTAAATACAAAGTAACTAAAGATGGTGTAAGTGTTATTAATTCTATTAGTTTTAAAGATCCAGTTGAAAATATAGGTGTAGAACTTTTAAGAGAGGCCGCTAATCAAACTGTTAAACAAGCAGGTGATGGTACAACAACGTCTACTGTTCTTGCTACAGCATTTGTAAACAATCTTAAAGATTTTGATAGTTTAGAAATCAATAAAGCTTTTGATAGGATTATACCTGAAGTTATTAAACAACTAAAAGAGAATTCTAGAGAATTAAAGAAAGAAGATATATTACAAGTAGCTTCTATTTCAGCAAATAATGATAATCATATTGGACAAATTATTCAAGATGCTTATAATCATTCAGATACTGTTAAAGTAGAAACTTGGGATAATGATGAAGATAAACTTGAATTAGTTGAAGGTATGTCATTACCAGTATCATACTTTTCTAAACATTTTGTAAATGATAAAAAGAAAGGTGAATGTAATTTGATTAATCCACATGTATTAATTTTAGATGGTAAATTAGATTCATTAACTCCATTTGAAGTTCCTATTCAGGAGATTGCTAAGTTAAATGAATCATTACTTATTATTACTGAAGATGTACATTTAACAGTATTAAAATTAATTGAAACAAATGTATTAAATGGTTATTTAGATGTGTGTATTATTAAAGCCCCAGGTTTTGCAAAACATAGAAAAGATTTGTTACGTGATTTATCTGACTTTACAGGTGCCACTATTATTGATAATTTTAAGAATAAGTATACATCTAATATTTTAGGTAAACTTAAATCATGTAAAATTAGTAAATCTAATAGTGTATTAGTTAAACATGATGATATTAATATTGATGAATTCATTAATAATTTAAAAGAGTTTTCTAAATCAGATGAACTTACAGATTATGATAAAGAACTAGTAAACCAACGTATTGAAAAATTAACAGGTAAAGTATCTATTATTAAAGTTGGTGGTAGAACACCAAATGAAATGAAAGAACGTAAAGATAGATATGATGATGCTGTACTTGCAGTAGCTTGTGCATTAGAAGAAGGTATTGTAGAAGGTGCAGGATATGCGTTAAAAGAATCAGCATATATTATACATTGTAACTTTATTGAATCAAATAAAAATAGATTATTAGTAGATCTTGCTGTTTTAGATGCACTTTCAGCACCTATTGAAAAAATATCTGAAAATGGATGTATATTGGATGAAATGTTATATGGTACAAAATCATCAACACCAAGAGTAACTTATTTTGAAAAAAATATTATAGATCCACTTAAAGTTACTAGATGTGCATTAGAAAATGCAGTATCTGTAGCTAAAGTTATACTCAGTACTAAAGCTGTAGTATTAAATAAAGATTCATGGAATTAAACGAATTATATAAATTTAATAAATATCAAACTGAATTAACTGAAGAATTAAAAGAAAGTCTACCTAGAGAAATTTGGGTAGAACTTCTTGAAATTCTATCTTCAGTTGAATTTGTAAAGAGATTAGTTGCTCCTGAAGAAGTTAGAGGTTATGCTAAAGATAGACCTAGAGAAACTAAATTCTTTAATGATGGTAGAATAGATGTTGATTTAGTTAATCCCCATATTCTTGAGGATATGGATTTCTTTAGAGAAAGAGCATTGTATTTTGAAAAACATGGTGTTTATACACACTTAACACCAAATCCTAATCCTAAATCAGATTATGCTGAATTCTGGAAAGAAGAATTACGCAGATGGAAACATGGTGTAATAAGACCTAGTGATGGTGAATGGATTCCTGGACAATTATATTTCTATTGGAATTATAGTCCAATTTGGTTAGTAGAAATTATTAAAACTGAAAGTAAATCTAAAAAACAACAAGGTGAAAGAGTATATAAATTCCCTAAACCTTGGTTAGGTGATTATTTGTTTTATCATTATATGAAGCAAGCAAGAGATGGTGGTTTACATGGTAAACTACTTAAAACTCGTGGTGTTGGATTTAGTTTTAAAATGGGTGCAATTAGTCCATGTAATATGTATACATATCCAGGTTCAGGTAATCCAAATGTACATTTAGCATCAGATAAAACTTTCTTATCTGGAGATACTGGTATTTGGGGTAAAATTGTAGATACTTTAGATTGGATTGCAACACATACACCATTACCTCGTATGAGGATGATTGATAGAGCAGGTAGTACTTTAGAAATTAAATTAGGGTTTAAAGATGAATATGGTATTAGTAAAGGTTTACAATCTTCAGTAAAAGGTATTTCACTTAAAGATAATCCTGATAAAGCAAGGGGTTTACGTGGACCTCTTATTCATTATGAAGAAGATGGTTTATTTCCTAATTTGGAAAAAGCATGGAATGTAAATTTAAAAGCAGTAGAAGATGGTAGCGTAGGATTTGGATTTATGCTTGCTGGAGGAACAGGTGGTACAGAAGGTGCTTCATTTGAAGGATCTGAAAAACTATTTTATCAACCTGAAGCATATGAAATTTACGGTATACCAAACGTATTTGATAGAAATGCTTCTGGAGATACCATTTGTGGTTTCTTTTGGGGTGGATATATGAATAGAAATGGTTGTTATGATGAGACTCTTGGTGAACCAGATGTAATTAAAGCTTTAATTGAAATTTTAACAGGTAGATATAAGATTAAATATAGTGCTTCAGATCCTGCAGCAATTACTCAAAAGAAAGCTGAGGAACCTATTACACCACAAGAAGCAATTATGCGTACAGAAGGAACTGTGTTTCCTGTATCAGATTTGAAAGAATATCTTGAAAGTGTAATGGTTAAGAAGGAAGCTTTTCTTGCAGAACACTATGTAGGTGAATTAGTTAGAACTTCAGATAATAAACTTAAATGGAGACCTAACTCGGATAAATTTCCTTTACGTAGTTATGATAAAGATACTGCAAATAGAGAAGGTTGTATTGAGATATTTGAGATGCCTAAAGAGAATGCTAATGGTGAAATACCTAGAGGTAGATATATTGCAGGTATTGACCCTATTGATGCTGATGCAGGTACATCTTTATTTAGTATGTTAGTAATGGATACTTTTACAGATCGTATTGTTGCGGAATACACTGGTAGACCTAAATTAGCTGAAGAAGCTTATGAATTAGCATTAAGACTATTAGAATTCTATAATGCTGAAGCTAATTATGAAAGTAACTTAAAAGGTTTATTTAGTTACTTTGATAAAAAGAATGCATTACATAGACTTTGTGATGTACCTCAAATACTTAGAGATATGGAATTTGTTAAAGCAACTAATCTTTATGGTAATAAAGCTAAAGGTACTCTTGCAAATGAACGTGTTAATAAGTGGGGTAGATTATTACAAGCTGACTGGATGTTAACTAAAGCTTATGGTGATGAAGATGATTTTAGATTAAATCTTCATAAACTTAGAGGTCTTGCATATATTGAAGAATGTATTAAATGGAACAGTGATGGTAACTTTGACCGTGTATCTGCTGGAATTCTATTATTTATATTTAGAGAAGATCGATATAAGCGTACTCAAACAGCTATTGAAAATCAAGATAAACAAATTCAACAGTTAAGTAATGATAATTTCTTTAAAAAGAATTATGGTAATAACTCAAGCGCTATTAGAAATAGTACAATCAACTTTAAATAAATTATAATTAATTATGAATTTACTTAAAAATTTTGTATATTGTATAGTTTAATAAAATTTAACAACAATGAGTGGAAGAATTAATAATATACAATTGCCTAGACAGCGATTAGCATATAAACAAAAAAATAAAGATTGGCGTAAAGATAATTTAGATTTTGCTGATAAACATTCATTTTATCATAATGAAGAAGTACGTAAAAGTCTAAAGAATAAAATCATTAATCTTAATTTATATAATGGTATTGTAGATGTTAGAGATTTAACAACAGTTGTTAATCCACATCACTTAGATGCAAGTTTTGTTCCTGATAATATACCTCATCATCCAATTATAGTTCCTAAAATAGATCTATTAGTTGGTGAAGAAATTAAAAGGAGATTTGATTTTTTTGCAGTTGTTACAAATCCAGATGCAATTACTAAAAAAGAAGAAGATAAGAAAACTTTTTTAATGCAAAAACTTACAGCTTTTCTTGAAGCAAATTATGAAGAAGATGAGTTGAAAGTTAAAATGGATGAGCTTGGTAAGTATATGAAATATAGTTGGCAAGACATTCGTGAGAAAATGGCTAATCAAATTCTAAAGCATTATTGGCAAGAATTAAACTTTGCTGAAAAATTTAGTAAAGGTTTTAAAGATGCTTTAATTATGGCTGAAGAAATCTATCTATTAGATATTGTTCACAATGAACCTATAATGGAAAAACTTAATCCGTTAAAAGTTCATGCTGTAAGATCAGGTAATTCAGATAGAATTGAAGATGCTTCTATTATTATTATAGAAGATTTCAAATCTCCAAATCAATTAATAGATGAATATTTTGATGAATTAAAAGAAGATGAAATTGATTATATTTTAGATTATAGTACTCAATCAAGTAAAGGTACATATTCTGATGATCAAAATAACCATACTCTTTTTAGGGATTCAATTAATGATAGATCAATGTATGAAGGTCTATTTGGATTTGCTGAAGTAAATGGTCATTATTTTGGTTCAGATTATACTGATGAGAATGGTAATATTAGAGAACTTAAAGTAAGATGGAAATCATTACGTAAAGTTAAGAAGATTAAATTTTATGATGAATATGGTGAAACTCAATTTAGATTTGAATCAGAAGAATATAAAGCTGATAAATTTTTAGGTGAAGAAGAATCTATATTTTGGATTAATGAAGCTTGGGAGGGTGTTAAATTAGGTAGAGATATCTATCTTAAAATGAGACCAAGACAAGTTCAATATGTAAAAGCAAATAATCCTTCTAAAGGTCATTTAGGTATTATTGGTCAAATATATAACACCAATCAAGGTAAAGCCGTATCCTTAGTTGATAGAGCTAAAAATTATCAGTATATGTATGATGCATTATTTGATAGATTAAATAAAGCTATTGCTACAAATTATGGTAAAATATTAGAACTTGATTTAGCTAAAGTACCTGCAAATTGGGAAATTGAAAAATGGTTACACTTTGCGGTAGTAAATAAGATTGCAGTAGTAGATTCATTTAAAGAAGGTAATCATGGTGCTGCTACAGGTAAACTTGCAGGTTCTATGAATACTGTAGGTGGACGTTCTATTGATATGGAAACAGGTAGTTATATTCAACAACATATACAATTACTTGAATTCATTAAAATGGAGATGGGTGAAATATGTGGAGTATCTGCACAACGTGAAGGTCAAATTTCAAATAGAGAAACATTAGGTGGTGTTGAAAAAGCGGTAAATCAATCAAGTCATATTACAGAATATTGGTTTATGCAACATGAATCTGTTAAGATTCGTGTACTAGAAGCATTCTTAGAAACTGCTAAAGTTGCATTAAGAGATACTGAAAATAAAAAGGTTCAATATATTTTAGATGATCAAACAGTTGAAATTTTAAATATGGAAGGTGAAGACCTTGCAGAATCAGATTATGGAATATTAGTTACAAGTTCTGCAAAAGCAACTGAACTTGAACAAGCGATTAAAGGTTATGCTCAAGCATTCATTCAGAACGGTGGTTCTATGTCTACTATTATGGATATTTACTTTAGTCCTTCATTAATGGATATGAGACGTAAACTAGAAACAGCTGAAGAAGAAATGCAACAACGTCAATCTGAACAAGCACAAGAACAAAATAAAATTGCTAGAGAACAAATGCAAGCTCAAGTTGAACTTGAAAATACTAAACTTCAATTGGAAGACACTAAAAATGTTAGAGATAACGATACTCGAAGATATGTTGCAGAACTATCTAAGGGTGTAGAATCAAGTCCAGTTGTAGATGATGGTATTGAAAATCCTTTAGATAGAGATAAATTTGCATTGGATGTAGATAAAGCTAGAAAAGATTATGAACTTAAACTTAAACAACTTGATCAAGATATGGTTAAACATAAGGATGATGTTGAACTTAAGAAAGAATCAAATCAAATTTCTAGAATTAAGAAAAAATCTACAACCTAAACGCTATTAGAATTTTTTTAAATAATTAAATAATAGGGAGAATCATTTGGAATTTCTCCCTATTTATATTATATTTGCAAACTTAAACAATTCATGGAAGAAGAGTTTATAATAAATTATTATATATGGAAGATGAAGATAAATTAGAAATGGGAATCTTTGGTGATAGTAATATTGAATTAAATGGAAATTTTAATTTTGATATACCATCTGATGATTCTGATTTAGAAGATAATGAGGATACAGATATTGATCCTAATAAAAATATAGCAACCGTCGAGGACGATAGTTCAGAGGAAGTAGATGGTGAAGAAGATGATCAAGATGAAGGTAGAGACGAAGACGGCAATTCTTCTTCCAACCTATATTCTTCTTTAGCCGCTTTTGTTCACGAACAAGGGTTTCTACCTTCACTAGACATCGAAAATACTAAGATTGAAACACCTGATGATTTTGCTAATGCTTTTAAACAAGAATTAGAAATTCAAGCTCAAAGTAAATTAGAGGAATATATTGCAAATATAGATGTTTCAAAAATTGCTCAAAGTAAAAAAGTTATTGAAGATTATAGTCAAATAACTGAAGATGTTTTAAAAGAAGATATTTCTTTAGCTAAAGATATTATCAAACAAGATTATATTAATCAAGGTTTTGATGATAAAAAAACTGCAAGATATCTTAAACGATTAATTGATTTAGGTGATGAAGCTCTTATTGAAGAGGCTTTGGAATCTAATCAGAGTATTCAAGAATTTGAATCTAGACGTATTGAATCTGAAAAGAAGTCATATGCAGAAAGACTTGAACAAGAAAAGATTGAACAAGCTAAATTAGATGAAGCTTTAAAAGCTACAATTTATGAACGTAAAGATTTAGTAAATGGTTTACCAGTAACTAAAGCATTACAAGATAAGGTTTATAAAACAATTAATGAAATTGTAGGTAAATCACCTGATGGTTATTTTGAAAATAGATTTATGAAAGAAAGACGTGAAAACCAATTAGAGTTTGATACACGTATGTACTACTTTTATGAATTAACAAATGGTTTCAAAGATTATTCGAAACTAACAACCTCAGCTAAGTCAAGTGCTGTAAAAGATTTAGAGAGAATTGCACGTAAGACTAAAATACAAGATAATGGTACACCTTTGTGGATGCAAGATGGTGATAGTTATGATGGTAAAGATTTTGTCTTAAATATATAATGTACACAATTAAACTTTAAAAAATAAAAATTTATGTCAATTGGAAAATTTGTCATGACTAAAGCACATGCTTGGTCAGGATTAACACTTAAGAATCATATTGGTGCTCTTTTTGGATCACAACCACAATTGATTTCTCCGCTAACAACTGTGTTGTTACAAAATTCTGGAATGAAAAATCTTGATACAACTTTAGCATTATTTCCTGAAAAAATTCTTGCAACTGCAGATGATTTTGTATGGAAAGTAGTAGGTAGTGAAGAAAGAAACATTCCTTTAGTAGAAGCTAGATATAATGGAGCAGTTGTTGATGGAAATACCGTAGGTGTTGGTCAAGCAAGAGCTACATTTGAATTAGTGTTTGGTGAAAAATGGTTTACAAAAATGCATTTAATTGCAGGACATAGACCAGATGTTTATCAAATGAGAATTATTGAAGAGCCTTATGAAGAAGGTCAAAACTATGTTTATACTTGTGAAGTATGGGGTGGTCAAGAATCTTTAGCAGGTATTCCAGGTGATGAATTTCTACCAGGAAATAAATTCTCTATTGAAGGTGCGCCTGTTGAAGATGAACTTTCAATTCAAGGTGCTGGTATTGGATTTACATCTCCTTATTTAATGAGGAATTCAGTTACATCTATTCGTATGGAACATAAAGTTTCTGGAAAGATGATTGACTGTAAAGTTCAACCTGTATATTTTGCAGGAATTGAAACAAGAGATGCTAATACAGGTAAAGTACATTCATCTACAACTTGGATGCAAGAAGTTTACTGGCAATTTGAAAAACAATTATCTAGAATTAAATCTAAAACAATCATGTTTGGTAAAACCAATCGTGATGAAAATAGTCGTTATTTAAATAAAGGTAATTCTAATATTGAAATAAAAGCTGGTTCAGGTATTCGTGAACAAATGGAAGTTTCAAATACGACAACTTATAATAGATTCTCTATTCGTTTGTTAGAAGATTTGCTTTCTGAATTGTCTGAAGGAAAACTTGATTGGGGTGAAAGAAAATTCATGTTACGTACAGGTGAAAGAGGAGCAATCCAATTCCACAGAGCTGTATCTGAAATTGCTTCTGGTTGGGCTGCTTTAGGATTTGATAATACAAATCAAAATGCAATCAAACAAGTTTCTTCTAAATTTCATAATAACGCATTCTCTGCAGGATTCCAATTTACAGAGTATCGTGCTCCTAATAACATTCACGTAATGTTAGAAGTGGATCCAATGTATGATGATAAAGTAAGAAATAAAGTACTTCACCCAGATGGTGGTGTAGCGGAATCTTACAGATATGATATTCTTTACATTGGTTCAATGGAAGAGCCTAATATCCAAAAAGTTAAAGTTAGAGGTTCTGACGAACTTAGAGGTTATCAAGGTGGTATTAGAAATCCATTTACTGGGCGTAGAGGTGGTGAAATGCAAATCATGGAAGATTCTGCAACTATGACAGCACTTGTTGAAGGTGTTGGTGCAATGGTTAAAGATCCTTCTAGAACTGCAACACTTAAACCTGCAATTATAGATTAATACAACCTTATAAATAGTATTTATAAGTCGACACATTAAGTGTTTCATAAAAGGTTTTTAATTGGGAGTTTACCTTAAAAAACTCCCTTTTTTAATATAATCTTAGGAAGAAGATTTAAAAAAGAAGATAAGAATGGAAACAAAAAGATATACTGGTGTTTTTACATTACCAGAAGAAATTATTGTAGTTAAATACATTAATAGAAAAAAAGGTATGGCTGCTAATGTTGAATCAAATCACGTTATTGCAGGAGGTATGATGGATAAAGCTGTTAGAAAGTTTTCAGCACCGTTACAAAGAAATGGTTCAATTAAGAATGTATTATCTGCAGATGAAAAAGATTTCTTAGAATATGCTACAGGTTTAGATTTGTCAGTATATGGGGACTTCTGGACAACATTTAGAGTGTCTCTACATAAAGATGATGCTAGTAATAGATTTGATTTAAGTAATCCTATGGATTATATTTCATATAAAATTCTATCAACATTAAAAGAAGATATTGCTTTAAGTTGGGGTGATCGTAATAAGAATCAAACATATCAATTTGCAATTACTCGTGAAGATGAGGAAATGCTTGAAACTAAAGGTAAACGTGATTCTAAAAGAGAAGCATTTATGTTGTATGGTAAAGTAATGGATAATAAAGAAAAACTTTTTGGTATTCTTAAATTACTTACAAATAAACCTATTTCTAAAGATACTAAGCTTGATTGGTTGCAACATAAAGTTGAAGAGTTTGTAGATACAATGCCTACATCATTTATTAATGTTATGAATGATAAATCATTATATACTAAAATGTTAATTAATTCAGGTGTTGATTCAGATGTAATTATCAAAAAAGGAAATAAATATACTACTGCAGATGGTTTAGATCTTTGTAATAGTGGTGAAATTCCAACATTTGACAATGCTGTATCATATCTTGATGACGTTAAAAATCAAGAAGTTAGAACTATCATTGAAGCTAAAATTAATAAAGCTAAATAAATATGACAACAGTAGAACTGAACAATGAATTTGATATTTCTTATAATACTATTGCAGGACAAAATGCTCCAGGTTTAGATGCATATGAGAAATCAGTTTACTTTACAAAAGCTCAGTTAGAAATTGTTAAAAATTATTACGATGCTTTAAGTAATCGTAAACAAAAAGGTTTTGAAGGTTCTGAAAAAAGAAGAGTTGATTTAAAAGAATTAGTTAAAAATTATATTACTAATGTTTCAATTCCAACAACAATAGGAATTGATCCTGATTCACAATTCTTTGGTTTACCTGATGAATGTTATCTAATCATTAATGAACAAGTTAAGTTATCATCTACAGATGTATGTATTAATAATACTATTGTAGATGTTAAACCTATAACTCATGATGAATACAATATTCAAAATAAAAATCCTTTTAAGAAACCTAATAAAACAATTACTTGGAGATTAGATATTTCTAAAATAGATAATACATCTGTTGTAGAATTAATATCTCCATATACAATATCTGAATATAAAAACAGATATATTAAATACCCTAAACCTATTATACTAGATGATTTATCTGTAGTATTTCCAGGTGAAGGATTATCAATTGATGGAGAAATACTTCCATCTACATCTGAATTACATGAATCTATACATAGAGAAATAATTGATCGTGCTGTAGAATTAGCATTACGTGATTATAAATCTCAAGGTTTAGAAAGTAAAATTCAGATTGATACAAGAAATGAATAAACAATTCAATTATTTATAAATTAAAAACAAATTAGATTATGTTTGGACCAAGACAGGTAGGCGAGATTATCGTAGGTAATGCTGTTGCCACAGAAACAACTGTAGCTACATTTGTCACTTCAGCAAGTGATAAAGAAATTAAAGTATTATCTAAAGATGGTACTGCACCAACATTAGGTAAACCTTTTTATTTACTACAAAAAACAGCAGGTGACGCTGCTAAAGGATTAAATTATGAGTTCTCTGATAAAGTAGATCCACGTTACATTGAAAAAATTACAGTTAAAGCATATGCTCCTGAAGTAGCTAGAGCTATCAAAATTGATGGTTTTAATACTGCTGGTGTTGCAGCTGCTAAAAGAACTTATGAAGTTGATATTCGTGTAGAAAATCAAATCTCTCCAGAAAATTTTGAAAATATTCAAGGTTATTATGTAACAGGTCAAGTTTTGGGTAGTGATACAGCTACAACAATTCGTGATGGTGTTCTTGCATCGTTGAATAAAAATCTATTACGTAGAGGAAATAGTGAATTTACAGCTGTTGCTGATGGAACAGGAATTCTTATTACAGAGAAAATTCAAAATAATGTACCAGGAAAAATTGATGGACGTAAATTGTATTTTACTGTAACAGGTAGAGTATTTGAAAATGTACCAACTAATGGACAAGGTTCTGATTTAGGAGTGCTTACATCTACCGTAACTGTAGGTGGTAATCCTGGAAATGGAACTGGTAAATGGGCTACAAATTATGAATGGTTTGTTAAAGGATACAAATATGATGCAGATAGACTTGTTGGATATCCTGCAGATTTTGGTGACAGAGTTCCATATTATACAACTAAAGCGGGTCTTTATAATGTAATTCAAATTATTTATTTTGCACCTAGAAATGAAACATCTGTTGAAAGACAATATAAAGTTCTTACTATTTTAGTTGAAAAAAGTGCAAATACATTAGCTCAAAACGCTAATACAAATTTAGTACTTGCAGATATTAGAACAGCTGTTGGAACACTTGCAGTAGTTCCTGCAGATTTAGCAGTAGCATAATAATTTTAAAAATTAACTTTAAAAGGGAGAGGATAATATATCTTCTTCCTTTTTTTTTATCCCTATGACAAATGATTATATTAAATGACTTATCAATAAATAGTTTAGGTAATAAGATTTTTGTAAATGTTCAAACAACCGAAACTTATAATATTACATCTGTTTTGTTGTGGACTGATAAGAATTTTAAAGATTATACTAAAGCAAAAGATTTTTCTTTTAAATTAGAACAGATTAATAATAAAGAAATATTTACAATTGATTCAAGTGAAATAGGTCTTCAAAATTATTCAGGTATTTATTTTTTAGAATTCCAAACAGATGCACCCAATGAAGAATGTATTACTTGTCCTAATCCGTTATTAGGAATTGTTTATAATTTAACATCTCACTATAGATGTTTAACTAATTTATTATTAGGTTTAGATAATTGTACATCTTGTAATAATAATTTTATAAATCATCCTGATGCTGAAAAAGCAATGACAATAGATTTAATGATTAAAACAATTAATTATTCATTAGATACAGGTAATTATAATGATGCAATTTCAATTTTACCAAAACTTGCAAAACTATGTAACTCTACAAAATGTTGTAAAGATTTATTAACATCAAATACTGGAAATTATAAATCTGGTTGTTTAAATTGTAATAATGGAAACACTTAATAACGATCATAAATATACTGTTATTGCAACTATTAATAAAATATATAATATTGCAAGAATAAATGGATTATTAAATTCTAAAGAATTATATTTATTAGATTTAATATATAATATGTTATGTAATAATATTGAAATTTGTACTAGAGATTATAATAAGTTAATTCAATTATATTTTAGTATTTTAAATAGTTCTAAATTATTATGTAAATCTAATAATATTAGAGAATATTACTATAATACAAATAATGATTTTCATATTGGAATCATTAATACACCACCTACAATTGAAGATCCGGTAATTATTGAACCAGATCCAATAGAAGTAATTTCAGGATGTGATGGAACAGCAGGATTATTTTCTTATTTTGATTATTTAACAATGGAATATGGTTCTTTTACAAAATGTTATGAACCTACAACATTAGTATTTGAAAGTATTAAAATATTATCTTTACCTACTATGGGTATATTACAGTATAATGGTGTGAATTTAGAAATTAATACAACTATAAATTTTAGTAATATAAGTAATCTAACTTATACTCCTATTGTAGAAAGAGGATTATCTTTAGAAGATACTTTTACATATACTATGACTACTGATGAAGTAATACCTCGTATTACAGAAATTTCAACTATAACAATTTTAATACGATGAGTTTAGAAAAACCAGGAGATTTTATTAATTTTACTAAATTACAATTTACTACTGAATATTATGATAAAGAAAGTGATTTACCATTTGATGTAATGATATTATCTTTACCAGAATATGGTGTATTAAAATATAATAAGAATATTATAAACAATATTAATTTTGTATTTTCAATAAACAATGTAAATTTATTAACATATACTAGAATTAGTAAATTAGAATATACTGAAAATATAGATTTCAAAACAAGTGATGATAATCCAAATAAACTATATAGCAATATGGCTACAATGACTATAAATGTAGATGAATATATTAATCTACCACCAAACCAAATTGGAGATAACGAAAGAGATACTCCAAATGGACAAACAGTAATATTTACTAGAGCTGATTTTACAACAAATACAACACCACCATATCAAGATCCTGAAAATAATCCAGCATATAAACTAAAAATATTAAGTTTACCATTAGAAGGATTACTTAAAATAAATAGTGTAAATGTAACTTTAAATCAAGAATTATTATTTACAGATATTGATACAGGATTATTTACATATGAACCATCAAGTAATACAGATGATTATGTAGTAGATTTTGATTTCGATGTTTCAGATACAGGTTCTCAACAATTTAGTGGACTATAATTATGGGAAAAACAATGACTATAAACGTAGATGAAGTAAGTACTAATTTAAGACCTAGTGCTTTAGGTAGTGCTGATGTAACTACAGATTACGATACACCTTATATATTTACAGTTGATGATTTTATTATAGATACTATAGAAGGTGTTTATACAGATCCTGAAGGTGATGGTCCTTATAAATTAAAGTTTTTAGATGGTTGGATTACTGATGGATCAACTTTAAAATATAATGGAGTAGATGTATTTATAAATATGGAGATACCTATTGAAGATATTGCCGCAGGATTATTAATATTTACACCAACACCTACTATTACAATAGAAAAAAATTATGAAGGAGCTGCATATACTATATCAGATGTAGGTTCTAAACTTTATTATATTGGGGCAGTTAAATTATATGTAACTGTAAACGCTCAAGAATAATTAACAATTAAAACTAAAAAATTAAATGGCTCAAATACAATGCAATGAAATTCAACAAAGCTTAAATTATCTACTTAATGCTTTTGATAATTGTCATAGATTAAATCTTCAAGATTTACATCAATTAGTAGAAACATTACAAGCAGTATATACTTGTTCAGGAAATGGAACACCCTATGATACCTTAATACAAGAAGTATATGAACCTGATACTGATGAATTAGTATCTTATCCTATTAATACATTTCATGCAATTTCAATAATGGTTTTAGAAGGTAAAATTACACAAACAATTAATGGTACAACTGTAGAATATCCAACTGGAACTACTTTAAATCATGAAAATACAAATTTAAATCAATCAACTTATTCTTTTACAGCTAAAGCAGGAAGTAAAGTAGTTGTAGAATATTTTATAGAAAGTTTATAATATGGCAGATATAAATAATTCATTAGGTAATATTGGAGTTTTAATAGGAGATTACATACCTCTAGCGGGAACCGAAATAGGAAGTCCTGTTACTGGGGATATTGAAATATCAGACTATCATAAAATATTCGCGATATCAGCAGTAGATCTTGGAAATACAGAAAATGCAATAGTTTTTGATGATGGAAATTTTTTCATTAGAAAAAGCAATACAGATTCAGGACTTCTAAATACTTTATTTATAGGTGATGATTCTTATAATTTAGATTCAAATAATCCTAATTTTAAAGGACTAGTAGGTAGTGAGGTTTTTGATAAACAATTTGATTTAAAGGCTTATGTGCAGTTCGGAGATTTACAAGAAAGTTATATTCCATTAACAGGTACTTTAGTTGATAAACCTGTTACAGGAAATATAGAAATTTCAAATGGATATAAAATCTTCAATATAAATGAAGGTGAAGACCAAAATTCAGAATTTAGTTTTGAAGATGGTAAAAGCGTAGTTAGAACTGTAAAACCTTCTGAGGGATATGGTACTGAAATAGGTACTACATCTGATTCTGCTTTTATCATCTCAAATTTTTCTGAATGTATAGGTATATTAGGAAGTAATTTATTTGATAAACAAAACAACCCTCTTGCTTTTGTTCAATTGGGAGATTTAGTAAATGGTTATATACCTTTAAACGGAACATTAGAAGGATTTCCTATGAATGGAAATTTTAGATTAGCTAATTATACAAGGTTTACTGCTGATGATTCTTTTGAAAATTTAGAAAGTAGTTTTATTGAAATGTCAACTTCAAGTCTTACTTTAACTGTAAGCAGTTCTATATCTGGTACTACTTCAGGATTAAATATTGGTTCAGGAGGTATAGAATTATTTGCTAGTGAAGATAGTAAAGGTTTAGCAAGTAATACAGATTATTCTCCAAATTATTCAGCTGATTTAATTGAAAACGAAAATGTATATGTTCAGAAAAAATATGTACAATCTTTAATAACATCTGCTGGAAGTGGATTTATACAAATAACTGAAAAAGGAGCATCTAATGGTGTAGTACCTTTAAATTCAAGTTCTACAATAGATCCTATATATTTACCTAGTTATGTCGATGATGTACTAGAATTTAATAATTTAGCTGCTTTTCCACTAACAGGAGAAACAGGTAAAATATATGTAGCTAGAGATACTAATAAAACTTATAGATGGTCAGGAAGTGCATATATTGAAATATCTCCTTCAGATGTAAATTCTGTTGCAGGACTTACAGGTGTAATTAGCACTGCAAGTTTAAAATCAGCATTGGCATTAAATAATGTTAATAATACAAGTGATTTAAATAAACCTGTATCTACTGCACAACAAACAGCTCTAGATTTAAAAGCTAATGATAGTTTAGTAGTTCATTTAGCAGGTACTGAAACAATGACAGGTGCAAAAACAATTAATACATCTGCTTCAACATTTCCTTTAAAACTTTCTAACATGGGCAGTTTTACAGCTCAATTAGAAATTAGAAATACATCGACCACAACTAATAACGGAACTTACTCAGCTATAGATTTTTATTCAGGTTCTGGAGCAACTGCTGGTGATAAATTACAAGTAGGACAATTTTTTGACAAATCAGGATTTATATATAATGCTGCTAATGCTCCCATAGATTTTTATACAAGTGGTACAAAAAGATTTACAGTAAATTCTACCCAAAGCACATTTACAACTCCTGTATCAGCAGCGAATGCCGTAGCAAATACAGATTTAGTTGCTTTAGGACAATTATCTGATAATATATTATCTTCTGCAACAACACTTAGTTTAGCTACTACAAGTAGAGTAATGTATTATTCTTATACAGGTTCTACAGCAACTATTTGGACTTTACCAACTATTGCAGGTAATACTAAAACAAGATTTGTATTAATTAATACAGGAACAGGAACGATAACACTTAATGCAAATGGAGGAACAAATAATATTTGGGATTCAGGAGCATTAGTAAATACTATTTCATTAACTCCGGGAAGTAGTATGGAATTATTTAATAATGGAGTATCATTTATAATTCTCTAATAAAACAATAAAATTAATGAAAAAACTTTTAACAATTTTTACAATTCTATTTTCAATAGGTATATATGCTCAAACACCAAGAGCAGGAGGTATAAATAATCTTCAAGCAACAGTTCAATCTATAGTACATGATAATTTTGTAGGAGTACAAACTACTAATTCAAATGCTTTTGCGGTATATAGTTTTGCAACTTCTTTTGATTACAATTTAGGTTTAAAATCTACAGATAATATTTCTGAGGGAACAACTAATAAATATTTTAGTGTAACACTTGCAAGAAATGCTTTTGGTTCAGGAACAGGTTTAAATTATTCAGCAGGTATTTATAGTTTAGATAGTACTGTTTTAGGTACATTAGCTTCTGTTCCTGGAAAATTTAATATTCCTACTGGTTCAACTAGTGATTATTTAAGAGGAGATGGTACACCTGCAGCATTTCCAACTATTCCATCAATATACACACCAACTGATTATATTATTACTAGATCAATAAATAATACAAATTATACGATTTCAATTACAAAATCAGCTACAATAAGATATAATATAAAAATATCTTGTACTGCAACAATAGGTTCTGCTTCTACTGGTAAAGTATTATTTCAATATTCAACTAATGGTGGAACAACTTGGATTGATGCAGGTGAAGTTGAAAATAGTAATACTGTAACATTAGCAATTGTTTTAAATTCTACAACAACACAATCAGGTTTTATAACGTGGAATGTTCCAGCAAATGCATTATGTAGATTAGTACCTACATCTACAGGTACTACTACAATAACTTGGATTAGAGGACAGGAAACTTATTAAGAAGTTTCTTTAATTAAAAGATAAACACAACATGAAAATATTAGATCAAAATCCTAAAGAATATTTTGATAAAATTATAGATACAGAACCTAAGAATAGACCTTGGGTTCTGTCTGTAGTTATTAATTTTATATTATTCTTTGGATTATGTTTAATGTATTATTTATATAATGAATCAAAAGATGAAAGAATTAGAGCAGAATCTAAATTAGAAATTCAAGTTCAAGCTAATCTTAAAGATAATAAGGATTATAGTAGAGCAATAAGAGAAGCTGAAAAAGCTAGGGACGATTACTGGACTATAAAATTTGATAATCAAAAAAATATTACAGATAAACTTATTAATGATAAAGCTACTGAAATGGAAGCTGAAATTAAACGTCTTAGACAACAAACAAATAATTTAGTTAAACGAACAAATAAAATAAATAATCAATGAAATTAAAAGTATTACTTATACTAGTAACACTATTATTTAGTACTAGTTTTAAAATACCTATTCTTAAGAAACATACTGATTTTGATATTATAGATAAAGAATTAAAAAAACTTAGATTAGATATTGAACAAATAAATAAGAATTTAGATTATCTTGAAGCTCAAGATAGTTTAAATGTTAAATTAAAATAAATTATGATTACAACAACACAAGCAATTGCTAAATATGGTAAACCTACAGATAAAGGTGAATATTTAGTATCTATTAAATTACCATATGCTATGAGATTAGCCTGGGATAAAAAAGCTAAAGTTACTACAATGCGTTGTCATAAACTTGTAGCTGATAATTTTACAAAAGTATTTCAAGATTTATTAAATTATTATGGTTATGATAAAATTGTAGAATTAGGGATTGATTTGTTTGGAGGATGTTTTAATTTTAGAGCAATGAGAGGTGGTTCAGATTATTCAAGACATTCTTGGGGAATAGCAATAGATTTAGATCCTGAAAGAAATTTACTTAAAGAAACATCTAGAACTGCTAGATTTGCAAGACCTGAATATAAACCTATGATTGATATTTTCTATAAACATGGATTTGTATCATTAGGTGTAGAAAAGAATTATGATTGGATGCATTTTGAAATTAAAGAATAGAATTATGAATACTAATAAATATAAATTTATTGGTACTATAGGTATTATATTGGTTTTACTAATTACAACTTTCTTTATCGGAAGATGTTCTAGTGAAACTAAAGAACCTGAAGTTATCAAAACAACTGTAACAATACCCGGTATTAAAGGTAAATCTGAAATCATTGAAAAACCTATTCCTTATGAAGTAATTAAGGATAATATTATATATAAAGATAGTATTGTATTTCAAGAAAATAAAGAATTATTGGAAAGATTTAATAAGTTAAAATCTGATGCTGATAAACTATCTACTTATCAAAAGTCTATAGAATTAAATAAATATAATATACCTTATGAAGATGAGTTTATTAAAACAAATGCTTTAGTAACTACAAGAGGTACCATAGAATCATTTCAACAATTATATGAAATAAAAGAACGTAAAGTTCCTGTAGAAATTAAAATACCTGAACCAAAATCTTTTTTAGGTATTACTAATATATATGTTGGAGGAGGTACTTCTACTACAATAGATTTAACTAAATTTAATTTTGAAGCAGGTCTAGGATTACAATTAAAAAATGGACATATTATTGAAGGTGCATATGATACAAATGAAAATATTCACTTGAGATATAAGTTTAAATTATAAAATAATTAAAAAAAGTATAAAATAATTGCTTATTTATTAGGAATTTACAATTATTTTTATTATCTTTGTAAGATATTAATATTTAAAAGAAGAATATGAGTTATAAAGAAATTAAAGAGTTTTTATTAAAGAATACAGGTTATTTAAAAAAATCACCTTATGTTATTGCTGAAAGATTAGATATTAAAGATATTAATCTTATAGGTGATGTTCTTAGAGAAGCTCGTAAAGAATATAAAAATAATATTAAAGTACAGGATAGTTCATCTTCAATAAAAGATGTTTCTAGATTTGCAAATTTAAATACTTCAAGAGATGTGTTTAAACAAGCTTTTGAAAATAGTATTTTTCCAATAAATTCTTTTTTTGAAAGTAAAGTTAAAAAATCTAAATCTGGTAAAAACGTTTTAGTAATTGGTGATTTACATTTACCATTCACATTAGACGGTTATCTTGAACATTGTGTTGAAACGTACAATAAATATAAATGTAATGAAGTAGTATTTATTGGTGATGTTATTGATAATCATGCATCAAGTTATCACGAGACTGATCCAGATGGACATAGTGCAGGACAAGAGCTTAAAATGGCAATTACTGAAATTAGAAAATGGTATAATGCTTTTCCAAAAGCAACTGTAATTATTGGTAATCATGATAGACTTATTATGCGTAAAGCACATAGTAGTGGTTTATCTAAACTTTGGATAAAAGATTATAGTGAAGTATTAGGTGTTCCAGGATGGAACTTTACAGAGTCAATTGAAATTGATGATGTACTATATATTCATGGTGAAGGTGGTACTGCAAGATCTAGAGTGAAAGGTGATTTACAATCAATTGTTCAGGGACATTTACATACACAATGTTATGTAGAATGGTTTGTAGGTGCTAAGTTTAAAATCTTTGGTATGCAAGTTGGATGTGGTATAGATCATAAGTCTTATGCAATGGCTTATGCTAAAGAGAACAAAAAACCTGCAATTGCATGTGGTGTAGTTTTACAGGGTGAAACACCGATTAATATAATGATGAATTTATAAAAATAACAAACAGACCTCTCTCATTCGAGAGGGGTTTTTTTATGCTTAAAAATATATGGCAGCAATACGAAAAATTGTATACGATGTGCGTGAAGCACTAAAACAATATAAAGATGATTCAGAAATCGATGATAGATATATTATTTATCTTTATAATAATAAAAGAGCAAAGTATCTTAGACAGGATTTAAATAATTTTCAACGAACTGTAGATAATTCTATTGTTCAGAAATTATGTTTAGAACTTGAAGAAGTATCTGTAAATGAATGTAATGTAGATTATGATTGTGGTACAATTATGCGTACTAAAAGACCAATTCCTAAACCATTAGAACTTCATTTAAAATCAGCTATTACAAATATTAAACCTACTACTAAAATAGCATTACCTTTTAATTTTGTAAATAAAGAAAGAGCGATATTAAGTAAATATGCAGGATTTAATAATAGTATCTATGCTTTTTTAGATGTTGATTTACATATT
>Ga0247731_1000102_pt1 | contig 25873 bp, 19 predicted proteins | sample UWRJL088202R2_FD_180938 | JGI IMG/M metagenome (GOLD analysis project Ga0247731, IMG submission 180938) | Plant litter microbial communities from Arlington Agricultural Research Station in Wisconsin, United States - UWRJ-L088-202R-2 | ecosystem: Environmental > Terrestrial > Plant litter >...
GGTTCGGCGCGCGGGGCGAAGGATGGTGGGGCGGATCGACGACGGGGTCATGAGGGACGCTCCGGGAAGTTCGGTGGTCTAGAACAGGGCGGCGGACAGCGAGATCAGGACGCGCGACGGCGGCTCGTCGCCGGTCCCGAACGGGCTGTCGAAGGGCTTGGCCCAGGTCAGGTCCACGGCGATCCGCGAGGTGACCTGGGCGCGCACCCCGATCCCGGCCGAGGCCAGGTCCAGCTTGCCGGCCCCGACGCCCAGATTGGTCAGCTCGGCGGTGTCGTAGAAGGCGTAGGGCCGCCAGGCGGCGCGGCCGCCGTTCAACGGCAGCGGTACGGTGCTCAGCTCGACCGTGGCCGAGAGAGCCCGGTCGCCCGACGCCACCGACGGGTCATAGCCGCGTCCGATGGTCAGGTTGCCGACCCCGTACTCCTCGTAGGACAGCAGCGGATCGTCCGTATGCTGCCAGGCGACCAGCAGCTTGCCGACCACCGGCCCCGCCAGACGCCCGCCGATCTCGCCTTCGGCCCGGATCACCGTGGCGTCGGGCTTGGCCAGGTAGCGCGAGGCCGAAAGGTCGCCATAGGAGCTGGCGCCGAGATTGTGGATGCCCTGGCGCACCTCGACCGTGCCGGTCATCGCCACCGAATTGGCCGCCAGGCCGGCGGGCGCGTAATGGCCGTCCAGGCGCAGGAAGAACACCCGCAGGTGGTCGTCGGTCAGCACGGCCGCGCCGCCGCCGAACTCGACCTTCTGGTCGATCCAGTCCAGCCCGACCCCGATGTTGAGGTTGTGGCGGCGGTGGCGCATCAGCGGATAGGTCAGGCGCACGCTGCCGGCGAACGAATCGCCCTCCAGCTCCAGCGGCTTGAGCGTGTCGCCCGGCTTGGTCCAGCCCCACGACCCCGACAGGTCGGTCACAAGGCCATCGCCGCCGATATAGAAGCGCTCGGCCACCTGAATGACGCGCTGCTCGTCGCTGGACAGCGTGCCGTAGCCCAGGATCGAGGTCCGCTCGCCCAGGGCCGTGAAGCCGTTGAGGTCCAGGCGCGCCAGGGCCAGGTCGCGGCCGACGGTCTTGGAGCCGTAGTTCTGAAGCATCGCCGAGCCGTCGACCACGTCACGGGCGATGGCGATATCCAGGTCCAGGGCGCCGTCGCCGCTGGGCGAGGGCCTGAGCACCGACTGGATGCGCACGCCGGGCACGTCGGAGGCCAGCAGCAGGTAGCGCTGGGCGACATCCAGGTCGAACGGGGCCAGGCCGCGCAAGTGATCGAGGAACCGCACGACCTGCTTCTGGGCCGGGCCCGCATCGCCGTGATAGATCACCGCCGCGATCCGCGCCTCGACCACCGTCAGGGTCAGCTTGCCCTCGGCCATCCGCTGCTCGGGAATGACCACGCTGGCCAGCACGCCGCGCCGCAGGTAGAGCGCCGCGGCCCGGTCGCGGATGTCGCAGACCACGCTCAGCGGCGCTTCGCGGCCGATGAACTCGGCATAGGTCGAGGCCAGGGCCTGGTCCGACAGCGCCAAGGGGCCGCCCCCGTCCTTCTTGGCCGTCGCGCCCTGAAACTCCACAGCCTTCAGGGTGACCTTGATGGGGCTGTCGCGGAAGGCGCAGGAGCCCGCCTCGACGCCCTTGAACAGGTCGCCACGCGGCGCGGCCGCGATCGGGGCGGCATTGGCCGGATCCAGTTCCTGGCGCGACGGCAAGGCCACTTGCGCGGCCACGGGAGCGGCGGCGAGCACCAGGCACGCCGCCGCGCTCGCGCCCAAGATGGCGCGACGCATCCTGAACAAGACTTGCAAGCCCCCCCCCTCCGTTCACCGGACCCTCGCCCCACCCCAATGCGGCTATGTCGTGAACCCGCCATATAACATTGGTCGTGGAACGGCAATCCTGGGGCGAACCCGGCGCAACCCAGAGATGGGGAGACGCGGCGGAGGCTGAAACGCGACGAAGCCCGGGCGCGCAAACGCCCGGGCTTCGTGCTGTCTCGACGTCAGGTTCGGTGTCTAGAACGTGTAGGAAAGACCGAACCGGTAGGAGCGCCCGTAGGTCTCGGACTCCGCGAAACGGTTGCGGCTCTGGTAGTAATAGTAGTCGGTCGCATCGTTGAGATTGTTGCCCTCGGCGAAGATCTCGACCTTGTCGATCCGGTAGGCCACGCGGGCGCTGAGCGTGGTGACCTTGGCGAAGTAGATGTCGCTGGCCCCGCTGGTGACGCCGGTGTTCAGTTCATACAGGTAGGCCGAGCGGTAGGTGTAGGCCAGGCGGGCCGAGAAGTTGTACTTCTCGTAGTAGACCTGGGCGCTGGCCAGGCGCTTGGACTGGTTGGGCAGCTGGATCTTCCCCGACCGTCCGGGCACGTCCATCTTGCCGTCGACCAGGGTGGCGTTGAAGTTCACGCCCAGGCCGTCGAACGGCGAGGGCAGGAAGGTCAGCGGCTTCTGGACGTTGAACTCCAGGCCCGTCACCCGCGCCTTGTCGCCATTGGTCACCTGGGTGACGTCGGCGTTGACCAGGGCCACCCCGCCGAACGTGCCGCTTTGCGTCACGGTCGAGGAGAAGATCGGGTTCTCGATCCGCTTGTGGAAGAAGCCCAGCGAGATGCCGCCTTCACCGGGGAAGTAGTATTCCAGCGAGGCGTCGAAGTTCACGGCCTTCTGCGGCTGCAGGTCGGGATTGCCGAGCGTGACCTCGTTGTCGGCGGCGCTGACCGCCAGGGTCGGCGCCAGGTCCGCATAGTTGGGGCGACCCAGGGCCGTGGTCACCGCCGCGCGGGCCAGCAGGTTGGACGAGAAGTTGTACTTCAGGTTCACGCTGGGGAACCAGTCGGTGTAGCCGTAGCTGCCAAACTGGTTGTAGGTGTCGTTGATCGTCGAGGTCGGGGTGACGGCGATGGCCGAGGTCTTGCCCTCGGTGTGCTCGACGCGCACGCCGGGGATGATGGTCAGGTCGTCACGGGTGATGCTGACCATGCCGTAGCCGGCGGTGATCTTCTCGACGACCTTGAAATCTGACCCCAGGGTCTCGACCAGGCGATCGGTGGCCGAGTCGGTGAACAGCCCCTTGTTGGCCTCGAAATAGGCCCGGGCCAGGGTGTAGTCGACCGTCGGGCCGAAGGTGAAGCGGCCCTTGTAGACGGTCGGGATGGTGTTGCTGGTCTCGCCCACCAGGGTCTCGCCGTTGCCGCGCGTATAGACGTGGCCGGTGGCGTCGGTGAACTTGTCGCGATCCAGGTACTTGGCGCCGAACTTCAGGTAGCTGCCCTCGCCCCAGACGTCCATCGGCAGCTTGTAGTCGACCCGCGCCTGGTTGAGGTTTTCCTCGGCGCGGCGGCTGACCTGCTTGTACTGGCGCAGGTTATAGGTGCCGGCGGCCAGGGCCGAGGCGCCGGCGGTCAGGCTTTGCTGCAGGCCATTCGTTCCGGTGAACGTCCCGGTCAGGGCGCCGGTCGAGCGGTAGTCGAACTCGTCGCGGATCGGGTCCTTCTTTTCCGACAGGGCGTGCGTGCCCTGGACGGTCAGGACGCCGGGACCGACATTGAAGTCGCCGCCGAAGGCCAGGGTGGTGGTGTCGGTGATCTCGTTACGCAGGCGCACCAGGTGGCGCGCGGTCGTCGAGGTGATCGTGCCGCCGTCGGCGCTCAGCGAGGAATAGTTCGCGGCCGAGCCTGGGAAGAAGAAGCGGAAACGGTCACGCGTCTCGTTGTCGTCGAACTTGGAATACATCAGGCGCGCGTACAGCTTGATGTCGTCGTTGGGCCGCCAGTCGAAATTGGCCACCGCGCCCGAGCGCTTGCGGATCGCGGGGCTGTAGGAGCGCATGTCCAGCTCGGCGGGCAGGTCGACCCCGCCCACGACCTGCCGGCTGCCGGCCAGCACGTCGTCGGACACCGACGGACGCTTGGAATAGTTGCCGGCCAGGACCAGGCCGAACTGGCGCTCGGGGCCGAACTTGCCGCCGACCGACAGGTCGCCTTCGGTGGCCTTGCTGTCGGTGGCCTCGAACGTGCCGCGCACGACGCGGGCGCTGAAGATGTTCTTGCTGCGGTCGAAGGCCGTCAGGGTGTTGATGTCGACTTGGCCGGCGATGGCGTTGGCGTCCAGGTCGGGGGTCAGCGACTTGATGACCGTGACCGAGCCGATCAGCGCCGAGGGAATGTCGTCCAGCTTGACGTTGCGCGATTCCGGCTCGGGGGCCGAGGCGGTCTGGTTGTTGATCGTGACGTTGGCCAGGTTCGGCTCGATGCCGCGAATGATCAGGTAGCGGCCTTCGCCCTTGTCGGTGGCCACCGAGACGCCCGACAGGCGGCGGACGGCTTCGGCGACGTTCTGGTCGGGCAGCTTGCCCACGTCGTTGGCCGAGACGACCTCGACCGCGCTGACGGCGTCACGCTTCTTCAGCAGCGAGTCGCGGTCCGAAGCGCGCTGGCCGGTGACCACGACTTCCTCGACCGTGCTCGCGTCCTGGGCGGCCGCCACGCAAGGCGCCACGATGCAGGAGCTCAGCAGCAAAACGCCCAATAGATTCCGGGATGCCATAAGCGTCACCCTCCCCTTCTGTTCGCCGACTCTCCGCAACGGCGCCATTGGGCGCTCTGGGCCGACGACCAGACACTACGAACAGATTTTCCATTTTGCAAGTCAGATGGAAAATTTCGTGCAGTTTGCAATTTGACCGTTTGTTCCAGGAAGGAGTCGCCCGTGGTCTAGCGGGTCTCGGCGGGCCGCGCCCTCCATTCCAGTGACACGGCCAGCCCGCCCAGGTCCGATCGCCCCAGGACCAGGACGCCCGCCGAAGCCTCGATCAGATCACTGACAATCGCCAGGCCCAGCCCATGGCCGGGGCCCGCCTCGTCCAGGCGACCGCCACGCATCAAGGCCGCCTCGGCACGTCCTTCGTCCATGCCCGGACCGTCGTCGTCGATCGACAGCCGCACGCCGCCGCCCTCGACCGTCGCGCCCGAGACCCTCACCTGTCGGCGGGCGAAACGGGCGGCGTTCTCGATCAAGGCGCCGAGCATCTCGGTCAGCACGCCCTCGGAAACCGGCGCGCGCAGGGTCTTGTCGATCTCGACGTCAAAGATCAGCCGCTCGCCCTCGGCCGTGCGCTCGACCACCGCCACCAGCCGCTCAACCACGGCCAGGGGCGCGGCCAGGGCGTGGACCAGGGTCTCGCGGGCCGCCGCCGCGCGGGCCCGGGCCAGCTCGGTCTCCAGCGCCGCCGCCATGGCCTCGATGGCCCTGTCCAATCCGTCGGCCGCGTCGCTCGCCCCCTCGGCCCGGGCGCGCCGGCTCTGGGCCGAGAGCGCCGCCAGGGGGGTCTTGAGGCTATGGGCCAGGTCACCGGCCCGGCGACGGGCGCGCGCCAGGTCCGCCTCGCGCGCCTGGGCCAGGTCGTTGATGGCGCCGATCAGCGGGGCGATCTCGCGCGGGTGGTCATCGGCCAGGCGCGCCGAGGGGCTAGTCCGCAACCCGGCCAGGTCGGCGCGGATGCGGGCCAGGGGCGACAAGCCCAGCACGACCTGGGCGGTCGCCGCCGCCGACAGCACCGCCCACAAGCCGACCAGGAAGATCGCCAGGTCACGGCCGAACTCGGCGCGGGCGGCGCGCAGGGCCTTTTCCTCGCTGGCCACCTGGACCAGTACGGCGGGACCGGCGTGGTCTGGCCGCACCCGCCGCTCGACCAGCAGGATGCGGTCGTCGAACGGTCCGGCGGCGATCCGCGTGCGCCAAGCGTCGCTACCGACGCTGGCCGGCGGCTTCAGCGCCTGGTCCCAAAGCGAGCGCGAGCGGACCGCGCCAGCCGGGGTGGAGACCTGCCAGTAAAGGCCGCCGGCCGGGGTTTCCAGGCGCGGGTCGCTGGGCGGCGCGGCCACCAGCGGCTTGCCCGCCGGATCAACGGCCAGGCCGCCCACCAGGTTGAGGGCGACGCGAGTCAGTTCCTCGGTCTCGCGCCGCTCGATGTGGCGCTCGAACAGCCAGGTCATGGCCAGCCAGGCCACGACCAAGGCCGCCAGCACGGCCAGGGCTCCGCCGAGGATCAGGCGCAGGCGAAGCGAGCCGGCCCTCATGCGCCGCCCAGTTGGTAGCCGAAGCCGCGGCGAGTCTCGATCACCTCGGCCCCGACCTTGCGGCGCAGCCGCACGACCAGGGCCTCGATGGCGTTGGCGTCGCCGCTGTCGGCCACGCCATAAAGGTGCTCGGCCAGCTCGCCGGCCGACACCGCCCGGCCGGGCTGGTGGGCCAGGCAGTCGAGCAGGCGAAACTCCAGCGGCGACAGGCGGATCGGCGCGCCATCGACCGTGGCCGACATCCGCCGGGTGTCCAGCGCCAGACGGCCGATCTCGATCACCGGCGACACCCGCCCCGCCGCCCGGCGGACCAGGCCACGCAGCCGAGCCAGCAACTCGCCCATCTCGAAGGGCTTGGCCAGGTAGTCGTCGGCGCCCGCCTCGATGCCCTCGACCTTCTCGGTCCAGTCACCGCGCGCCGACAGGATCAGCACGGGAAAGGCCCGCCCCTCGGAGCGCCAGCGGCGCAGCACCGACAGGCCGTCCAGGCGCGGCAGGCCCAGGTCCAGCACCACGGCGGCGTAGTCCTCGACGCTGCCCCGGAACGAAGCGTCCTCACCGTCGCGGGCCAGGTCGACCACGAAGCCGGCGGCGCTCAGCGCCTTGACCAGATCGGGTCCGACGACCGGATCGTCCTCGACGACCAGAGCTCGCATCAATCGTTCTCGATCTTCAGCACCGCGCCGGTGCGGGCGTCGATGTCCAGCTCACGGACCCGGCCGTTGCGGCCCAGGATCTTGACCTCGTAGACCAGCTTGCCGTCGTCGTCTTCCAGCTCGACCTTCAGCACGTCGCCGGGCGCGCGCTGTTCGGCGATGGCCAGGATGCGGGTCAGCGGCAGGACCTGGCCCTGGGCCAGTGCGGTCCGGGCGGCTTCATGATCCTTGCTCTTGTGATCCCCGGCGTGGGCGGCCGTGGCGGCCAACGAGAGGGCGAGAGCGGCGAAGAGGGGGGTGATGTGGTGCTGTTGCATGGACCCGAGGATTTCACCCCCATCCTGACACCGCCCTGACGAACCGCAACGGCGCGATGTCAGCCGCCCACAGGCATAGCTCCTGCCAAGGCGCGGAACAGCCGCGCGGGGGAAGCCGCCATGACCGATATCCGCCTTGTGATCCTCGCCGGACTGTCCGTGACCGGATCGGCCGTCCCGGCCCTGGCGGCCCAGGATCCGGTCACGCCCTACGCCGCCGCCTACTTCGCCGACGCCCAGCCCTATTCGGCCTTCGACATGCTGGGCCGCCTGCCCGGCTTCACCTTCGACGGCGGCGACAGCGACGTGCGGGGCTTTTCCGGTGCGACCGGAAACGTGCTGATCGACGGCCAGCGCCCGACCAGCAAACAGGAGAGCCTGGAGACCATCCTGCGGCGCATCCCGGCCCGGGCGGTCGTGCGCATCGAACTGATCCGGGCCGGCGCGCCGGGAATCGACATGCAAGGCCGAACCCTGATCGCCAATGTGGTGCGCGTGCGCGAGACCACCACGCGAGGCCGCCTGGAAGCCGCCAACGCTTTCCATCCCGAAGTCACCGCCCCGCGCCTGACCGGCGAACTGTCGCGACGGCGCGGCGACCGGCTGCTGGACCTGTCGGCCTCGATCGGTCGCACGGTGGACGACGAGAAGGGCCAGGGCCCCAGGGTCCGCACGCGTCCGGACGGCGGCCTGGAGCGCGACGCCCTCTATCGCGAGGACAAGGGCGCCCGCGTCGCCGAGGCAGCGGCCGGCTACGCGCGCCCGGCCCTGGGCGGCAAGCTGCGGCTGGACGCCGCCCTCAAGCGCGAAAAGACCCGCGCCGACATCCTGGAGACCGAGCGCTTCCCCGATCCTTCCGCCGAGACGGTGGTCGAGCGCGAGGCCGTGACCGAGGCCGAGATCGGCGGCCGGTTCGAGCGCGCCCTCTCCACCCGCTGGGGTCTGGAGGCCCAGGCCCTGCATCACGCCACCCGCACCCGGGCCGGCGACCGGTCGGTGGAAGGCGCCGAAACCTCTGCGACCCGCGTGGCGTCGGAAGCCGGCGAGACCATCGCCCGCGTCCTGCTGCGGCGCGATGGCACGCGGGCCAGCCTGGAACTGGGCGGCGAGGCGGCGTTCAACAGCCTCGATAGCCGCTCGGCGCTTGAGGAAAACGGCCTGAGCATCGTCCTGCCGTCGGCCAATGTGCGGGTCGAAGAGCGTCGCGCCGAGGCCTTCGCCACCGTGACGTGGCGTCCGCGCGCCACCCTGACGGTGGAGGTCGGCGCCCGCGTCGAAGCCTCGCGCCTGACCCAGAGCGGCGACAGCCGTCTGGAAAAGACCTTCCTCTACCCCAAGCCGCGCCTGCTAGTGACCTGGGCCCGCGACGCGAACCATCAGCTGAAGTTCGAGGTGGAGCGCCGGGTCGGCCAGCTGGATTTCGAGGACTTCGTCAGCTCCACCTCCCTCACCTCCAACACCATCACCGCCGGCAATCCGGACCTGGAGCCGGACAAGACCTGGCGGCTGGCGGCGACCTGGGAGCGGCGGTTCGGCAAGGCCGGGGCCATCGTGCTGACCGTCCGCCACGACCAGATCGCCGACGCCGTCGATCGCGTGCCGATCGTGGGCCCCGGCTACGCCTTCGACGCCCCAGGTAATATCGGCGACGCCACGCGCGACGAGATCGAGTTGAACGCCAGCCTGCCGCTGGACGCCCTGGTCTCGGGCGGCTTGCTGAAGGCCGACGTCACCGCTCGCCGCAGCCGCGTCGTCGATCCGGCCACCGGCGCGCGTCGCGGCCTTTCGGACGAGCCGTCGCTGGAAGCCGCCCTGCATTTCACCCAGGACCTGCCGGCCCGACGCCTGCGCTGGGGCGTCGATGTCGCGCTGGCCGAGGAAAAGCGGGAGTATCGCTTTGACGAGGTGCGCACCGACCGGGTCGCGGCCCGCTGGTTGGCCTTTGTCGAGACCCGCCCGGCGCCGGCCTGGAACCTGCGCCTGGAGGTCCAGAACCTGACCAGCGGCAAGGTCGATAGGCGACGCGAGCAGTATGCAGGCCTGCGCGGCGCCGCGCCGCTGAAGCGGATTGAGACCCGCAGCCTGGATCACGGGGCGTTCGCCGGCGTGACCCTGCAACGAAGCTTCGGAGGCTAGGCCGCCTTGCGGGCCGCGCCGCCCATGGCGCGCCAGCGTTCGCGCTTGGCCAGGGCCCGCTCCAGGGTGATGCGCTTGACCGGCAGGCCCTTGCGCAGCTTGACCCACGTGAACTCGCTGATGCCGAACACGTCGAACAGATAGCGGTCGGTGATGGCCGGCAGACTGGCCCGCAGGTCGGCGAACTCTTCGGCGGTGACGGTGACAAGGTCGAGCATGGCGATCATGTCCTTTTGGCGCATGCGGGATCGACGAGCGGCCGGGGTCGGCGCTCGGTACAACGGTTTGGTTACAGATGTAAGAAGGTCAGGCGGTTTCGACCGGCCTCAATTCGTGCAGCAGCGTGGCGCTGAGCTGCGGAGTCACGGCCAGGACCGTGCCGTTCATCAGGTCGAGCGGCCGGCCCAGGGTGTCGGTGACGACGCCGCCCGCCTCGCGGACGATCACCGCCCCGGCGGCCATGTCCCAGGCGCTGACGGACTGCTCCCAATAGGCGTCGAAGCGGCCGCAGGCGACATAGGCCATGTCCACGGCCCCCGCGCCCAGGCGGCGCACGCCCGAGACGCGGTCGGTCAGGCGCTTCATCTCGGCGTGGAACTGCTCCTGACGCGGCTTGCCCATGAACGGGATGCCCACGCCCAGCACGGCCTGTTCCAGGCCCTGGCGGCTGGAGACCTTGATCGGTGCGTCGTTGAGGAAGGCCCCCTGGCCGATCTCGGCGCGGAACAGCTCGTCCAGCATCGGCACATAGGTGACGCCGGCGATCACTTCGCCGTCGCGGGTCAGGGCGATGTTGACCGCCCAGATCGGCAGGCCGATCAGGAAGTTGGCGGTGCCGTCCAGCGGGTCGCAGATCCACGTGTGCGACATGTCGGCGCCCAGCACAACGCCGCCTTCCTCGCCCAGGAAACCGTAGTCGGGATAGGCTTCGGCGAGGATCGCCTTGACCGTCTGCTCGGCGCGGACGTCGGCGATGGTGAAGGGGTCGGCGGGGCCGTTCTTGTGCTTGATCTCCAGGGTGGCGATCTCGGCGAAGTCCTGCTTCAGGCGGTCGCCGGCGGCGCGGGCCGCGCGGATCATGGTCTGGATCAGGGGGGAAGGCTGGCTCACGATCAATCTCTCAGCTTCGTGCGCCACAGGCTGGTGGCGAGGGTCAGGGACAGGGCCGAGGCGCCGATCCAGAACAGGATGGCCGGCCCGAAGTCGTAGTGGCGCACGCCTTCGACGACGCGCATGCCCTTGTCGATCAGCGCGCCGCTGACCTGCTCCTGGATGGCGGCGCCCAGGTAGCTGAACACGCCGATCAGGCCCATGGCCGCGCCGGCCGCCCGCTTGGGGCAGATGTCGGTGGCGAACAAGCCGCCCAGCGAGGTGACCAAGGCGGTCATGCCCAGGCCAAACAGGATCATGCCGGTGATCAGCACGGGATAGGTGTTGGGCCCGTAGAAGATGATGCCCAGCCCCGCCAGCTCCAGCAGGCCGAACAGCAGGTTAGCCGGCGGTCGGCGGGCCTTGAACAGCTTGTCGGAGATGAAGCCGTAGCCGATGGCCCCGAAGATGCCGGCCAGGGTGCTGATCATCAGCATGCCGCCGGCCTGGATCAGGGAATAGCCGCGCGCTTCCTGCAGATAGAGCACGCCCCAGCTGTTGATGGCGTAACGGGTGACGTAGATCAGTGCCGATGAGAGGGCCAGGGCCCAGACCGCGGGGATCTTCAGGATCTGCAGCTGGGTCTTGAAGGTGCTGCCGACCGCCGACTTGGCCTTCTCGGCCTGCCAGTGGTCGTTGCGCCAGTCGGCGACAGGCGGCAGGCCCAGGGTGCGGGGGCGGTCCTGGATCAGGAAGTAGCTGCCGATCGCCACCAGCACCCCGACGAAGGCCGGCGCCCAGAAACCGTAGCGCCAGCCGAAGGCCCCGACCACGCCGCCCACCGCCACGAAGGTCAGGCCCTCGCCGATCGAATGGGCCGTGCTCCAGATGCCGTAATAGCGGCCGCGCTCGCGGTTGGAGAACCACTGGGTCATGGACACCACGCCGGCCGGAGCGCCGAAGCTCTGGAACCAGCCGTTCAGGCCCCACAGCACCGCCGACAACGCCACCGTGGTCGAGAAACCCATGCCGATATTGGCGATGGCCGAGATCAGCACGCTGAAGGCGAAGAACCGCTTCATGTTGGCGTGGTCGGCCAGGAAGCCGTTGGTCAGCTTGCCGAAGGCGTAGGTGTAGAACAGGGCCGAGCCGATCAGGCCCAACTCGGTGGGGGTAAAGACGCCCGCATCGATCAGCGGCTTCTTGACCACGCCCAGGGCCAGGCGGCACGTATAAGACAGGCCATAGCCCAGGGTGATGGCGACCATGATCCGGAAGCGATGGCGCTTGTAGAGGGTGTCGATAGCCCCCTGGTCGCCCAACAGCGGGGCGTCGGCGCCGGGCGCGAAGAACTTCAGCAAGGCGGTCATGATGCGGATCGTCTCCCCGGTTCCCGCGACGCTTCGACCGGCGCCGTCATCGACCTTCATTCGAACAAGCTATTTCATTTCGAATATGAATGGAAGATTTTTTCTATCATCAGAACAATCCTTCTCCCCTTGCGGGAGAAGGTGTCAGCGAAGCTGACGGATGAGGGGTCGCGCCGACCTGGCCGCCGTGCGCGGCTGACTCTTTCATCAACCCCTCACCCGACCTCGCTTCGCGAGCCCACCCTCTCCCGCAAGGGGAGAGGGGCAAAAAGAAGGGCCCCGAACCCGGAAGGTTCGAGGCCCAGTTCAGCGCACGCAGGAGCGCTTTCGTCCGGGGGAGGAGCCCAAAGTCAGAGGATGGGCCAAATCACAAGGTGGGAATGATGAAGCTCTGGTCCAGGATGGCGCCGCCCTTGGGCCAGCGCTGGGTGACGGTCTTGGTGCGGGTGTAGAACCGCACCCCGTCCAGCCCGTACTGGTTCAGGTCGCCAAAGCCCGAGCGCTTCCAGCCGCCGAAGCTGTGATAGGCCACTGGCACCGGGATCGGCACGTTGATCCCGACCATGCCGATCTCGACCTGGTCGGCGAACTCGCGGGCGGCGTCGCCGTTGCGAGTGAAGATCGCCACGCCGTTGCCGTACTGGTGACGCGAGGCCAGGGCGATGCCCTCGGCCAGGGTCTCGGCGCGAACCATCTGCAGCACCGGGCCGAAGATCTCGTCCTGGTAGGCGCGCATGGTCGGCTTGACGTGGTCGAACAGGGTCGGGCCGACGAAGAAGCCGTCCTCATGGCCTTGCAGGGTGAAGCCCCGGCCGTCGACGACCAGCTCGGCGCCCTCGTCGACGCCCATCTGGATGTAGCCTTCGATCCGCGCCTTGTGGGCCGCGCTGACCACAGGGCCGTAGTGAGCGTCCTTGTCGGTGCTCACGCCGACCCGAAGGCCGTCGATCGCGGCGACCAGCTTCTCGCGCAGGGCGATGGCGGTCTTCTCGCCGACCGGCACGACCACCGGCAGGGCCATGCAGCGCTCGCCAGCCGAGCCGTAGGCCGCGCCGATGATGTCGGCCACCGTCTGGTCCAGGTCCGCGTCGGGCAGGACGACGCCGTGGTTCTTGGCGCCGCCCATGGCCTGGACCCGCTTGCCGTTGGCTCCGGCCCGCGAGAACACCGATTGGGCGATGTCGGAGCTGCCGACGAAGCTGACGGCCTTGATGGTGGGATGGTCGAGGATCGCCTCGACGCAGTCCTTGTCGCCGTGCACGACGTTGAGAACGCCCGGCGGCAGGCCGGCCTCCAGCAGCAGTTCGGCCAGGCGCACCGGCACCGACGGATCGCGCTCGGAGGGCTTGAGGATGAAGGCGTTACCGCTGGCGATGGCCGGTCCCATCATCCACATCGGGATCATGGCCGGGAAGTTGAACGGGGTGATCCCCGCCACGACGCCCAGCGGCTGGCGCATCGAATAGACGTCGATACCAGGCCCGGCGCCTTGCGTGTACTCACCCTTCAGCAGGTGAGGAATCCCGCAGGCGAACTCGATCACCTCCAGGCCGCGCAGGATGTCGCCCTTGGAGTCGGCGATGACCTTGCCATGCTCGGACGACAGCAGGTGGGCCAGTTCATCCATGTTGGCGTTGAGCAGGCGCACGAACTCAAACATCACCCGCACGCGGCGCTGGGGATTGGTCGCGGCCCAGGCCGGCTGCGCGGCGGCGGCGTTGGCGATGGCGGCGTCGAGCTCGCCCTTGGTCGCCAGGGCGACGCGCGCCTGGACCTGTCCGGTGTTGGGATCGAACACGTCGCCGAAACGGCCGGACGTACCCTCGACGGCGCGACCGCCGACGAAGTGGGGAATGCTGCGCATGACGCGCTCCTTCTTGAAGACAGGCCGTCGTTGAGGCGATCAGGCCTTGCGGGCGATCCAGTCGTGGGCCGGATCGTTGCGGAAGATCCACTGGCGGTGCGGACCGGCCATGACGTTGAGATAGTAGAGGTCGTAACCGTGCGGGGCCCCGACCGGATGGTAGCCGCGCGGCACCATCACCACGTCGCCGTCCTGCACGCAGACCGTCTCGTCGAGGCTTCGGTCATCGGTATAGACGCGCTGGAAGGCAAAACCCTGCGGCGGGTTCAGGCGGTGATAGTAGGTCTCCTCCAGCGCGGTCTCCTCGCCGTCGGTCGCCGTGTCGTGCTTGTGCGGCGGATAGCTGGACCAGTGGCCGCCGGGGGTGATGACCTCGACCACCAGCAGGCCCTCGGCGGGCGCGCTTTCGGGCAGGATGTTGCGGACGTGGCGGACATTGGTCCCCTGCCCGCGCACTTCCCTGGGCATGTCGCCGGCCGCGATCAGCCGCGGCGGCAGGCCGGGCTTGCCAGGCGCCGAGCACACCGCCAGCTCCACGGCGGTGACCGCCGTGACGCTCCAAGTCGCACCGGCTGGCGCATAGACCGCCCCGGGCGCGGCGTCTTCGAACACGCTGGCCCGACCGCCGATCTCGCCGAAGGACCGGACGCCAGCGGTGACCGACGCCTTGCCGCTCATGATCACCAGGCAGGCTTCGCGATCGGCGTCGCCGCCCTCGAACCGCTGGCCGGGTTCGAGCGTGATCACCTTGAAGCCGACATGGGTCCAGCCGGCCGACTGCGGCGTGACGTCCAGCACCGCGCCCGAGGCGTCCGGCGCGTGGGGGCGAACGAGAAGGTTGGTCATGATCTCACGCCGCCCTCAGGCCCGCCGCGGCGGCTTCCTTCTTGAGGGTCGCCAGGCCGATCTCGCCATACTGGCGGGGATTGGCGATGGCCGGGTCCTGCTCGGCCTCGACGATGATCCAGCCCGAATAGCCGATCTCGGCCAGGGCCTGCATCACCGCGCCGTAGTCCAGATAGCCGTCGCCGGGCACGGTGAACATGCCGGCCAGCACGCCGTCCAGGAAGCTGCCGCCGCCGCGCGAGATCACCTTGCGGAACACCTCGCTGCGGATGTCCTTGCAGTGCACGTGGGCGACGCGGTGCGGATAGCTGCGGATCATCTGGACCGGATCCAGGCCGCCCAGGGCGGCGTGGCCAGTGTCGACCGTCAGCCCCACCGACGGACCGGTATTGGCCAGGAAGGCTTCCAGGTCCTCGGGCCGCTCGACCACGGTGCCCAGGTGATGGTGATAGGCGAACTTGAGGCCTTGTGAGGCGATGTAGTCGGCCACCTTGGTCAGGCGCGCGCCAAATTCCTTCCAGCCCTCGGCGTCCAGGCGCGGCGTCGCCGACAGAGCCTTGGTCTTGTCGCCGTGGATGGCGTTGCTGGTCTCGGCGTGGACGAAGACGGTGCTGCCCATGGCCTTCAGCAGAGCCAGGTGCTTTTGCAGCGCGGCGATCTCGTCGTCGGCCGACTGGACCAGCAGGTTGCCGCTGTACCAACCGCCCACGAGCGAGAGGTTGTAGCGGGCCAGAAGGGGCTTGAGCACCGCCGGGTCGCGGGGGAACACCCCGCCCAGCTCGACGCCCTCGAAGCCGATGGCCTGGCAGTCGGCCAGCACCACTTCGAGCGGGGTGTCGCCGCCCAGTTCGGGCATGTCGTCGTTGATCCAGGCGATGGGGCTCACGCCGAAACGGATAGTCATGGCGTCAGTCTCCCGTACGCTGTTGCTTGATCTTGTCTTCGTAGTCGGCCCGCGCCGCGTTCACCGTGGGGCGCGCCGAGACCTCGGGCACCGCCACGTCCCACCACGCCCCACCGCCTTGCGTGGTCGGCATGGGGTCGGTGTCGATGACCACGACATAGGTCCGGTCGCTGGCCTTGGCGCGTTGCAGCGCCGCCTCCAGTTCCGCGAGATTGGCCACCTTCTCCGAGCGCGCGCCGAGGCTGGAGGCATGGGCGGCGAAGTCGATGTCGGGCAGGGTCTGGTGGAGCGTGTCGGCCAGCAGGTTGTTGAACGGCGCGCCGCCGGTCGCCGCTTGCAGGCGGTTGATGCAAGCGTAGCCCCGGTTATCCAGGACCGTGACGATCAACTTCGTCCCCAGCATCACCGAAGTCGCCAGTTCAGAGTTGAGCATCAGGTAGCTGCCGTCGCCGACCATCACGTGGACCTCACGCTCTGGCGCGGCCATCTTGACGCCCACGGCGCCGGCAATCTCGTAGCCCATGCATGAGAAGCCGTACTCAACGTGATAGCCGCCAGGCTGCTTGGTGCGCCACAGCTTGTGCAACTCACCCGGCAGGCCGCCGGCCGCGCAGACCACCACCGCGTCGTCGGAGGCCGCCCGCGACACCGCGCCCAGCACCTGGGCGTCGGTCGGCAGGACGCGATCGTCGGCGGCCGTAGCGGCGTCGAAGATGCTGTTCCAGCCGGCGATCCGGCCAACGCTCTCATCGGTCCAGGCGGTCGGAGCCTTCCAGCCGTCCAGCCGCTCGCCCAAGGCCGCGATCACCGCCCCGGCGTCGCCGACCACGCTGGTCGCGCCGTGCTTGTGGGCGTCGTGGACCACGACATTGACCTGGACCAGCTTGCGGCCCGGCGCGCCGAACAACGCCCGCGAACCGGTGGTGAAGTCCTGCAAGCGCGTGCCGATCCCGACGATCAGGTCGGCGGCCTCGGCGGCGGCGTTGGCGGCCGACGAGCCGGTCACCCCGACGCTGCCCAGGTTGCGCGGATGATCCCAGACTAGGCCGCCCTTGCCGCCTTGGGTCTCGGCCACCGGGATGCCGGTGTCGAACGCCAGGGCCGCGAGAGCCGCCTCGGCGCGAGCGTAAAGCACCCCGCCGCCGCTCACGATCAGCGGCGCCTTGGCGGCCTTGATCAGGGCGACGAGGTCATCCAGTTCGCGCGGGTCGGGCTGGGGCGCCCGGATGCGCCAGACCCGCTTTTCAAAGAAGGCTTCCGGATAGTCGAAGGCCTCGGCCTGGACGTCCTGGCAGAAGGCCAGGGTCGCCGGTCCGCAGGTCGCCGGGTCCAGCATCGTGGCCAAGGCGCGCGGCAGGCAGTCGAGGATCTGCTCGGACCGGAGGATGCGGTCGAAATAGCGCGACACCGGCTTGAAGCAGTCGTTGGCGCTGATCGTGCCGTCGCCGAAGTCCTCGACCTGCTGCAACACCGGATCAGGCCGACGGCTGGCATAGACGTCGCCGGGCAGGAACAGCACCGGCAGGCGGTTCACATGCGCCAGGGCGGCGGCGGTGACCATGTTGGTCGCGCCGGGACCGATCGAGGTGGTGCAGATCATGGCCCGCTCGCGCCGCGACTGCTTGGCGAAGGCGATGGCGGCGTGGGCCATGCCCTGCTCGTTGTGGGCGCGCCAGGTCGGCAGCACGTCGCGCACGCCATGCAGGGCCTCGCCCAAGCCGGCGACATTGCCGTGACCGAAGATCGCCCAGACCCCGGCGAAGTATGGAACTTCCCCCGTGTTGGTCTCGACATATTGCCGGCTCAGCCAGCGGACGGTCGCCTGGGCGGCGGTGAGACGAACGGTAGCCATTACGCGGCCTTCTCCCCGGTGGCGCGCAGGCGACGCCAGGCGTCGACCAGCACCTTGAACTTGTCGGCCAAGGCCACGACGGCGGCGTCGTCGCCGATGCGGCCGCTCAGCCATTCGCGCGCCACATCGTAGAAGATCGTCCGGCCGACGGCGAAGCCCTTGATGATCGGGAACCGCGCGGCGATCTCGAACGAAGCCAGCAGTTCGGCCTCCGGCGCCGACAGGCCCAGCAGCACCACGCCCCGGCACAGCGGGTCGTTCTCGTTGACGGCCGCCTCGATCTCGCGCCAGGCGGCGGGATCGGCGACAGGCTCCAGCTTCCACCAGTCGGGCCGCACGCCGATGGCGTAGAGGCGGCGGATGGCGCGAGCCACGGTGTGGCTGTCGCTGTCCAGGCCCTTGGGCAGGATCACCTCGACCAGCAGTTCGTGGCGGGTCTTGCGGCAGGCGTCGAACAGCCGGAGCAGCTGGCGTTCCTGACGCTCGCGCAACTCGATCTCGTCGTCGGGATGGTAGAAGACCAGACACTTGACCACGTGGTTCAGCGGCCATTCGGCCAGCTCGGTGGCCACGTCGGCCGAGCTTTCGAACTCCAGCGGCCGCGACTTGGGCAGCTCGATCGGGCGGCCGATCCAGTAGGGACGATCGCCGGCCTGGGCCAGGGCGTCGAAGCCGAAACGGCCGTCCAGCAACACGCCGAACCGGTGGTCGCCGCCAGCGACTTTTTCGACCGCGCGCAGGGCCAGGGTCTTGAAGTGGGGGATGCGCGCGGGGTCGCCGCCGGTCTCGGCGATCAAGTCGTCGAACTGACTGCGATGATCCATGGCCAGGACCGTCAGCTCCTCATGGACCCCCTCGCGGGTGGTGGCCCAGTGGGTGTGCTCGAGATCGACGTCCTCGCGCAGGCGGAACGGCCGCTCGCGCTCGCCCAGGAACTGCTCCAGCTCGACCCAGGTCGGCATGGCCGGCGCGCAGCCGTGGCGCGAGACGACGATGGCCCCGCAGGCGTTGCCCCACTCGCAGCAGGTCTCGACACTCTCGTCCCGCAGCCAGCCGCGCAGGAAGCCGGCCATGAAGGCGTCGCCCGCCCCCAGCACGTTAAACACCTCGACCTTGAAGCCGCGCGCGCTGACGCCCTCGTCCAGGGTGTCGGGCACGGCGTCCGGAAAGGCCACGCAACCGTCCGGGCCGCGCTTGCAGACCAGCAGGGCGCCCGTGCGTTCGCGGATGGCGCGCAGGGCGGCGATGGTGTCGGTCGTGCCGCCCAGGATGTGGATCTCTTCCTCGGTGCCGACGATCAGGTCGCACAGGGTCAGGACTTCCTGCAGCTTGCGAGTGACGTCCTGGTTCTCGACGAAGCGGTTCTCGCCGGCGTCCTTGCCGGTCAGGCCCCACAGAACCGGGCGGTAGTCGATGTCGAAGGCGACCCTACCGCCCGCGGCCTTAACCGCCTTGGCCGCCTTCAGGCTGGCCGCGTAGACGTTGGGTTGGGACAGGTGAGTGCCGTTGATCAGCACCGCGCCGGCCTGGGCGAACCAGGCGGCGTCAACGTCGCCCTCCTCCAGCGCCATGTCGGCGCAGTTCTCGCGGTAGAAGATCAGCGGGAAGGTGTCGCGGTCGCGGATGCCCAGAATCACCAGGGCCGTCAGACGCTCGGCGTCGGTCAGCACGCCGGCCGTGTCGACGCCCTCGCGGGCCAGCTGCTCGCGGATGAAGCGGCCCATGTGGTCGGCGCCGACCCGGGTCAGCAAGCCGGTCTTCAGGCCCAGCCGCGCGCCGCCCGAGGCGGTGTTGGTCGGGCTGCCCCCCAGGTACTTGGCGAACGAGGCCATGTCCTCCAGCCGGCCGCCGATCTGCTGGCCGTAGAGGTCGACGCTGGAACGGCCCACGGCGATCAGATCGAGAGTTTTAGCGTCCTGAGCCATGCCCGTTCCACGTCACTAAGAACCGGCTCTTCACCGGCGATATGTAACGCATATTCTAACTCTGGAACGCTTGCAATATCCATTTCATTCTGGAGACGAAATGGAACAAGCCGTTCAGCCGGGCTTGGAGGCCTTGGCCGCCCGTCCCTTGCCGCGCGAGCTTTCGAAGGCGAAACCGATGACCAGGGCCTGGGCCAGGCAGATCGAGGCGGCCAGCGAGCGGAAGGTCCGCACCTCCGATTCGCGCACGTGCAGCACCAAGCTGGCGGGCTTGGCTATCGGGCTGACCAGGCTGTCGCTGATCGACAGGATCGTGGCGCCGCGCGCCGCCGCCATCTCGACCGCCTGGATCGTCTCCTCGGCATAGGGGTGGTAGCTGACCGCGATCAGCACGTCTTTCGGGCCGATGGTCTGGACCTGCTGCTTGGTCAGGCCCGCCACGCCGTCGATGAACAGGGTGCGCTTGTTCACCTGCTGCAGCGAATAGGCCAAGTACGAGGCCACCGGGAACGAGCGACGGAAGCCGACCACATAGACCGTCTCGGCCTTGTCGATCATCTTCACGGCCTGAGCCATGTCGTCTTCGCTGACGGTCTGGCCGAGGTTCTGCAGGGCGATGGTGTTGCCCTCGACGAACTCAGACAGCACGTCGGCCCCGCCCTCGGGCTTCTTGGCCACCGCCTCGTTGAAGTGGCGCACCCGCTCGCCGTAGCCCAGGGCCGCGTGACCCGAGAGCAGGCCGTCGCGGAATAGCCGCTGCATCTGGCTGGCCCCGGGATAGCCGAAGGTCTTGGCGAACCGCACGATGGCCGAGGGCTGGACGCCGCACCGCTCGGAGATCACCGCCAGGGTCTCCAGCGCCATCTCGTTGGGCTCGTCCAGCACGTAGCGGGCGATCTGCTGCAACCGCTTGCTGAGCGAGTCGTAGCGCTCGAGGATCGCGGCCCGCAGTTCCTCGGCCGTCTTCGGCGCGGCCGTCATCGCTTCGCTCATCGGTTCCTCGACATGATCGCTTCAGGTTTAGAATATCCGTTCCGCGCGCGAACACAAACGCACCAGAATCGCACCTTCGTTCCACTTTCCATCTAGAAGGAATTTTTGTTCCATATTACATCGCAATCGAACGCAGCCGTTCGATTGAGCCGCGACGGGAGTGAGACGATGATCAAGGTCGCGCAACTGGGCGCGGGACGCATGGGGGCGATCCACGCCCGCAACGCCGCCGCCCATCCTCGGCTGGGCCTGGTCGGCCTGGTCGATCCCCGCCCCGACGTCGCCGGCCCGTTGGCGACCGAGCTGGGCGCGACGCCCATGACCTTCGAGGCCGTCCTGGCCGATCCCGACATTCGCGGCGTGATCGTCGCCAGCTCGACCGACGCGCATCTCGACAATGCGCTGTCCGCCCTCCGAGCCGGCAAAATCGTCTTCTGCGAAAAGCCGCTGGATCTGGACCTGGCCCGCCTGCTGGCCGCCTCGGGCGAGTTGGAGCAAGCCGAGGGCAAGCTGTTCGTGGCCTTCAATCGCCGCTTCGACCCGCACTACAGGGCGCTGAAGGCCAGGATTGAAAGCGGCGAGATCGGCGCGCTGGAAAGCCTGCACATCATCAATCATGACCCGGCCACCCCGCCCCCGGCGTTCATCCCCACCAGCGGCGGCCTGTTCAAGGACTTCACCATCCACGACTTCGACCTGGCCCCCTGGCTGATGGGCGAGAAGCCTGTGCAGGTGTTCGCCTGGGCCAGTTGCCTGATCGATCCGGAGATCGGCCGACTGGGCGACGTCGACACCGCCAAGGTGGTGCTGACCACCGCCAGCGGCCGCCTGTGCATGATCAGCAACAGCCGCCGCAGCGGCTACGGCTACGACCAGCGCATCGAGGCCTTTGGCTCCAAGGGCGCGGTCCGGGTCGACAACCTGACCAACACCGCCGTGTCGGTGTGGGGCGAGACCGGGGCCCAAGCCGACCGGTTCCCGTACGCCTTCATCGATCGCTACGCCGGGGCCTATGCCGCCGAGATGGACCACTTCGCCGACGTTCTCGCTGGCAAGACCGCGCCGGAAGCCGGCTTCGCGGCCAGCGTCGCCTCGCTGGAACTGGCCGAAGCCGCGGCCCGTTCGGCCGCGACCGGCGCACCTGTTAGACTCTAGAGTATCGAGGTTCCCATGCACGACATCGCCATCCTGGGCGCCGGCCGCATCGGCCGCATCCACGCCAAGAACGTCGGCGGCCAGCCCGGCCTGCGGCTGAAATACGTGGTCGATCCGGTCGCGGCGGCGGCCGACAGCCTGGCCGCCGAGACCGGCGCCAGCGTCACCGACCTCGACACCGCGCTCAACGATCCGTCGGTGAGCGGCGTCATCGTCGCCAGCTCCACCGACACGCACCTCGACTACTGCCTGAAGGCCGTGGCGGCGGGCAAGGCGGTGTTCTGCGAGAAGCCGATCGACCTGGACCTGGATCGCGCCCGCTCGGCGCAAGGCGTGCTGGGCGGCCAGGACGTCAAGCTGTTCCTGGGCTTCAACCGCCGCTTCGACCCCAACTTCCAGGGCCTGAAGGCCCGGCTGACCAGCGGCGTCGTCGGCGCGCTAGAGACCGTGCACATCACCAGCCACGACCCGGCTCCGCCACCGGTGTCGTACGTCAAGGTGTCGGGCGGCCTGTTCAAGGACATGGCCATCCACGACTTCGACATGGCCCGCTGGCTGCTGGACGAGCCGGTGACCGAGGTGTTCGCCGCCGCCAGCTGCCTGGTCGATCCGGCCATCGGCGAGGCCGGCGACGTCGACACCGCCAAGATCCTGCTGCGCACAGCCGCCGGCAAGATCTGCGTGATCTCCAACAGCCGCCGCAGCGGCTACGGCTACGACCAGCGCATCGAGGCGTTCGGCGCCAAGGGCCTGGTCCGCGCCGATAACGTCATGGAAAGCACCGTCTCGGTGTGGAACGAAGCCGGCGCGGCCAGCGACAGCTTCCAGAACTTCTTCCTGGACCGCTACGCCGAAGCCTATCGCCGCGAGATGGCGCACTTCGCCGGCATCCTGCGCGGCGATGAGCTGCCGTCGGTGGGCTATGTAGACGGGGTGGAAGCCCTGGCCCTGGCCGAGGCGGCGGGGCTGTCGGCCAAGACCGGACAGGTCGTGAAGCTATAACCTTCCTTCTCCCCTTGCGGGAGAAGGTGTCAGCGCAGCTGACGGATGAGGGGTCGCACCGGTGAAAGCCGTGCGGCCCCTTCTTCGTTTGACGTTTGAGAGACCCCTCATCCGACCTCGCTCCGCGAGGCCACCTTCTCCCGCAAGGGGAGAGGGACAAAAGAAAACGGCGACCGCTTCGCAGCGGCCGCCGTCCAGTTTCACCTAGGTCGTTCGGTTCAGTTCTTCGCGGGGCTGGCCAGCTTGCCGCCGACGATCTTCTGGAAGGTCTCCAGCGGGCACACCGTCGCATCACCCTTCACGCCGCAGCCCGGAATCGGAAAGTAGGCGTAGGCCGGCGGATTGATGGCGGTCAGGGGCTGCAGCTCGCGCAGCTGGTCCATGCTCTGGGCTGTGTAGAAGGCCCGCACGAAGGCGTGGCCGCCGGTGTCCTTCAGCAGCTCAAAGCCCATGGCGCCGCCGGGGGGCGGGTCGTCCTGCGGGTAGTCGGCGCTGGTGAAGTGGGCGTTGAGGAACCCGCGCAGGGCGGCGATGTTGGTGTCGTGACCGACCAGCAGGGTCAGCTTGCCGGTGTCGGCCTCGCCGTTCAGGGCCGCCAGGATCCGCTTGGCCACCGGGGCGGCGTAGCGCTCGGCGATGTAGGGCGAACCCACCTCGTAGCGGAACTTCACCGGATGGAAGCGCAGCATGGCGTGGATGTCGGCCTTGGAGGCGCGGTCCCAGCCGACCTCGTTCATCGGCTTGCCCTCGACATATTCCAGCAGCACGGTCTGGCCGGCGGTCGAGGCGATCGACAGCGCGCCTTCCATGTCCGGCCCGTCGGCGGCGTTGCCCTTCAGCGACGACGGCCGCTGGGCGATGCCGCAGCCGGCCTTGGTGTCCGGATCGCAGCCCAGCACCCGTTGCAGGACGGCGAAGTCCTGGGCGTGGACGCGGGCCTCGCCGGCGACGCCGGGCTTGATCCGCTGGGCCGACTTCAGGGCCAGGACACCGTCGATGCCCGCGCCTTCGGCGGGGTGGAACACCGGGTCGTTGTCCTCGGTCTCGGGGTGGGCGACGGTGATGCCGCAACCGGGTTGCAGGCCCTCGACGAACGATTCCGCCGTCTTGATCGCCCGCGACTTGCCGCTGGCCCAGACCACGATCTCGCCGGCCGGCGCGCAGCCGGTGCGAGGCAGCAGGCCGCGCGACCCCAGCAGGGTGCGGCTATAGACGCCCATCAGCCGCGCGCCTTCGATCCCGTGGGGTGTGAGCTCGCCGAACGGCGTGGTCCAGCTGGACCAGGGCTGGGCGGTCGTGCCCTGGGGCGTGGCCGGCGACTTGGTCGGCGGGCGAACGCTGTGGCGCATCAACATGACCACGCGCTCCAGCTTCAGATCCGAGGTCGGACCACCGGAAGCGGCGGGTCCGGCCAGGGCCGCCCCAGGCGCGACCAGCATCGCCGCGGCCGTCATCAACGCGTTTCGAATCTTCGCCATAAAGCCTCCCTCGCCGCCGTTCTTGCCTGGCGGACCGTCATTTGTTGACGCGACAATACGAACAGATATTCTATTTTACAACACAGATAGAATTTTTCTTGCATAGTCGCCGGATCGTCAGCGTGGCGTCAGCGGCGCCGCTCTAGGCCAGTCGCACGACAACGATGCGACCACACACACCGGACACCACAAGGGGGGACACCATGACCTACCGCCGCAAGACGCTCGCCGCCAGCGCCCTGGCCCTGCTTTTCATCAGCGCCGCCCAGCCGACCCTGGCCCAGGTCGCGACGCCCGCCTCGCCCGTCGCCGCGCCCGTGGGCGCCACCGCTCCCACCGCCCAGGGCGGCGCCAACGCAGCCGCCCTGCTCTATAACCGCGCCGAACCGGGCAAGAGCATCATCGCCGCCACAGGCGAACTGGGCGGGCTGGAGCTGTATACCCTGGACGGGCGGCGCACCGGCGCCCTGCCGGGCGGCGAGACCTACGGCGTCGACGCCCGCGACGAGACCGTGGCCGTGCTCGACCGCCAGGCCGGCCGCATCCGCCTGTCGGCCTTCGACTTCGCCACCGGCCAGGCTCGCGCGATCGACGCCCGGCCCCTGATGCTCGGCTATGCCGGCGAAGGGCTGTGCCTGCACAGGAGCGCCCGCGACGGCTCGCTCTACGCCTTCGCCCTGGGCGGCGAAGGCCAGCTGGACCAGTGCTGCTGTTCCCCACCGCCGACGGCAAGCTGGACGGGCGCATCGTGCGCCGCCTGCATCTGTCGTCCGAGGCCAAGTACTGCGTGACCGACGACGCGTCCGGCGCCCTCTATGTCGCCCAGCAAGCCGTCGGCATCTGGCGCTATGACGCCGATCCCGAGGCCGAGGCTGTTCCCACCCTGATCGACGCCGCGCGCCTGGGCCACGTGGCCGGCGAGACTGGCGGCCTGGCGGTCGTCAACGGCGGTCCGCAAGGCGACTACCTGATCGCCGCCAACGCCGACGCCGGCGACTACAATGTCTATGACCGCAATCAGGACGACCGCTTCCTGGGATCGTTCCGCATACAGACGGGCGGCGCCGACGCGGTGAAGGGCCCCTCCGGCCTGTTCGCTCTGCGCGCCCCGGTCGGCGCGAACTTGCCGGCTGGCGTCCTGCTGGTCACCGACGACCGCAAGGCCGGCGCCGACACCAAGATCCTGTCCTGGAAGGACGTCGCCGCGGCGCTGAAGGTCTCGCCGGGCGCCGATGCTCCGACGATCGCCCCCAGCAAGCTGGCCCTGGTCACCGCCACCATGGAAACCCAGCCGGTGGAGCACGGCGGCGATGCGGCCGACGATCCGGCGATTTTCGCCCACCCGACCGACCCGGCCAAGAGCGCCATCATCGCCACCGACAAGAAGGGCGGCATGCTGGTCTATGACCTGTCCGGCAAGCTCCTGCAGTATCTGCCCGACGGCAAGATGAACAATGTCGATCTGAGGGCCGGCTTCAAGCTGGGCGGCAAGAGCGTCACCCTGGTCACGGCCAGCGACCGGACCAACAAGGCCATCGCGATCTACACGATCGATCCCGACACCCGCCTGCTGACCAGCGTCGCCGACGGCGTGCAGGCCACCGGCCTGTCGGACCCCTACGGCCTGTGCATGTACCGCGGCAAGAAGGGCGCAACCTATGTGTTCATCAGCGATCCCGACGGCGGCGTGCGCCAGTGGAAGCTGGTGGCCACCCCGGCCGGCAAGGTCCGCGCCGAGCAGGTGCGCGACCTGAAGTTCAGCAGCCAGACCGAAGGCTGCGTGGCCGACGACGAGACCGGCAAGCTGTATGTCGCCGAGGAAGACGTGGCGCTGTGGAAGCTGGGCGCCGAGCCTTCCGCCGGCCAGGCCATGACGTCCGTGGTCCATGTGAAGGACAACCCGGCCCTGAAGGACGACCTGGAAGGCGTGGGCCTCTATGCCCAGAAGGGCGGCAAGGGTTATCTGGTCGTCTCCAGCCAGGGCAACAACACCTACGCCCTGTTCAAGCGCGAGGGCGACAACGCCTATGTCGGCAGCTTCGCGGTGATCGCCGACGGCGCCAGCGGCATCGACGGCATCTCGGAAACCGACGGCCTGGACGTCACCAGCGCCTCGCTCGGCGCGGGCCTGGAAGGCGGCGCCTTCGTCGCCCAGGACGGCCGAAACGTCTCCCCGCCGGAGAACCAGAACTTCAAGCTGGTCCCCTGGTCG
>Ga0247731_1000108_pt1 | contig 24990 bp, 13 predicted proteins | sample UWRJL088202R2_FD_180938 | JGI IMG/M metagenome (GOLD analysis project Ga0247731, IMG submission 180938) | Plant litter microbial communities from Arlington Agricultural Research Station in Wisconsin, United States - UWRJ-L088-202R-2 | ecosystem: Environmental > Terrestrial > Plant litter >...
CGTCCCTGCACCCGGCGGCTCGACTCCCCGGTGGCATCCTCCACGGTGTAGACAACACTGATCACACCGAGGAAGGCCGCGCTGGGGGTGACGGAGACCTCGCCGTTCTCGGTGAACGTCACCTCCGCCTCAGATTCGGTGGCATTTTCGACGACCGCGTCGACCAGCCGGAGTCCATCGCCCGCTCCGTCACCCGCGCCCACAAACGGGTCGATGTCGTTGCTGAGCACATTGGTGGTGGCCGCGCGGCCGCGTTGAGCCTGCTGCTCGTCGGTGACGGCCTGCGCGAGCGGACGAGCGGACGCCACCACGGTCACCGTGACCGACGCGGGCACGACGGTCTCGCCCGACGTGAGCGTCAGTGTCAGGGTCGCGGTTGTGCCCGCCGCAACACCCGCGGGCGCCGACACGCTGAGGTCCGAACCGTCGAGGGTGGCCACGATACCGCCGCTGACACCCTCGAGGTTGTCGAAGACGATGGCGTCGAGAAGATCGGCGTTCGGGTGGGATGCCGCGGCGCGAAGGTCGACCGTGCGCGGGTCACCGCCTGCCTCCACGTCAATGCTGACGGGGGTGAACTCGGGGTCCGCATCGTTGGGGTTGGTCTCGCCCACGGTGACGGGAAGTGTGATGAGGGCGGTTCGGGCAGCGAGGTCGTCTCCCGTTGCGGCATCCACCCCGCCCTCCCCTGCGTCAGCAGCATCGGTTACCTCGAACACCACGTCGGTCTGCCCGCTGAACCCCTCGGCCGGTTCGAAATGCAGGGTGGTGGAGTCAACGAACAGCGGGGTGCCATTGCCGTTGGTCGCTCGCACCGTTGTAGCGTCGGTGATCACCACGTCACCTCCGGACGGGACGGTGAGCAGGTCGGCGATGTTCCAGTCGATGGCTCCGTCGACGGCGACAATCTGCTCGGGCAGGTCCGTGCGGAGGAACGGCAGGGGCGCGTTGAGTCCGGTGTCGGAGCGCGGCACCACCACAAACGCAGTCGCCGTGAGGGTCTCGTCGGTGGGGTCGGTCACCGTGTAGGCCACGGCACGACGGGTGTCGCCGGGGACCACGGTGAGGGTGCCTCGCGCCTGGTCGACCACACCGCCCTCGGCGTTGGGGCCGACGCTGGTGATGCGGAGGACACTGTCGAGCCCCGACGGGTTGTTGATGAGGGATTGGAGGTCCACCACTACAGGCTCGGCGCCGTCGAGTTCGCTGTCTTCGATGTAGTAGTCGGCGGCGGTCGGCGACACGGGCTGTGCGGTGGGTGTGACGGTGACGTGCACCACGGCGGTGTCGATGCCTCCCTCGCCATTGTCGGTTTGGTAACGCAGGCTGTAGCTGCCCTCGGTGTCGGGGGCGTCCACCACCACGGTCGATCCCACCACTCGCGCCTCAAGGGCGGCGTCGACATCGAGCAGGTCTTTCGCCAGTCGAAGGGTGAATCCGCCCGGGTCGGAGTCGTTGAGCAGAACGGGAACAGACACCGAGGTGCCCGGTCGCAACTCGATCGTGTCGTCGACGGCGGTCGGTGCGGCAGTGGTCTCCCCGCGGGGAATCACTCCGACCACAATGTCGCCGAGCGCCCGAGCGCCGTTGCTGTCTTCGAGCTGGTAGCGGAACGTGTCTGACCCGGCGGTGGTGTTGTAGGCCTCGTAGACGAACCAGGTCGGGCCCTGCTCGATGATGCGTCCGCCCGTGGGGGCGGTGACGATTCCGGCGAGAGTCACGGAGTCACCGTTGGGGTCGATGCCGTCGAGGGGGATATTGATGCGCACCGTGGACCCGGCGAAGGTGCGCGCCGTTTGTCTGACGGCGACGGGAGCGGCGTTGGTTTCGCTGTCGGGAGCAGTCACCACAAAGGTCACGGTGGCGGTGGCGGTTTCACCGAACTGGTCCACAATGCGGTACCCGATCGGATACTCGCCGGCGTCGGCTGGCGCCTGGAAGCGCACGGTGTCGGCGCTGACAAAAGCGAGCGAGTCGGAGCCGGCGGACGTGGCTTCCCGGCAGAGCACGGTGTCGCAGATCAGGGTGGGTTCGAGCGAGATTCGTGCGTCATCCGGGTGGTAGTCGTTGGTGAGCACGGTGGCGCGGCTGATGTCGCCGGCCCGTACCGTGACGCGGTCGTCGACCGCGACGGGCGGCTGGCGGTCGATCACGGGGGCGACCGGCACTACCGTCACCGCGGTTGTTGCCGTCTGTGTGCCGTCGCTCACGGTGTAGCTGAAGCCGGTCTGCTCGGTCACCGCGCCGGTGGACGTCAGTCGCGCCTCGGCGTTGCCGATGAGTTCCACTGTCACCGCGGGATTGGTGGTGGAGGTGTCGATCGACTGTACCGAGAGCACTTGCCCGGACGGCGACACGTCGTTGGCGAGGAGTGGAACCGTGGTGGACTCGCCCTCGCGGAGGTAGGCCACATCGGCGACGGCGATGGGTTGCAGCTGCGCGACCGGGTTCGGTTTGACCTCGACCCGAACGAGGCCGGTCGCAGCCTGGTCGCCGGCGCCGAGTGCGTAGGTGAAGTAGAGGGCCCCGGGCACGGTGCTGCTCGCCGAGATAGTGGCACGCTCGCGGTTCATGGTGACGGTCGCAGTGGACGGCACGGCGTCGATGGAGACCAGGTCGAGGCGGGCTCCGGACGGTGACAGGTCGTTGGCGAGCGGCGTGAGCACGATGGTTTCGCCGACAAAAGCCTCGGCGTAGTCGGGGGTGGCGACGGGTTTTGTTGATCCGGCTGCACTGACGTTGACGGACATCTCGCCAGCGGTCTCCAGCGTCCCGTCGGAGACAACTACGGCGACCGTTTTTGTGCCGGACCCGCCGGATGTTCCGGACCCGCCCGTGGTGTTCTGGAATGTGACGAGCCCATCCGGGGTGAACCGGACAGTGTCTCCTCCGGCCGCGGAGGCGCTGGTGAGGATGAGGGCATCGCCATCGGGATCGATCCAGTCGCCCAGCACGTTGTAACCGATGGTCTGGGCGGGCTCCACGCCGATTCCGCTCGCGCGCACCGCCGCGGGGGCACGGTTGGTCTCGGCGGGCACCACGGTGATGCTCGCTTGCGCCTGTGCGGTGCCCTCGCGACCATCGTCCACGGTGTACACAAACGCCGCCGATCCCCCGGCCGCGGTGGGTGTCACCTGGAGCGCTCGGCCGCCGTCGATCAGATCGAGTGTGCCTACGGCGGGATCGAGCGCCGTGTAGTCGCTGACCACCAACACATCGCCGTCGGGATCGGTGTCGTTGCCCAACACGGGAAGAACGGTGGTGCGACCGGCACGCACCCCAAAGGAGTCGTCGGTCGCGACGGGAACGCGGTTGATGTCTGTACGCGACGCGAGGGTGTCTTCATAACTCTGCTGGGTCGACTGTTCGTCGCCCTCCTCGGTATCGGCGACGGCGGAGGGGATGACTTCGTCCCAGTTCTCCACCAACCGGAGGGTCGATGCGGGCACCCAGGTGTTGCCGTTCTGCAGGTTGTTGAGCACAATCACCCGGCGGTTGACACGGAACTCGAGAATGGCACCCCGGGTGGGCTGTTCGATGGTCGCGCGCACCACCTCGCCGCCGTCGCACTGCTGGAGGTACCGTTCGGCACCCGACCAGGCGGCGTGGGCACAGCCGTCGAGCCAGACGGGCGCCGAGACGTCTTCCGGGAGGGTGAGCGCGGCAATCTCGGCGGGAATCACCACCGGGTCACCCCCGTCGAGCGGTACGTCCAGGAGGGCGTCGCCGGTGGAAATAAGCACCGAATCGCGAGCATCACCGGGTTGTTGCAGGCGAATGCCGACCGCGCCGAGTTCCGTTCGAGTGCCTTCGGCGGTCAACAGAACACTGTTGGCCTCGTCGAGCACAACAGCGGTGTCGCCGACCACCGACAGCTGGTGGGCGACCGGGATCTCCATGTCCTGGGTGTCCGGCGTCGCACCCGCGGAGGCAATTACCGTGAGGGTGCCGTTCTCCGGGGACGATCCATAGACCACACCGGTGCGGCCCGCGACCGTGTGGGCCCCTGCCCCGAGGGTGACGTCAGCGGAGGTCGACGCGGGATCAAAATCGAGTGGCCCCGACGCATCCACCACCCAGAGGTCCCCGGTGGCAGGGTCGAGGATCGCCAGGCTGCTGCCGCCGAGGGAAATCTGCGCGTCGACGGGAACCGGAGTGGTCTCGGCGAGGGTGGCGAGCGCCGGGTCGATGCGCTCGAGGGTATTCAGTTCGGCGTCGTGCAGAAAAACGGTGTCGCCGTCTTGAAACACATCGATCTGCGAGGAGAGGGTGGAGACGCTGGCGGTGAGTTCGTCGATCTGACGGTTGAGGCGCCCGGCGAGGGCATGGTCGGAGTCGGTGACCCACACCGTGCGGGCGTCGACGGTGACGTCGGTGATGGGGAAACCGGTGTGGAGCACAGCGAAGGTGAGGGGCACCCCTGCCGCCATGGCGAGGATCACCACCGCCGCTGTGGTGCGCTGTGCGCGCGTCCGATCCAGAATCCCCACGGTGACTATCCGCGCAGTTTCCGCGGGGGTTTCGGTGCGGCCTTGGATGCGCGCTTCGACGAACTCGTACCATCCGACTCCTGTGCGGCAGTGCGAGCCAGTCGCGCAGCCCAGGCCCGCACCGAGCTCACCCGGAATCGACTGAGAAGACGTCGACCGCGAGTCGCCGACCCGCGAGCGATCTGCACGGCGGCCATGGCTTCCGTCCAGACCTGTTCGGTCTCGTCAGCCCCCACAGTGCGACCCGAGAACACGGCGTCGTCGGTGCGCACGGCAATGCTGCGGAGACCGGCGGGGGTCGACCCAACCTGCTCCTGCAGCCCAGCCGCGACGTGCATCCGGGTGGTGCGCATTGGCACGGTGTATCCGAGTTCGGAGTAGCGGTCGAGCAGTTCGTCCCAGGCTCCCGCCGCGGCGGTGTCACCCCGTTCTGCCGTTCGACGGCGACGCAGACGGCGAGCCTTGATGCCGGCGATGATCAGCAGCGGAATCAGAAGGAAAACAATGGGGATCGCCAGCGCGATGCCGAGGATGTAGACCCAGGCCGGCACCACAAAGGGAGGCTCTTCTTCGTCATCGTCACTGTCGTCGATTTCGACCGCGGTGACCAGGTCGTCCTGCTCGCTGTCCGTGCGCGGGGGCTGGCGCACCTGCGGCTGCGGTTCGGTTTTGGGTTTCGGAACCTGGTCCTGCGGAACGTCGGTCTCGTCGGGGGTCGGGTAGAAGGGAACCCAGCCAACACCCTCGAAGGCGACCTCGGCCCACGCGGTGACATCGTCTCCGGTGACCTCGACCGGGCCCGCGCCGGTGACCTCGGGCGCGAATCCCATCACGACCCGAACCGGGTAGTTGAAGCTGCGGGCCATCAGTGCGAAAAGCGACGCGTACTGCTCCTCGTCGCCCACCATGGTCGGCAGGGTGACCATGTCGTACATCCGGTCGGCGCCGTGACCCGCGCGCGAAGGCGCCTGGTCCGACGCGGTGCCGTGGCTGAGAAACCCGGTGGTCGCGAGGTACTGCTCGATCGCCTGCAGCTTGCTGTAGGGCGTAGTGGCCGAGTTTGCAATCTCGGTGGCGCGGGCGATCACGGGATCGGGGGTGTTGCTCACCGACGAGGGGGTGAAGGCAGCGACGGGTACGTCCGCGAGCTGTTCAGGCGTCGGGATGCTCTGCAGCGACGCATCGAGTGTGTAACTCGTACCGTCGCTCAAACCACTCGTGAGTACCGCCGTGCCAGTGGCCTCGTTGTAGCGCACATCTTCGGCGAACTCGCTGTCGGCCTCGGACAACGTGATGGAGTCGGCGTATCCGGCGTCGGGGATCCAGACGTCATCGTACGCACCGATGGTGATGTCCAGCGAGACACTCGTATCGCTGGTGAGCAGGGGTGGGTCGGGAATAGTGCGACCAACCAGGCGGAAGCTCCCCGAAGCATCCGTCGCCTGCTCTGCCCCGGCCACGCCCCAGATGACCCCGTTGTAGGTGTCCATGGTCGCCAGGCGAATACGCTGCCCAGCCTCGAGGCCATCAACGGTGAACACGGTCGTGTCCACGAGGTCTTTGGTGTACTGGCGGAACCCGGCGAGAGGGCTCGGGTAGTCGAGCGGTTCGAAGGGAGGCTCGATTTGTTCCCGGAGAACAAAACGGTTTTCGGGCGCGGGGGCGATCAGCGACCCGGCCACACCGCCGAGCAGTGCGGCAGTGGCAACAACGGCGACCGTGCCCAGCACCTTGCGGCGCAGCATCACTCCCCCATCGGACAGCGCGACCTGCGCACCATCGCGGCGACGCCAGCCCAACCAGACCAGCGCAACAACCGCAAAGGTGATACCGCGCACGGCGGCGAAGTAGGGTTCGTCGGTGCCGAGCAGCACACCGCCGAGGTAGAGCACGGCGGGTCCGAGCAGCAGAATTCCGGAGCGCCACGCAACACGGGGACGACGGGGCAGCCAGCGCAGCGCGAGCGTGACGCTCGTCAGCGCAATCAGCCAGCCGGAGAGATAGGGCACCGCGGTGACATAGTCGGGCAGGCTCACGGGCGCGCGCAGCGTCATAATGTCGGCCCAGCCGTACACCGCACCCACCGTCAGGCTCGCGAGGGTGTCGAGGGTCGGCAGCACGCCGAACAGCGCGTCACCGAAGAGCGCGACGGGAGAGCCAAAGAGGTAGTAGGCCACCACAGCGACCGCGGTCGTGAGCAGCGCGCCGAAGCCGAGACGGTACGCCGCGTAGGCCGCGGCGCCTCCCACAACGAGTCCGCCGAGGCCGGCGATGAGGTAGTTCACCGAGTCGAACGCGGTGCCAAAACCGACCATACCGATGGCGGACAGCACCAGCACCACACCGATGTCGATCCAGGTGCGGGCGCTCACCGTCGTGGGCGTTGTTGGTGCGGTGGATGCCTGGGGGCGCGAGTTACGGCGCGGCGCGTCGGTCATGTCGCTCTCCTGACAAGGCGCGGAAGGTCGCTGAGATTACCCACCGTGGCAATTCGTAGTCCGCCGACAGACGACAGTCGGGGCGGAGCATCCAGTTCGGCACGGAAACCCACGGTGGTGGTGTCGAGGCCAAAAAGACGTTCCACCGCACGGAAGTCGGAGAGCGGGAACAGGGAACCGGAAATCACCATCACCACACTGGGTGCGGGGAGCCGGCGGGTTGCGGCACGGGCGAACTCGCGGGTGCTGGGATAACCACCGGCCACCTGCTCGAGGCGGCACGAGTCGTCGAGCAACGCCGACGTGGTGCGGGTGTGCAGCTCCAGCTTTTCGCTGACCACGGCGACTTTGGTTCCGTCGTGCAGCACCTGCACACCGAGGGACGCCATCGTCGAGACGGCCAGCTCGAACTCGTCGTCGGAGGCGTAGTGCGCCTTGTCGGCAACGAACACCATAATCACCTGCGAGCGGCGGGTCTCCTCAAACTGGCGAACCATCAGCTGGCCGGTTCGCGCTGAGGTACGCCAGTGCACGTAGCGACGGTCGTCACCCGGCTCGTAGGCGCGCAGCGCGTGGAACGAGATGTCGTTGTTGGTGATGGTTTTGGTGACTTCACCCTCGAGGTCACGAACCAGTCCGGCCGCCGACGGAGCAAGCCGGGTGGTGACGGGGTGCACAAAGAGTTCGATGGGGTCTGCCCAGCGGACCGTGCGGCGCAGGAGTCCGAGCTGGTCGCCGCGCACCGACACTGCCGGTCCCGCCACAATCACGGCGCGACGCGAGGTCGGAACGGCGAAAAGTTCCTCGTGCTCGGCATTCTCGTCGAGTGCGGGGATCACAAAGTCCGCCACCCCTGCACCGACCGGCAGCTCCAGGCGGGACGGGCTCGACCGGCGAGGACGCACGTTGGTGACCACAAGACGCCCGAGTGCACGCTCCCCCGCCACCACGCGGCGCGGGGTCAGTTCGATGAGCACGGAGTAGGCGGAACGACCAAAGACAAACGCGGAGGCGACAACAAGACCGGCGGCGAGCGTCAGCCCGAGGTAGACAAATTCCTGCCAGCCGAGGTACTGGCCCACCAGGAAAAATACCAGCGCGGTGCCGAGAACGAGCCATCCGAGTGCACTGACCACCGTGAGCACGGGCGCAACAAAGGCCCACCCCCGACGAGCGACGAGTGCGGCCACCTGGAGTGCGGTGCGTGACGATGCTCGAAGCCGGAGCATCCGTTCACCCCGCGCACCCCTCTCACTGCGCTTGAGCCGACGCGGGCGCGGCGAACGCGAACGCTTGGAGGGCGCACTCGACTCCGGCTGGGCAGGCGGTACCGACGCGGGAGTCTGGTCCGCGGCGGGGTCGGTCGTTGTTGTCATTCGACGCTTTACGCGGCTCGGTACGCGGGCGGTTCGACGTCGATGAGGATTCGCGTGATGATGTCTTCGGCCTTGATGCCGGCGAAGTCGGATTCGGGGTCCACGATCAGGCGGTGCGCGAGAACGGGAACGGCCAGGTCGCGCACGTCGTCGGGGGTGACAAAAGTGCGCCCCGAGGCGATGGCCCAGGTTTTGATGGCACGAGCGAGCGCCATCGCGCCGCGCATACTGACACCGAGCTGGACGTCTTTGTGCACACGCGTGGCCGACACGATTTTGCTGACGTAGTCCATGATCGACTCGTCAACAAAAACCTCGGAGGCCAGCTGCGACATCGTGGTGACCGAGCCCGACGCGATGATCGGGGTGATCTTCGAGGCGCGGGCGCGGTTGGCGGAGTCCATCAGCAGGATGACGGCGGTCTCGTGGTCGGGGTACCCGAGCGAGGTTTTGATGAGGAAGCGGTCGAGCTGGGCCTCGGGCAGTGTGTAGGTACCGGCCTGCTCGATGGGGTTCTGGGTGGCGATCACCATAAACGGGCTGCCGACCGCGTGGCCCACACCGTCAACGGTGACCACACCTTCTTCCATTACCTCGAGCAGTGCGCTCTGGGTCTTGGGGCTCGCGCGGTTGATCTCGTCGGCGAGAACAACGGAAGCGAAAATCGGGCCCTTGTGGAACTCGAAGACACCCTTGCCCTGGTCGTAGATGGTCACACCGGTGACGTCGGAGGGCAGCAGGTCAGGCGTGAACTGGATGCGCGAGTTGGTGCCATCGAGGGTGTTGGCCAGCGCTTTCGCGAGCACCGTTTTACCGGTGCCCGGGAAGTCTTCGAGCAACACGTGGCCGTCGGAGAGCATGGCCGTGATGACCAGGCGGATGACGTTGCTTTTGCCGAGAATGGCCTGGTCGACGTTGCCAACGAGTTTGCCGAAGGCATCCTCGAACCACGTTGCCTGTTCTTGGGTTACGGGCATTCTGTGTCCTTCATGGGGTGTTGGGAATGAGAGAGGATGGGAACCAACCGGAACACGCACTGGTCAGCCACGGCGACCCATCGCGTTCCATTGGGCGCCTGAGATTGCGCCAGACCACGTCACTACGCCACTGGACGATGTGATGCGGAGCTGGATCGACGAATCGTTACGCTGACCGAGCGCGTTATCGATCACGATCGACCCGCCGGTGCCCAGCGTGTAGTTGTTCTCCGTCAGTCCACCGTGCGCACCATTGGTGAACGTGGTGATCTTGTAGGTACCGGGGGTGTAGTTGGCGTAGTCCATCCCCACCGAACTGCAGCACGACGCGTAGGGAGACTGTCCGCCTTTGTAGATACTGGCCGTCGGTGCGGGCGGGTCCGGCGCGGGCGGCGGTGGCGGAGGAATCACGGGGAGCGGCGTGGCCGAGTTCGACGAGGTCGTTGCACCCACCGTGCCGTTCGAGATGGCTCGCACACCGAACTTGTACGCGGTGTTGAATTCGCCGCTGAAGCTGTGGCTCATCGCGGTGCCCTTGTTCTCCCACGCTCCGCCGTTGATCGAGATCTCGTACTGCGGTGCAGTGCCGTCAGAGCGCGCGGCACCCCAGGTCATCGTGACGGTCTGGTCACCGCGGGCACCCACAGAGGTGTTTGCGCTCGAGGGCGCAGCCGGTGTCGGAGTGACACTTGCCGACGCTCCGCTGGGGTTGCCGGAGAGGCCGGTGGGCCCAAACGCCTTGACGGTGAAAGTGTGCGCGGTTCCAACCGGAACACTGGTCGACGCAGTGCGGGTTGAGCCCGACACTTCACCGCTGGTGCCGTTGGCGAGAGTCCACACGTACTTGGTGACGTCGCGACCGTTACCGCTCGCGGCCGCCCAGCTCATCGAGAGGGCGCCGCTGCCGTTGGACGATCCAGTGAGAGTCACCGACGGAGGCGCTCCGGGAGCACCAAACGGCCGGGCGACGGCGCTCGCGTTAGACACAGTGCTGTCGCCGAGCACATTGCGTGTTTTCACCTGGAACGTGTACGCCGTACCGTTTGCTAATCCGGTGGCTGTGTACTGGGCGGCGGTGCTCGGCAACGTGGCCGAACCGCCCTCCCACGTGACGGTGTAGTCGAGGATCGGCTCTCCGTTGGTGGCCGGTGTTGTCCAGCCCACGGTGATCTGCTGATCTGCCTCGGACTGAATCACGGGTGCCGGTGCCACCTGGCTCGGTACGTCCCTTACAGTGAGGAGGAATCGACCCTGCACCGTGCGACTAGCATCCGCCGTGGCATCCGTTGCCGTGTAGACGATGCTGACCACGCCGATAAACGCCGCATCGGGAACGACCTGTACGGTGCCGTCCGGAGTGAATGTGACCGCAGCCGAGGTTTCGGCGGCGTTGTCGACGCGCGCGTCTGTCAGCACGAGCGGCTCGCCATCTTGAGCGAACGGGTTGAAGTCGTTCGCCAGCACGTTGATGCTTGTTCCCCTGGAGCGCTGCCCCTTCAGCTCATCGGTCACGGCCTGTGCCATCGGCCGCGTCGAGGGCACCGTGTGAACAGTCACCGTGGCGGGAACAACGAATTCGCCGTAGGTGATCGTCATAGTAAGGGTGGTGGATGCTCCGGGCTTGACACTCCGCGGAGCAGAGACGGTCAGTTGGGCTCCACTGAGCGAAGCCTCGATGCCTGAACCTGCGGGGTTTTGGACGAGGTTGCCGTAGCGGAACTCGGGAATCAGGGCGCGGTTCTGGTGGGAGGTCGAATCCTGCAGGTTGACCGTGAGCGCCGACTCTCCCGCCTCGATCGGCAGGTCGAGCGCGGTAAAGGTCGGCGCCGTGTCTTCGAAGTTCGGGTCCCCTACGGTGACGGGAAGCGTCAGTAGAACGGTGTTGCCATTAAGATCATCCGCGGACGAACCGTCAGTGACCTCGAACGCGATGTCCGTCTGGCCGCGGAAGTCGGCCACGGGAGCGAAACGCAGTGTGTTGTTGTCCACGAAAAGCGGGGAGCCGTCGCTGAAGTTGGCGCTCACCTTGGCGGTGTCGGTCAAGATCGCCGGGCGACCGGAGGGCACCACCAAGATGTCCGCGAGGTCCCATTCCATCTCACCATTCATGTCGATGATCTGCTGGGCGAGGTCGGGTCGCACGTAGGGCGGCGGTGAGTAGCTAGCGCTGACCTCGGGCGGTACAACGATAAAGGCGGTTGCGGTCAGTGTGGGCTCGTTCGGATCGGTGACCCGGTAGGCAACTGCGATGCGCGATTCGGCAACATTCGCCGTGACTGTGCCCGTGGCCGTGTCCGCCGTGGCGAGGTCGGCGTTGGGACCCTCGACCGTGATGATCAGATCATTGTCGAGCCCGTTCGGGTTGTTGATCAGCGCGCGGATATCGACGGGCACGGAGGATTGTCCTACAACAGCGTCGAGAGGGACGTAGAAGTCGGTCGCTGAGGGGTACAGGGTGGGCGCCGCCTCCGTGACCTTGACGGAGATAAACGCGTAGTCGACGCCGCCCTCGCCATTGTCTATCTGGTAGCGAATGCTGAAGGCGCCTTCTTCGTCGGGAGCCTCGATGATGACCTTGTTACCGTCGGTGGAGGCCACGATGCCCTCATCGACCTCGACGAGGTCCTCAACCAGCGAGATGGCAAAACCATTCGGGTCCGAGTCGTTCAGCAGGGGCTGCACCGATACGGTTTTACCCGGTTTGACCTCAACGGCGTCATCGACGGCGTTCGGCGGCGCGGTTTCATCTGCGCGGGGAATTACACCCACTGTGATAACGCCGATTGCTCGCGCGCCATACGTGTCCTGAACCTCATAGCTGAAGGTGTCAGTACCTGCAGCGTCGACGCCGGCCTCGTATACAAAATGGTCGCTGGCACTTTCGACAATGCGACCGAGCTGCGGGCGCACGGTGTAGCCGGTAAGCACAACAGAATCACCGTCAGGGTCGATGCTGTCCAGGGGAACATCGATACGCACAGTGGCACCCGCGAAGGTACGGGCCGTCTGCGGACTCGGCACGGGAGGCAAGTTCGTCTCAAGATCGAGAGGCGTCACCACGAATGTCACTGTGGCGGTTGCGCTCTCGCCGTACTGGTCTTGAACACGATAAACCGCCCGGTATTCGCCAGGTTCTTTAGGCGCCTGATAACGCACTTCATCGGCGCTTGTGAAGAGGAGCCCGGTACCCGCGGACGAGACATCAGCGAATTCGGGCGACAGGGCCAGATCCGCCTGGTCCGGGTGGTAGTCGTTTGCCAGTACCGGGATACTGACAAAGTCGCCCGCGCGCACAGTGACCCGGTCGTCCACTGCGACCGGCGGCTGGCGGTTCACAATCGGCGGCACGGGCACGATGGTCACGCCAGCAGAGGCCGTTTGAAGTCCATCCGAGATTGTGTACGTCACCTGCGTCTGCTCGGTGAGAGCAGACGACGCGCTGATGCGCACAATGGTGTTGTTCAGCACTTCCACCGACACCGCGGCGTTCGTATTCGAGGTGTCGACCGACTGCACGGCCAACACACTGCCGTTGGGCGACACGTCGTTGACAAGCACCTCAACCGACGTGGCCTCGCCCTGTCGAAGGAACGCGGTGTCTTTCACAGCGATCGGGGGCAACGGAGCGCCCGGCTCGTCGATGAACTCCACACGAATGAGGCCAATGGACGTGCGGCCATTGGCAGCGAGCGAGTACTTCAGGTAGACGGAACCAACCTGCGCCGAGGTGACCGAGACGGTGCCGCGGTCGAGGTTCGCCGATGCGGTGACCGTGGAGGGAACCTCGTCGATACCAACAAGCGTGAGCTGGCCACCGCCCGGCGCGAGGTCGTTGGCGAGCGGCTCGATAACAACGGTCTCGCCCGCGAAGGACTCGGCGTAGTCGGGGGTACCAACCGGGTTGAGGGCTCCCGCCTCGGTGACATCGATCAGGAGCTCACCGGCTGTCGCGACGTCGCCGTCGGAGACCACAAAGGGAACCGACTTCTCCCCCGTCACACCACTCTTGTGCTGGAACGTCACAAAACCGTCCGGGGTGAAGCGAACCTCGTCGCCGCTGGCCGCGTTCGCGGAGTCGAGGAAGATGTCGTCGCCGTCGGGGTCGATCCAGTCGCTGAGCACGTTGTAGACAATGCTCTGGCCGGACTCAACGGTGGACGCCGAGCCACGCTTCTGCTCCGGCGGACGGTTGACGTCCAGAGGAACAATGTTGATATTGACGTTCGCCTCGGCAACTCCGCCGGGCCTACCGTCACTGATGGTGTACCGGAACGAGGTGCCACCGCTGGTGCTCTCACCGGGAGTGAACTGCAGCGCGCGGCCACCATCGATGAGGTCGATACGACCGATGCCCTCGGGAACCTGCGTGAAGTTACTGATGACCAGAACGTCGCCATCGGGGTCGGTGTCGTTGTCGAGCACCGGAAGGATGGTGGTGCGGCTGGGGCGCACTCCGAATTCGTCGTCGCGGGCCAGTGGCGGGCGGTTCTCCTCGGTGCGCTCCGCGAGGGTGTCTTCGAACGACTGCTGGGCCGACTTTTCGTCGCCCTCTTCGGTGTCTTCCTCCTCGGGAGGCGTGACTTCATCCCAGTTGTCAACGAGTCGCAGGGTCTCTTTGACCACCCAGGCGTTTCCGGTGCCGGTGTTGTTCAACGCAATAACACTGCCGTTGACGCGGAATACGAGGGTGAAGCCGATCGTCGGTTCTTCGATAGTGATGAGGTTCGGCTCTGCTCCGTCGCAGGCCTGCAGGTAGCGCTGGGCTCCGGCCCAGGCGCCGTGGGCGCATCCGTCGAGCCACACTGGGGGCGAGACGTCGCCCTCCTCGGTCAGCTCGGCGATGTCGGCTTTGACTGCTTCGGGGGCGCTTCCATCGAGGGGAACACGCAGCAGGGCGTCTCCGGTTGCGACGAGCACATAGCTGTTGGCCTTGCCGGGAATTTGGAGCTGGATGCCGTTGGCGCCCAGATCGGTCACGGTGCCGTCGCCGAAAATGACCCGGTCGTCCGCGGTGTCGAGCACCACTACCTGGTCGCCCACGGCGGAGAGCTGGTGCTCCTCGGGAATGTCGAGGTCGACCTCGGTCGGCTCACTTCCCCACCCGGCAATGCTGTAGAGCACTCCGTCGGCGGGAGAGGTGGCAAACACGGCACCCTCGTCGGTGACGGTGGCGTGGCCTCCCACACCCAGTTCGAGGGTGGGATCGGTAGTGGAGGGGTCGAAGTTCAGTTCGTTTGCGACATCCACCACCCACAGGTCACCGGATGCCGGGTCAACGATCGACACCGTGGTCGCGCCGAGCGACACTTCGGAGTCGCGGGCGATCTCCGCACGCTGGAGGAGTGTGGTGTACGCCGGGTCGATGCGCTCGAGGGTGCTCTGAGCGAGGTCGTGGAGGAACACCTGATCGCCCGCCTGCACTACGTCGATCTCGGGGGTCGCGGTCTGCACCGCGGCGTCGAGTTCTTCGATCTGGCGGTTGAGGCGTCCGGCGAGGTAGTCGGGTCCGTTGGTCACCCAGACCTCGTGGGCTTCGAGCTCCACGTCGGTGATGGGGAAGCCGTCATGCAGCACGGCGTACGTGATGGGAACCCCGGCGACGAGCGCGAGAAGAGTTGCCGACGCGACTGTTTTTCTCCAGCGCGGCATCGAGCTCAGTACCCCCACCGCACTTCACCCCACCCGTTGCTTGAACTTCGATGCCAACGCTAACAGACCGTTCCACCTTCACCGATGGGGACAACTCCCCATCCGGCGTATTTGGTACGCGGCGCCAGCTACTGCCTAGATGTCTATTGGAATGTCCACAAAAAATTCACTCCGCAGGAGGTTGGTCGAGAAGGCTGAGATCGTCCACACTGACGAGATGGCTCGCGACCGCGTACTCGACCAGGCGTGCCCGACGGTGGGTGGCAAGGGCCCCCGGTCCCCCGCGCAGACCCTGCACACCGATTTTGTCGAGCTTCTCGCAGACATTATCGAGCTTGCGGTTGAAGGTTGTCATCGACCAACCGATGCGTGCGGCCGCGTCGGTCGACGTGGGAATGGAGCCCCGCCCAGGCACACTCTGGCGCAGCACATTCTCGGCAAGAGCAACAATGAGCAGTCGCTGGGTGGACGTCAGGGTGACGGGCATAATCGTGGTGCTACCGCCGTTGGTACTGGCCGCGACACCCGTGTTGAAGTAGTCCTCGTCGGTGTGGATCGACAGGTCATAGGTGGTCGATCCGGCACTGAACATCACGTGCATGGTCTGGAACACGATAGGAAGCTTCGCACCGGGCGCGAGCCACGCCTGCACCTGGCCGGTACCGTCAGACACCGTGGCCGACAGCAGGTTGCCGACGTTGCCGAGCCACCAGAGGCCGTAGTCCTCGTACACCCGGAGAAAAACGCGGTGCAGGTAGGGGTTGTCGTCGATCGTCAGGTCAGCCTCGCGGCCCACACCGAACCCGGTCGCGGGGTCAACGTCGAACCATTCGCCGCAGAACTCAATTCTCGGAGTGCTCATGCTGGTCTCGTGCTCGCAATTCTCAGGATGCTCGGTGGGGGCTCATTCGGATGCGTTGTGTTTACGCGGGGTTGCACGCTGTCAGCGGCTCAGGTGACGTTCGGCCCGCGCGCAGGATCTGCACGTCAATACACACGCGTGCCCCGGCGGCTGGACGTGGAATAGTCACCGACAACTGGTCGGTGCCCGTGAGGGTGCCCGGATCTTCCGTCAGCGCCCACCGATAGTTGTCACCCTCGAGCGGGTCGGGGTTCTGCCAGGTGAAAGTGACGCTCGAGTCGTCCGCCGCGGGTGTGGCCGAGACCAAAACGGGGACGGGAACCACCCCGCCCGCGGGCAGCGCGCTCTCACCGGTGGCGGGTGGCGTGCTGGGCACCGCTTCCTCACGAACCGAATTGCCTGACGTCAACACGGACGCGGCCACAACCCCGGCGACAACAACAAGTGCCACCACGGAGAGAATGACCGCGAGCCGGCGACGCGGACGAATCGGCTCGGCCTCGGTGAGTTCGACCGAAGCGGATTCGGGAGCAGTACCGTCCCACGCCCGGCGTTTCGGACGCTGGATTGTGGAGTGGTCCACGGAACCGGCGCCACGCACCACGGTGCCCTCGTCAACAACGGTGTCGCGCGCGGGAGTCGACGTGCGCGTGGCGGACGGTGTGCCCGACGTGCCGTTCGGCCCACCGATGACGGTAAGGGAGCGAGCGCGGGTCTCGTCATCCGATCCGGGTGCCGGAGTGGTGGTTGGTGGTGAGGGAGATGTCGCAGCATCCGGCTGGGCTGTAATGGTGGAGACCGAACGCACTCGGGTCTCATCGTCGCTGTCGCCCGGGGCATCCTCATCGCGCCCACGCACAACCAGATTGGGAACCTCGATCGATGTCGGGGCGTAACCAAGCTCGAGCTCGACCCGCTGCAGCGCACGCGCAAACTCGACCGCGGAGGCATACCGCTCGGAGCGGCGGGTCGCCATACCCTTCTGCAGCACCGCGACCAGCGAGCGGGGAATGTCGTCGCGACCGATCGGGGTGATGACGCCGCGTTCGATGCGTCCGATGAGGTCAAGGGTTCCGTTGGAGCGCCCGGGAATCTCAAACGGGGTGCGCCCGGCGAGGAGGGTGTGGATGGTGGCGGCGAGCGAGAACACGTCGGAGCGCACGTCGGGGCGCGGCGCATCGCCGAACATCTCCGGCGGCGACCACGGAACACTCATCCCCACCGACTGGCTCTCGGTCATCCCGCCGGTGTCGCGCAGGTCGCCCACCGTGTCAGTCACCAGCGGCAGTTCGTCTTCAACGGCGGACGAGATTCCGAAGTCGGTGAGGGCTGGCCAGCCGAAGTCGTTGGTCAGCACGTTTGCGGGTTTGATATCGCGGTGCAGGATGCCGGCACCGTGGGCAGTCGCGATGGCCGACGAGAGGCGCACACCCGTGCGCAGTGCGTCGGCAACGCCGTAGACCTCGCGCTTGTAGAGGTCGGCAAGGCTCGGCCCGGAGCAGTACTCCATCACAAAGTACGGGCGGGAGTCAGCGGCGACGTCCGCGTGGAAAATCGTGACGATGTAGGGGTGCGCGGACAACTGCGCCATCAGGTTCGCCTCGTCGACGAACGCCTGCTGGGCAGCGGTGTTGAGTCCGTCGGTCAGCAGCACCTTGACCGCAACGCGGCGGCGCGGGAGCTTCTGGTCGTAGAGGAAGACATCGGAGAACCCGCCGGTGCCGAGCAGGGAAACAAATTCGAGCCCGGGGATGACCGGGGCTTCGGAGGGTGCGCGCCTCATCCCTCCTCCCGAACGGTCAGGGTGACGCCACCACCGAGGTCGATGACGGTGCCCACCAGAACCGCGGTGGGTTCACCCTGGCGAAGCAGCTGCGGCGGTTTGCCGGGCAGAATCACGGCCGTGCCGTTGCGGGAGTGCAGGTCGGTGACCACCACGGTGTCACCCTCGAGGGCGAACTGGGCGTGGTTGCGGGAGATGTCTTTGTCACCGGGGATGGTGACGAGTCGCGGAACGAGTCCACTCGACACCTTGCTGACGCTCGGGGCACGGCCGACGAGAATCGGCTGGGTGAGCGCTTCCCGCCCGCCGGTCGACAGTTCGAGGAACAGCTGACGCGATTCGGGAACTCGGGGCGCATCGTCGCTGGGACCACCGCGGGTGTCACCGCGATTGAGGTCGCCGCTCATAATCGTTTCGCCGTCGTGGTCGCCATCGTCTGCGGTGGGGCTGTCCGCAGCGCCCGACGTGTTTCCCGTTTTGGCGGTGTCGGCATTGTCCGCGCCATCCGCTCCGTCGGCGTCGTTCTCGTCCGCCGGGCGCACCGCGGCGTCTTCGATGGTGCGCACAACGGTCTCTTCGAAGAGGTGCTCATACCCAGAGGGTTCAACCTCGGCGACTTCGGCGATGGTGTGTTCCGGTGCGCGTGTGGCCGAATCGGGCAGTGTGATGTAGGTCGGGATGGATGCCGGAGATGCGGCGACCGACCCGGCGGGCGGCGTCGCGGCAGCCGGAGGGGTGATGGTCGCGCCGAAAGTTCCCGCGGCGGCAGCCGGAGGAGCGGTCGCTGGTGTGGCATTCGGAGGAGCAGTCGCTGGTGTGGCAGGACTCGGCGGAGTCTGCCCGGGACGGGGTGCCGAGGGTGGCGGCCACTGCATCCCGGCGGGTGCCGCCGGTGCTGCGGACGTCACGGCTGCTAGTGGAGTGGTCGGCGCAGGCGCAGTGGTCGGTGCAGGCGCGGTTGTCCGTGCAGGCGGAGCAACGGCTGCTGGCGCGGCGGTCGGTGCTACGGAGGGTGCGGCGGTTGGTGCCGGAGCCGGAGCGGCATGCGCTCCTGCTGTGGGCGCAGCAACGCCGCTGCGATCCAGAACAACATGGGCACCCGTGGATCGGACAACACCCGAACCCAGCGGCAGCGACAGAGAGCTGTCAGCCGAGGCATCCCCCACGGTAAATCCGGAGACAGCCGACACACTGGTTTCGCGCCACGTCGAGACGCCCGAACCACTGATGGTGTCGGTACCGGAGGCGAGATCTACCCGAACATCGAGGCCGCCGCGCACCAGAACGTGCAGGGTGGAGTCGGCGGTCCAGTTGGCGAGGGCGAATGCGGGCGTCGCGCCCAGTCCACGGCTCGTGAGAAGTCCGAGAACCGACTGGATCACGTCGTCGCTGCCCAGCGCGTCGAGAAGGTCAGCCGGTGACGTGTTCGCCTCGTCTGCCCCGGCGGACGATTCCCCTATATAGAGGAGTGCATCGTTGGTGACAAAGAGGAGCCGACCGTGGGCGGCATCAGCGGGAGTGTATTGAATCATGATGTTCCCTAGGCCCTGGGTCGAGTTTCTTCGAGGTGCGCCGCCAGAAGCGAGCGTTCGTTGGTGTTGTCGTCGTCGAGGTGCGCGCCCTCGATCGAGCAGTCGAGCACAACAACGGTGATGTTGTCTTTTCCGCCGGCTCGGTTCGCCGCGTCGACAAGTGCGTCGGCGATGGTGGCCGGATGGGCGGCACCGTCAGAGCCGTACTCGGCGAGCAACCGGGCGATCGCGGTGTCGTCGAGTTCTTTGGTCAGCCCGTCGGAGCAGAGAACAAAGGACTGCGCGCCGCCGATCGGAAGCAGCCAGACGTCCGCGTCGACGAGGTCTTCGGCGCCGACCGCACGCGTGATGACGTTGCGTTCGGGATGCGAGCGTGCGGCGAGCTCCGTGATCTGGCCAGCGTCGACGAGTTCTTGCACGGCCGAATGGTCAACGCTGAGCTGCTCGAGCACACGACCGTTCCAGCTGTAGATGCGGGAGTCGCCCACGTTGAAGGCCATCCAGTGCACACTGCCCTCTTGGGATTCGACCAGTGCGAGTCCCGCAAGCGTTGTGCCTGAGATCAGTCTCTGGCCGTTGTCACCGGTGAGTGCGCGCACGGCGACGTTCGCATCGGTGATGGCGGTGAGCACCATGGCGGGAGTGGGGAGAGTGCCCTCCTGGAGCTGGTCCTGGAGAACAGCGACCACGGTCTGACTGGCTCGGTCACCGCGTTCGTGACCACCCATTCCATCCGCGACGACAAACAGGGGCGTTGCCGCCAAATAGCTGTCTTCGTTGACCGACCGGACTGTGCCGATCGCGGTCTGTGCCGAGACGACCAGGCGGGCTTCGCCGGAGGGCAACGGAATGACCGTCGTTGACTGCACCGTTGATTCCCCCGAACCGATAGTTTCTCGTCTGCCTAAGCTACCAACATTGTTCCGACGCGCAGAACGTTCTGCACACGCGCAGGAACGCGAACGGCCCGCGACTCGAGAGTTGTACTGCTCGAGTGGCGGGCCGGATGAGACGCGTGGTGCGGGTTAGTCTCGGGGCTTTCCGTCGTCCGTGGTCACGTCGGCGTCGACGTTGTGATCGGCTGACTCCGAGTGCAGCGCCTCCGACACGGACTTCGGCTGCTCGCCGGCCGCGATGAGTCGCTTGTTGTCGCTGCGGATCTTGAGGAGGCTTGCGATAACCGCGACGGCCATCGAAGCGACGATGACACCGAGCGACGTAAACGTGTCGATCTCGGGTGCCCACTCGACGTGCTGCCCACCGTTGATGAAGGGCAGTTCGTTCTCGTGCAGGGCGTGGAAGAACAGCTTCACACCGATGAAGGCGAGGATAAACGCGATGCCGTACTTGAGGTACACCAGCTTGTCGATGAGGTCGCCGAGCAGGAAGTACAGCTGGCGGAGTCCCATCAGCGCGAAGATGTTCGCCGCGAACACAATGAACGGGCTCTGCGTGATACCGAAGATTGCGGGGATCGAGTCGAGCGCAAACACGATGTCCGTGGTGCCCAGGGCGATGAACACAATAAGGATCGGCGTAAAGACCTTTTTGCCGTCGATAACGGTGCGGACCTTCGCGCCGTCGTAGTCCTCGGTGATCGCGATGCGCTTGCGGAGGAACCCGATGAGTTTGTTCTCGGTCTCTTCCTCGTCGTCGTGGTTGGTGAAGGCTTGGTTGAACGCCGTGTAGAGGAGGAACAGACCGAAGATGTAGAAGACGAAGCTGAAGTTCTCAATAACAACGGCACCGAGCAGGATGAAGATTCCGCGGAACACCAGCGCGAGGATGATGCCCACCATCAACACTTCCTGCTGGTACTTTCTCGGCACCGAGAACCTGGCCATGATGATGACAAACACAAAGAGGTTGTCAATCGACAGGCTGTACTCCGTCAGCCACCCGGCAAGGAACTGGATCGCGTGTTCCGATCCGCCCACAAAGTACATAATCCCGGCGAAGATCAGCGCGAGCCCGACGTAGAAACCGACCCAGAGGCTGGATTCCTTTGTCGACGGGATGTGCGGACGTCGGTAGGCCAAGATGAGGTCGGCAGTGATGATCAAAATCAGAACGATGAACGATCCGATTTCGAAGGCGAGTGGGAGCTGAACGTCCATTGAAGTCCTTCAGAAGCAAAGTGGGTGCGGCGGGGCCCGAAAGTCTCTCCCGCGCCGCAACTGTTTGAACCTGTCGAGTTGTTGGCGACCACACCCGGAACCTCAACGATGGGGCCCGTACTGACGGATGTGATGAGGTGGGATACTCCCCTTCGCTTGGATGATCGTACAGGAATTTGCCATCCCTGCCTCCCCTAGTATTGGCCGGTGACTGAGATCCCCTCCCCAGCCCCCCGCCCTTTCCGTGAACAGTCGAACTGGGTCTCCAGCGTCGGCCTGATGATCTTCTTCAGCCGTTGGCTGCAGGCCCCGCTGTACATCGGGCTCATCGTCGCCCAGCTCGTTTACGTTGTGGTGTTTGTCATCGAACTCATCGCACTCTCGGAGACCGTGTGGGTGGCGTTCGCCGAGGCCGCGAGTAGCGGTCACATGGTGCACATCGAAGAGTCCACCATCATGCTCGGGGTGCTCGGACTCATTGACGTGGTGATGATCGCGAACCTGCTGATCATGGTCATCATCGGTGGCTACGAGACGTTTGTCTCCAAGATCAAAATCGACGGTCACCCCGACCAGCCTGAGTGGCTCTCACACGTCAACGCGAACGTCCTGAAGACCAAGCTGGCCATGGCGATTGTGGGAATCTCGTCCATTCACCTGCTCAAGACCTTTATTGGTGTGGGCACGGTTGGACCGAGCGGCGACCCGTCGACCGTCAGCGAGACCGACCCGCAGGAGAGTTACACCTGGGACGGTGTGCTCTGGCAGGTCATCATTCACATGGTCTTTATCGTCTCGGCGATCGCCCTGGCCTGGATCGACCGGATGTCGCAGACGCCCATCCCTGGAGCGCACCACGCGACCGCCGCCGCACCCACCCTGGGTTCGTCGATCGAGCGTCCCGCTCCTCGCGCCGACGTGACCAACACCGTGATTCCCGAGGGATACATGTTGGTGCCGATTCCCGCACAGCATGCACTCGCGTCATCCACAGCACCCACCCCCGCATCAACAACGGAGGCCGCCGCCGCACCGGCCGGGACACACCACGGCTGACACGCACAACTACGGTGCACAGCTGACAGGCACACACAAAAAAGCACGGCTACCCGCGGGTAGCCGTGCTTTTTTTATTGCGGGAAATGCGGGCGGACTAGATGAGCCAGCGGTACTTCTGCACGATGGGCAGGCTCTTCCAGACGCGACCGAAGCCCCAGGTGTCGCCACCGGCGAACATGGCGATAACGATCAGCGCGAGCGCGTAGATGATGTGGTAATCCACGAGCGGGTTGGTCGATGAGGTCAGGGGCGTAAAGACCCACTCGGCCAGGTACATAAACACCATGATGAGGCTGCCGACTGCGGCGCTGACGCGCACACCGATGCCCAGCATGATGGCGACACCCACCGCGAGCATCCCGAGCATAAAGAGTGCGTCAACGAGCGGGCTCGCGATGCCAACAAAGAAGTCCTTGAAGGGACCGGTGATGGCCGGGCTGTTCAGGAAGCCCTGCGCCGGGGTGCCGCCGTGGATCCAGGCACGCTCGCCCGGAGTGGAGAATCCGAGGCCGAAGGTCTTGTCGAGGAACGCCCAGAGGAAAATGAAGCCGGTCGCCAGACGCAGCACCGCGAGGGTACGGAGGGCGGCGAGGCTGGGAACACCCGACGGGAAGTTTGTGGCCGTCTGCGGAGCGGCGGTGGTGCGTTCTCTGACATCAACCATGTCAATCACTGTCCATTCGTGGGGCGGGCATCTGTGCCGGCCGACTATTCGATAGTGAAATCATTTCGCGCGCGAGATACACGAATCAGTGCCTAAAGTCCCAACCTCCAAATTCCCTGAGAATTTAATTCGGGATGCGCGGAGGTATCGCGGGCCTCTCGGGGTACGTCAGCGCACCGCGGTGGCCGCGGCGAATGGGCGTGTCAGCGGAGGTGTTCGTATGTCTCCGGATGCGCCGAGAGGAAGTGCGCGAACGAGACAGGGGCGTGCCCGGTGATCGACTCGACATCGGTGCTGACCGCCGCGAGGTCCCCGGCACCGACGGCCTGGTACGACGTCACCCATCCCTCGACCTCGAACGCAGGGGCGCCGAACGACGCGCGGGACGCGTAGGCTTCGGCTTCCGTCTCGCGCACGTAGGTGATTTTTTGGCCGGATGCTGCACCGAGGGTGTCCGCGATCTCGTCGAAGCTCATCGCGCGCGGCCCGGTCACCCGGTACGAGGCTCCGCTGTGGGAGTAGTCACCATTCCGAATGGCGCGCAATACCGTCGCGGCGACATCGGCGACATCGTCCGTGCTGACGGCGCTGACAACACCGTCGCCTGCGGGGCCTCGGATAACGCCCGCCGCGTCGGCCATCATCGGCAGGTAGTCCTGGTAGAGGCTGTCCTGCAGAAAGGTGAAGTCGAGACCGGCGTCGCGGATGCGCTGCTCGGTGAAGTAGTGGTGCCGCCCGAACGTAAACGTGCAGGTCGCCGAGTTGCCGAGAAACGAGAGGTACACAATGCGCGTGACACCGGCGGCGACCGCCGCGTCCACTACCGAGTAGTGCTCGTCCTGGCGCGTGGCACTTTCACGGCCGGACACAAAAAACAGGGTGTCGACTCCGGCGAGCGCCGCGGTCATGGCCTCGGTGTCTCCGTACGCGGCGGCACGGTGGGGATACCCGGGCGCCAGCGCCTCAACGGTGCGGCCGATCAACACAACGTCACTGCGCTGTTCGACGGTGTCGAACGTTCCGTCGGATGCGAGGCGGGCGAGGACCTTGCCGCCGATCTTGCCGCTGGTACCGGTGAGTGCGATTGTCATCCATCGAGGGTACCGGAGCGGGTGTCACGAACCTGGGTCGACAAACACCGGCCGTCACGCACCCCGTCGATCACCAGAGTGCGACAGCCGCCGGTTCGTTGGTCTCCATAGCCAGCAGGTATTTTTTGCGTTCGATGCCGCCGCCGAAGCCGGTGAGCGACCCGTTCGACCCGATCACCCGGTGGCACGGCACCACAATGCTGAGCGGGTTGCGTCCGTTGGCGAGGCCAACCGCGCGCACGGCTTTGGGGTTGCCGATGCGCACCGCGAGTTCCGCGTAGGTGATGGTCTGGCCGTAGGGGATCTCGGCGAGCTGCGCCCACACATCTCGCTGGAACGGTGTGCCCGCGGTCTGGGTGGGCAGGTCGAAGCGCACCCGCTCCCCCGCGAAGTACTCGGCCAGTTGGGTGAGGGCGGCGCCGAACACTACGTCAGCATCCGTTCCGTCCACCCGGGGCCCGAAGGTGTCGATGTCTGGACGGTGCCGGTGGCCAACCATGTAGAGGCCGGTGAGCGCCCCGCTTGACGGGTCGGCCGTCAGGGTGAGGTCGCCGATCGGCGAAGGGGCTGTGGTGTGCATGTCTCAAGCATCGTCGCACAGGTGTGTTGTCGCTGGCGGAAATCAGACATTGCGGTGGATGCTCCCCGTGTCACCGCGGTGGGAATCCCGTGTGCACCCGGCTCCCAGCTGGCTTTCAGCGCCCGAGGTCGTCAGACTGGTCTGATGCATTTTTCCGCCGCAAGGCTGTCCGAACGCCTCCCGGTAAAAGCGTGGATCACCCATTCACGGCTTCTCCTCGCCGCCAAAACCGCGGTCGCCGTCGGCATCGCGTGGCTTATCGCCCCGCTGGTTCCCGGTGTCGCCGACGATTACCCCTATTACGCACCCCTCGGCGCACTCATCAGCATGAGCACTACTTTGATGAGTTCCGTCCGAACCGGTCTTGAGACA
>Ga0247731_1000109_pt1 | contig 24905 bp, 20 predicted proteins | sample UWRJL088202R2_FD_180938 | JGI IMG/M metagenome (GOLD analysis project Ga0247731, IMG submission 180938) | Plant litter microbial communities from Arlington Agricultural Research Station in Wisconsin, United States - UWRJ-L088-202R-2 | ecosystem: Environmental > Terrestrial > Plant litter >...
GATGAGGCGCTCTCTCGGCTGGCGACCGAGGATGCGCCCCAACAGCCGACCGGCGACGTGCTGGGCGCCTTTTACAGACGGGTAGGCTCAGAAGATTGGGACGCTCTGCGCAACGCTTTCTCTGGGGACGCCACGTGACCGGCCCGGCTCCGTCCACTCTCTTCGACAAGATCTGGGACGCTCATGTCGTGCGACATCTGGGCGACGACTGGTCGCTGCTGCACGTCGACCGCCATCTGCTTCATGATCTTTCGGGGCCTGTAGCGCTCGGCGCGCTGTCTGACCGAGCCCTGCCCGTGGCCAACCCCGAATTGGCCTTCGCGACGCCCGATCATGCGGTTTCGAGCCGACCCGGGCGAACTGGCGAAACCTTTCCGGCGGGAGCCAGACTTTACCGCGAGATGAAAGCCGAAGTCACCGCCGCCCAAATCCGCTTTTTCGATCTCGATGAGGTCGGGCAGGGTATCGTCCACGTCACTGGGCCGGAACTCGGCCTTGTGTTGCCGGGCATGACCGTCGTCTGCGCCGACAGTCATACCTGCACCAACGGAGGGCTGGGCGCCTTGGCGTTCGGCATCGGAACTTCCGAATGCGTTCACGCCCTGGCGACCCAGACCTTGCGCCTGCGCCGCCCAAAGACCATGCGGATTGCTCTGGAGGGCGTTCCCGGACAGGGCGTGTCGGCCAAGGACATCGTCTTGCACCTGATCCGCGAACTTGGGGTCGCTTGCGGAGTCGAACACACGATCGAGTTTTGTGGAAGCGCGGTGCGCGCGATGTCGGTCGAAAGCCGCCTCACCCTCTGCAATCTGTCGGTCGAGTTGGGCGCGCGCTCGGGGCTGGTCGCGCCCGACGAGGTGACCTTCGCCTATCTGAAAGACCGGCCCTACGCCCCCGCTGGAGAAGCCTTCTCCAAGGCCGTCGCGTATTGGCGGAGCCTTCGCTCGGACGAGGGCGCGATCTTCGACGCCAGCGTCGAGATAGACGTCTCCGACATCCAGCCAACAATGACTTGGGGGACGAGCCCAGAACACGCGATCGGCATCAATGACCTGATCCCCGACCCGGCCCAAGAGCCTGATCCGGCGCGCCGGGAGGGCATGGTCAAGGCGCTGGCCTATATGGGCCTTGTGCCCAATCGGCCGCTGGCTGGGACCCCGATAGACTGGGTGTTCATTGGATCGTGCGCCAACTCCCGTCTGTCGGACCTGCGCGAGGCGGCCGCCGTGGTCAAGGATCGTCGGGTGGCCGAGGGCGTCACGGCCTGGGTGGTTCCCGGCTCGGTGGCGGTGAAACGGGCGGCTGAGGCCGAAGGGCTGGATCGGGCCTTCGTCGCGGCGGGCTTCGCGTGGCGTGAACCTGGGTGCAGCATGTGCGTGGCGGCCAATGGCGAACAGGTGCCGCCGGGCGCCCGGTCGGTTTCGACATCGAACCGCAATTTTATCGGTCGTCAGGGCCCGGGCGCCAGGACCCATCTTGCCAGCCCGGCGATGGCCGCCGCTGCGGCGGTCGCCGGCGTGATCACCGACGCCAGGAGGTTTTGATCATGGAGCCATTTCGCGTACTCAGCGGTCAGGCCGCACCGCTTCTTCAAGCGAACATCGACACGGACGTCATCATCCGGATCGAAAGGCTGACGGCGGCCGACCAGACCCAGCTGGGCAATTATGCGCTTGAAGCGCTCCGCTATCAGGCGGACGGGCGCGAAAATCCCGACTTCATCCTAAATCAGCCGCGCTTCAGAAACGCTCCAATCCTGCTGGCCGGCCCCAATTTCGGATGCGGATCCTCTCGCGAAGGCGCCGTCACGGCCCTGCTTGGGCGTGGGATCCGATCGGTTATCGCACCCAGTTTCGGCGACATCTTCTACAACAACTGTTTTCAAAACGGACTGCTGCCGGTCCGCCTCGACGAGGCGGAGATCGAAGCGATGGCGCGAGAGATCGAGGCTTCCGATCAACCCGTCCGCGTCGATCTCGTCGATCTCGAAATCACGACCCCGCTCGGTCGCCGACTGGCTTTCGCGATCGATCCGCAGCAGCGAGCAGGCTTGCTGGCGGGCCTGGATGACATCGGCCAGACCTTGCTCGCCCGGGCCGATATCGTCGCCTGGCAGGATCGCGATCGGCTCGCACGGCCGTGGGTGTGGCGGAAAACGGAGGCGAACCTCGCATGACCACTGCTTCTCCCGCGGCTCGGCAGACCAAGTCAGTATCCTCGTCCCAGGCGACGACCATTCTGCTCCTGCTCTACGGCAGCCTCGTTCTCAGCTACGTCGATCGGGCTGTCTTCGCTCTCTCCCTTAAGCCGATCAAGGCGGCCTTGCATCTCACCGACACCCAGCTGGGGACCCTCACCGGGTTCGCCTTCGCCATCTGCTATGCGGCCTTTAGCCCCATCGCGGGCAGGCTGGGTGATCGGTATTCGCGAAAGCGCGTCCTGATGGCCGCCATCGCGGTCTGGAGCCTCGCCACCATGGCGACCGCCTTGGCTGGAAGCTTTCCAATGATGTTCTTGGTGCGGGGCGTTGTCGGGGCGGGGGAGGCGGCTGTCTTGCCCTTGGCCGTCACCTTGATCGGCGACACGCGTCGCGAGCCATCTGCACGTCATCGGGCTGTCGGCATCTTTCTGAGCGCCGGCATGGTCGGCCAGATCGCCGCCCTGCTGTTCGGGGGCGCGCTTGTGCAGCACCTTCCTGCGCTCGGACTCCTCGCACCGTGGCAGACCGTCTTCATCCTGGCCGGATTGGTCGGTTTCGCGATGATTTTGATCATCGGCCTGTTCATGTCCGATCCGCCAAGAGAGGCTCCATCAGCCGGCCTCAAGGACGTCGAGTCCAGATCCGCCTTCGCCTTCGCCCGTTCCAACGCCCGACTTCTGCTTACTCTTTACGGCGGTCTGTCATTCCTCCAGATGCCGATGATCACCGTCAGCGGCTGGATCATTCTGGCGCTTGAGCGTCAGCATGGTTGGAGCGCGGGTCAGGCGGGTTTGTATCTGTCGTTGACCGGCGGGACGGCCGCCATATTGGGCTCGTTCATGAGCGGCCGCGTGATCCGCGCGGTTGAGGGCCGCTTTGGACCAACAGCGCCCTTGATCGTCGGTGTGGCGACGGCGGCAGCCTTCGCCCTGTTCACCAGCCTAGGTCTGCGGACCAACGATCCGGTCGTATCCATCGGGTGCATCGCCCTGGGCTTTGTCTTCGCACTCGGGCCCAGCGCTTGCGCCTTCGCCATCATGGCCGAAGCCCTGCCGCCCGGCGTCCGCGCCCAACTCGCCGGGTTCAACACCATGTCCAACGCCGTGATCTGCAACACCCTGGGGGCGTTTGCCGTCGGCGTCCTTAGCGATCGTGTCTTCCGCTCCGAAGCGGGCCTCGTCGACGCTCTGGCCGTCCTCCAGGCGGGAGCCATCGCGATCGGAGGAGCGATCGTGCTGTCGGGTCTAGGCGGTTACACCCGACGCATGAGGCTGTTGTCGACCGCCGCCGCGGCCGAAGCGCACCGTCTGGCGAACGTCCCGCTCGACCCCACGGCCGTTAACCGGGCCGCTTACGAAAGGACGGCGAAATGATTCCGCACTCGCGTATATCGCTCAGGCCGCGTCTTATCGGGCCGTGAGCGGTACGGACCCTTCTGCTGCCCAGAGACCCAAGGCGGATGTCCGTCGGGCAATCCCTCTCCTGCGACCCAGGCGGCGCCTTTGCGCCAAACGCAGCGTCGCGTTTCGTCGCCGATTAGATCGAAAGGCGCTTCGGGCTCCCCGACCGCCCCCCCCCCGTAACGGGCGTTGCGCGATGCGGGCGAATGGCGACGGGATTCTGTTGACCATGACGCCACAAGGGCGGTGACAGACCGCGCCGGGTCTTGGCGCGATCGTCGAGGCTCGGCCTCCGCGGGCGAGGACTCCGCGCCTACTGCAGACCAATCGCTACGCCGCGAGCTGCGCGGCGCTGTTCAACGACCGGCGACGCAGACGTCGCGGATCGCGAGAGTATGGAAAAAGCACATGCTGGGTTTGATGCAGGATTGGCCGCTGACGGTCGACAAGATTCTCGACCACGCTAAGTCTTGGCATGGCCATCGAGAGGTCGTGACGCGAGCGGTTGAAGGACCCATCGTCCGCACCACCTACGCCGAACTCCACGCACGAGCAAAGCGGGTCTCCAGCGCCCTTTTTGGTTGGGGCGTGAAGCCTGGAGATCGGATCGCGACCCTGGCCTGGAACACCGGCAAGCATATGGAGGCCTGGTACGGGATCATGGGGATCGGCGCAGTCTGCCATACCCTGAACCCGCGGCTATTTCCGACGCAGTTGATCTACATCATAAACCACGCCGAAGACCGGATGATCTTCGTCGACCTGACCTTCGTCCCGCTGCTTGAAGCCATCCTGCCGCATTGCCCCAGCGTCGAACGGGTCATTGTCATGACCGACGAATGGACGATGCCGGCGACCGAACTACCGCGCGTGGAATGCTATGAGCAGGTGTTGTCTCAGGCGGACCAAGACGTCGTCTGGGGCGACTTCGACGAGAAGACGGCCTGCGGTCTGTGCTACACCTCGGGCACCACAGGGAACCCGAAGGGCGTCCTCTACTCTCACCGCTCCAACTTCATCCACACCCTGCTGGGCCTGCAGACTTCGGTGTTCGGGGCGACGTCGTCGGAAGTGTTCCTTCCCGTTGTGCCGATGTTTCACGCCAACGCCTGGGGTATGGCTTTCGCGGGCCCAGCGGCGGGATCAAAGCTGGTCATGCCGGGTGCGAAGATGGATGGAGCCTCGATCTACGAATTGATCGTCGCGGAGGGAGTCACCTTCTCGGCGGCGGTCCCCACCGTCTGGCAGGGCCTCTTGACCTATCTGAGCGAGCACAAGCTACAGATCCCGACGGTCAAGCGCGTCCTGATCGGCGGGTCCGCCGTGCCGGAAAGCCTGATCCGCGCCTTCAAAGACGGTTTCGGCATTGAGGTTCTCCAAGGTTGGGGCATGACTGAGACCTCGCCCATCGGCGCCCTGTCGAACATGACCCCCGAAATCCTCGCTCTTCCCTACGACGAGCAGATGAAATGGCGACTCAAACAAGGCGTCCCGCCGCTGGGCGTGGAGCTCAAGCTCAAGAATTACGAGGGTCAGGACATGCCCCACGATGGCCACGCCTACGGCCGTCTGATGATCAAGGGGCCCGCGGTCGCGGGCGCCTATTTTCGCTCCGACGAAGTTATCCTCGACGACGAGGGCTTCTTCGACACGGGCGACGTCTCGACCATTGACGAGATGGGCTTCATGCAGATCACCGACCGAGCCAAGGATGTGATCAAGTCCGGCGGCGAGTGGATTTCTTCGATCGACATCGAGAACATCGCCGTAGGCCATCCCAAGGTCGAACTGGCGGCCGTGATCGGCGCGCCTCATCCCAAGTGGGATGAACGTCCGATCCTGATTGTCAAACTTAAGCCCGACCAGATCCCGGACAAGCAGGAGCAACTCGACTTCCTAGCGGGCAAGATCGCCAAGTGGTGGATGCCCGACGACGTCGTCTTCGTTCATGACATTCCGCTAGGCGGCACCGGCAAGATCGACAAGAAGCAGCTGCGATCAAACTTTCGAGACTATCGGCTTCCAACATCTTGAGCGCCTGGGCGCTAGAACCGCGTGACGCCGTCAAGGTCGCGCGCGCCTGAGTCATCGGCGAAGTGACGCGGACGGGGCATGCGAGGCGGCGTTTCGGATCCTGACCCGAACGGCCGCCGCCTTCGTGGTCAAGTTTCCGGCCGTCGCTTCCATGCCGCCGCTCAACCTCACCCCGCCTGCGGCGGTGACCTCCGGGGGGGGGCTTTGCGGGCGCCAGCGCCGCCGCGCCCCGAGGCGAACCGCCCCCTGTGAGAGGCCTCATCGCGGGCTGACGTGAAGACAGGATATCGTGACGGCTGACGATGGGCGCCCAAGAAGCGTGCCCCAATTGGCCACTATCCAATCTGGGCGAGGCTGCGCCTAGAGGATGGCCGCCGCCGCCGCATTGACGGGTCGACGCACGGCCAACGCGCGCTCCAGGAACTCTGGGGGCGTTAAAACCTGGGTCATGAAGACGAGGGCAACCCGCCGGCGGCGGTCTATCCAAAAGAACGTGTTTCCCGACCCGGCCCAGCTGACCGCCCCGTCGGGAAGCTGTCCCGCCGCCTCGAGAGCCGGGTTGCCAATTTGGAAGCCGTAGCCGAAGCGCGAAGGAATCGGGCCCATGGCGGGCATGTCGGCATGGGGCGCGAACATCAAATCGACGGTCTCTTCCTTGAGCAGTCGCCGCCCCTCGGCAACCCCGCCATCGGCCAGCATCTGGGCGAAGCGCAGATAGTCGCTCGCGGTCCCCGCCAGCGCGCCTCCGCCATCCACCAGCCGTTTGCGGTCGCGGTACTCCGAAGTCTCCGCGCGCTCGACGGGGGCGATGCCTGTCGCTGCGGCGGCGTAGTTGGTGACGAACCGATCGAGATCTTCGTCGTCGACATAAAACCCTGTGTCGGTCATGCCCAAAGGATCAAAGAGTCTCGTCCTGAGAAACGTTTCCAGAGGCTGGCCGCTGACCCGCTCGATGATCAGGCCAAGAACAGTCGTGGCGTAGCTGTAATTAAAGGCGGCGCCAGGCTGAACGAACAAAGGCGCCTGCCCGATCCGGGCGACCAAGGCCTCAAGGGTGGGGGCGGGAGCGCCATCCGTAGGGCGTCGGCCGACAGGCGTGTCGCGCATCACGCCATGCCGTCGATAGTAGTCGTGCACGGGTGTCTCCCCCGTAAACGGATAGATGATTCCGGCGGTGTGGCTGAGCAGGTCGGCGATGGTGATCTCGCGAGCGACCGGCTCGGTCTCCATATCATCCACCGTTCCGCTGACATACACCCGCATATTGGCGAACTCCGGCAAGACCTGGCTGGCGGCATCGTCGAGCGCGAGCTTGCCATCCTCGACGAGCATCATGACGGCCACGCTCGTGATCGGCTTGGACATCGAATACAGCCGAAAAATGCTGTCCGGCCTCAGGGGAATGTTCTGCTCCACATCCTGATAACCGACCACCAGCGACAAGCGCTGCTGGCGTGCTTCGGAGAGCATGACGATCGCGCCGGGGATCTGGCCTTGCACCACGTCGGCTTGAAGCGACGCCTCCAGCGCCTTGCTGGCGCTGTCGACGGCGTCGTGCGTCCCGATAGCGCTCTCTGGCGCGACCGAGGGTTCATTCACCTTGCTCATCGTGCCGTCTCCGCGTTGGTTGGGTCGGCGCGCAGTACGCCAAGATCCCGGAAATTGTTGATTTCGGCCCGGGCAAACCCGGCGGCCATGAGGATCTCGTCGGTGTCCTGCGCCAGCCGGGGAGCGGGACGGTCCGGTTGGATCGAGCGATCCGATACATTGAAGGGCGAGCGGACACCCATCATGGGGCCCTCGCTGTCGTGATCCACCGCTTGGAACATGCCCACGCTGCGTAGATGCGGATCGTTGAAGAGGTCTTCGAGGCGGTTCACCTCCGCGCAGGGCACGTCGACGGCCCTGAGCATCACAAGCCATTGCGCCGTCGTTCTGGACCGGACGGCGTTCTCGATCACCGCGTAGAGCATGTCGATGGCGCCGCTGCGCTGGACGGGATCAAGAACTCTTGGATCAGTGGCCAGGTCTTCGCGGCCGATCAGGGTAAGAAAACGGGACCAGTGCGTTCCGGTGTACGGCAGGACCGATATATAGCCGTCGCCGGTCGCGAACGGCCTGCGGTAGGGCGACGACAGGCGAGCGTAGCCGGTGCCCCCGAGGTTCGGTTCGAAGCTTCGACCGGCGAGTTGTTCCAGCATGAGGAAGGAGACCATGCTCTCGAACATCGGCGCTTCCACACACACACCTTGGCCGGTCCGAGCCTTAGACGCCAGACCCGCTAGGATGGCGATCGCCAGATGCAGCCCCACCACCTTGTCCCCGATAATCGTCGGCAGGAACCGCGGCTCTCCTGCGGCGTCGGCATTGAGGTGGGCTAGGCCAGACACGGCCTGGATGATGTCGTCATAGGCGGGCTGATCCTCGTACTCGCCGCCCGTGCCAAAGCCACATGCGTAGGCGTAGACGATGTCCGGTTTTATCGCCCTGAGCCGATCATAGCCGACGCCGAGTTTCTCCGCCGACTTGGGGCGCATGTTGTGAGTCACCACATCGACGCCCGAAACCAGCCGATTGAGGATGATATGACTCTCAGGCCGAGACAGATCGATCGCGATCGAGCGCTTGTTGCGGTTGCTGTTCAGGTAGCCCGCGCCCATCGTGTCCGAATGGCCTGGCCGGACAGACCGAAAGAGATCGCCGTCGAGAGGTTCGACCTTGATCACCTCGGCGCCGAGATCGCCCAGGGTCTGAGTGGCGTATGGGCCAAGGACGATGGTCGTAAGATCAAGGATCCTCACCCCGGCAAGCAAATCATGCATGGCCGGCTCTCCGAAAGCGCCGTCGCAAATCCATTCGAAAATTCGCTATCGCCTCGATACTGATCAACAATTTTGATAGGATCGCGCCATGGCCCTCCGAACCAATGTCCGGCACCTGCGCGCTTTCGCGGCCCTGGCGCATCACCGCCATTTTTCGCGGGCGGCCCAGGAGCTCGGACTTTCCCAACCCGCGCTCAGCATGCTTATCGCGCAGCTCGAGCAGGATCTGACCACGGCCCTGATCGCTCGCACGACCCGCTCCGTCGATCTTACGCCGGCCGGGCGGGAGTTTCTGGCCGCCGCCACCCGTCTCCTGGCCGACTTCGATCAGGCCCTCCTGAGCGTGACGGAATATGCGACGCTGCAGCGCAGGCGTCTGCGGATCGCCGCCGTTCCGTCCCTTTGCCAGGGGTTTCTTCCGGCGATCATCGCGGCGTTTCAGCAAGCTCATCCCGACGTGATCATCGCCGTCGACGACCTGCAGGGCGACCAGGTCGTCGAGGCGTTGATCACCGACAGGGCTGACTTGGGGCTGGGCTATGTCTCGCCGAGCGATGGGCTCGCGTACATTCCGATCCTGGAGGATCGGCTTGTGGTGTTGAGCCGGACCGGGGACAAGCCCAAGGTCAGGGACCTCCCTTGGGCGGCGATGTCGGGGCGTGACATCATCGCGATGCGGCCCGGCACGACCATCCGTCGACTGATCGACCGGACTGGTCGTGACGCCGGTGTCGTGCTCCGCGTCGTTTTGGAGCCGAGTCAGATGCCGACGGCGGCCGCCTACGCGGCCGCCGGACTGGGGTGCGCCATCTTGCCCTCCAGCGCGATTCCCGATCCGCTTCCCCCCGCTCTGTCTTGCCAGGTCCTCGTGGAGCCGGCCGTCAAGCGAACCCTCTCGATCATTGAGGCCAAGACCCCGACCACGGCCCCGGCAGCGGCGGCCTTTCGGGAGATGCTGTTGCAATTCGCCAAAACGTCGCCATTCGCGGTCTGCTTGGACTGACACGACTAGATAATTGAGCGACCAAGGCGGCGGCATGCGTTGCGGAGGCGCACAAATTTTCGGCTTTCGAGCCGAAGGACGGGGAAGGCCGATCCCGTCATCGGGCGCTGAAGCTTGGTTCTGGCCGAAGGCGTGACCACTGTTCAAAACGCTTAATCCACCTTTGAAAGCGCTCACCCTCGACGAGGAAGTTTGATTAGTCCAATCAAGATAAGGCCATGATTTATATATTCTGCTGATGATTGGCGGTCTTGGGTTTCGGTGTCGGCGTCGCCTTGGCCAGAAGTCTGGGCTGCAAAGCGGCGTTTGCGACGTTCGGTCTTGCACGCGTCACTCAACCATCGCACACACGAAACCGTGGCCTGCGCCGTTCGCGCTCAGTCCACGATCACAAGCCGCCGTGGAGGCCACGGCTGGGATGACCCGCGGACAGATGAGCGTGCAGCAACAGACCGACAGGCGATCGCTCATCATCGAGATCGCCTCGCAGAAGCTCAATGCCCGTGGGGTCTCTGATGAATGGTTCGGCGAGATCGCCGCGGAGATCGGGATCACCCGTCCGGCGCTCTATTCCTATTTTAGGAATCGAGGCGATCTTTTGGAGGCCTGCTGTCTCAACACGATCGACACTCTGCACAGGACCTTTGCCGCCGTTTCGCGCGACGCCGGTGACGAGGCGCAGACGCTCAAGGCTTTCCTAGAGGCGACGATCAGCGCGACGTTTCCAGAACTCGCGGTCGTCACCGAACTAAACATCCTCCCCCAACACTCTCGCGAAACGGTGTCGAGGGCTTGGGGCGCGCTCATTCAGGACATCTCCGACGTCGTCGTCTCGGGCGTGTCCAGCGGTCGGCTCAACGACCGCCATCCCTTCGTGATCGCCAACGGTCTGCTGAGCTTGGCGATGTGGCCCGCGCTCCAGAAGCGCCTGGTGCCGGAGAGCTCGCCTGAGCGTATTGTCCAGGGCGCGCGGGAGTTCTTCCTCATCGGGATCGGCGCGGTCCCAGTCGGCAGCGCCTTCAACTACGTTCTGCCCGAAAGGACGACCTCGGCAGTCGATGTGTTTAGCCAAAAGGCCATTGTTGAGGCTAGACGGGCCCTGATCATGGGACGAGCTTCGGCGCTGTTCAATCGCAAGGGAATTGGGGCTACGAGCATCGACGACATCGTCGCGGCCACCGATGTCGGCAAGAAGACGATCTTTCGGTTGTTCGGGTCGAAGGACGCTTTGGTCGCCGCGTGCTTTCGGCGGGCCAGAGCCATGGAGCTGGACATTTTCGAGAAAGCCTCAGAGCTTGCCGGAGATCGTCTCGTCGCCCTTCACGCCGCGGTTCGGATGGCGGTTCTGGCGCTCGGCGACCCCGATGCTCCAATGTTGGCGGCGCACGTCGGCTCCGGCCGGCTTTCGCCCGACGTGCGCGACGAGATGCACGCCGGTTTCGCGGTGCTCGCCAAGGTCTATCGCGAGCTCGTATCCGAAGGGATCGCTCAGGGCGGCATTCGCGCGATCGATGTTTCGAGTTTGGCGCTCGCCATATCAGGAGATCTGTTCTGGACGGCGGGTTTCGACGAGAGCGCCTCGCCGCTATCGCTTTTCGAGACGGCAAACGAGCTTGCAGACATCGTAGTTCGTGGCGTTCTGGCGCGCTGATCGTTGCAAAGTCGAGACAGCCGCCTTTTGGGCCGGCGCAGTCCTGGGATCCACGTTCGCGCGTCACGAGTGCATGACCGGCGCGCCCGATCTTTTTTGCGATTGCGGTCGGTCGCCCATTGCGATGGCCTGCTGACGGGCGTGACGGGGCAGCAATCGTGAGCGTGCGGGCAGACGCTGGTCTGCCCGCACGGCCTAGTATTGGGTTCTTCTCGCTTTCGGGGGGATCAGAAATGACTTGAGAGTTCGATTCCAATTTGGCGTGGTCCGCCGTAGGTCACGTAGCGAGCTCCGAAGGAATCGGCCGACCCCATGCGTGCGATATAAAGCTCATCGAACAAATTATTGGCAAATAGTCGGATGCGATACTTCTCACCCCGGCTGTCCCAGATGAGCGAGCTATTGACGACCGTATAGGCCTTCTGCGAATCCAGCGCAGCGTTGAATTCCCGAAAGTAGATCCGGCTGCGGTAGCTCACGTCCGCCTGGAGGGTGAACCGGCCGATCGAAGTTTCGTCCGTGCGATAGGAGGCGCCAAAATTTACCGAGAGTTTGGGCGCATTGTTCAGGCGGTTGCCGCTGACGTCCTGAAATCCGGCGGTAGGATTGGCCGAATCGAGATTGTTGAACTCATCGTAGGTTGCGTCGAGCACGGAGACCGAGGCGTCGATCCTGAGATGGGCGTCGGGCTGAAGAGCGGTCTCCAACTCGAGCCCTTTGATCGTCGCCTTCGGGGCGTTCTGGATCAACGTCGCCAAGCCGACCACTTGGGCGAGCTGCAGGTTGGTATAGTTGTAAGAAAATAGCGAAAGATTGGCGATGAGGCGGCCGTCAAGGAAGCGGTTCTTCCACCCAAGCTCGTAGGATTCGATCGTCTCGGGCAAAAACTGATCCGAGCAGCCGTAGATGTTCCAGCCGCCGCTCTTGAAGCCCTCGGAGTACGTGGCATAAGCGTTGCTGTTGTCGCTGAGATCGTACTGAGCGCCGACGCGAGGCGTGAAAGAGCTGAACTTGACCGAATTGGTGACCTTCGGGCACGACGGCACGGCAAACACGCCACCCAGCGTCAGCGTCTGCGACTGATCAAGGCTGACCTTGTCCTCAGACCAGCGAAGGCCGCCAATCAGGCGAAACCGGTCGCTCACGTGCATGGTCGCGTCACCGAATACGCCGACGGTCTTGGTCAAAAGTTTGGGCGCGCTAGAGGAGAGGAAAGATCCGGGCGGCAAGCTGTTGAGGCCCAAGGGAAAGTCGTAGCGGAGAAAGTCAAAAGCGTCGTCGTGCATATAGAAAGCGCCGATCGCACCCTCCGTGTTGGCGACGTTCCCACTAAGATTGAATTCCTGAGTATAGGTGTCGGACTTGGCGGTATGCGCGGCCGGGAAGGCGTTGAGGTTGGTGCCGTCGTCGTCGCGCCGTTCGTTGTCCTTGAGATATTGATAAGCGGAAATGGATTTGAGCGAGAAATTGCCCAGTTTCCAAGACAAGGTTGCGGCGACGGACGCGAAGTCGCGCTTATCGTCCACGGGGTTGTCCAAGGCGGTCTTGCGGCCCGTGGGGATGACCGCGCCTACAAGATAGGGGTTGTTGGCGACGGCGGTCGGGGTCGGGCGGCTGTACAGGGTGAAGTATGATGTGGGCCCCGAAGCGTTCAGAGCGTTGACCGTCAGATCCAGGTCAAGACTGTCGGTCAGATCTATGGCCGTCCGGAGACGCCCCGCCAGCGTCTTGCCCTTGTCCAGGTCCTGTCCCCCCGGCCTTACGTTTTCGACGAAGCCTTCGCCTCGACGCCAACTGTCAACAACCAGGCGACTGCGGACGCGTGGTCCCAGGGGCGCGTTCAGAACCGCCCTCAGACGGCTTTCCTCGTAGCTGGCGTAACTACCCAGCAGATCGGCGCTGTAGTGCTCGGTCGGGGCGCTGGTGATGAAGTTGACCACGCCGCCGTTGGCGTTGCGACCGTAAAGCGTCCCCTGAGGCCCCCTAAGGATCTCAACACGCGCCAAGTCGGCTTGAGCTAGATCTCCCATGCTCGCTCGGGGCTGGTAAACGCCATCGACATGGATCGCCACGCCTGGGGAGCCTTGGTTGAGGCCAACACCGCGGATCGCAATCGCGGTCTGGCCAAGCAAGCGGCCGACTTGCAGGCTGGGCGCCAGCGATTGCAGATCGGACGCGGACGTTACACCGCGGTTGGCGAGTGTCTGACCGCTGATCGCCGAGATCGCCGCAGGCACCTCCTGGATGCGCTCGGACCTTCTCTGTGCGGTGACTATGATCTCACCGACGCTGAACGCTTGATCGGCCGCCGCCGTCGGAGGGGGCGTCGGGGCTTGGCCTGGGGGTCCCCCAGCCGATTCCTGCGGATTGGGGGCGGCGGCGAACGCCATGCCGCCGAGCGCGATATTACAAAGAGCCGCAAGCGTGACGGGACCCACGCGACGATCGGTTTTCATTTTCCCTCTCCGTTTCCTCATGCGGCGCTTCTTTTGAGATTTACGCCTTGGTGACATTTAACACCATTCCGTAACCCAGCTGTCAATCGGCGCCGTGTAAGCCGATTTTCAGGCCCGCCGATGTTTGAGCGATGGATGGACATCTGACAGGCGCGCATCGCCAACGGCTCAGTCGAGAGCCAGACGCCGGCGGCATCAAGGGTTGGGATGACGCGAAAACCTTACGGCGCTAAGCTAACCGTCTACGAGGCGCGCAGAGCCATGGCCATGAGATGGGATGAGCGTTCAGGTACATTCTACCGCATCGTATTTGAAGCGGACCAGGATCAGGTTCTCGCTGGCGCGAGGCATCCCGAAGGTCGCTTCCACCATGGAGGCCTGCCGGCCCTCTATCTGTCCTGCCGGGCAGACTGGGCGGCCAAGGCGATAGAGACCTATCGCCAGCCTGGAGATCCGCGCCGTTTGGCGGTCCCCCTACAGGTCGAGCGGGCCAAGATCGTCGATCTGCGTAGGGCCGACCATTGTGCGCAACTGTCGATCCAGAAGCTTGACGCAGCCGTTCCATGGCGGCCTCAACGTCAGAGAGGACAGCCGGCGGACAGCTGGAGACCGGCCGACATCGTTAGGTCCAGCCAAGCCGACGGTATGGTCTATCCGGCGCGATCAGCGCCCGAGCGATGGCACTTGGTCCTGTTTCGCTGGAATGCATTAGGCGGGCCGACGATCACCGCTGCTGGAGCCGCCACGCTTGTCCCAGAATAAGGATTAAATATCCGCCGCGCTCCAGCCTGGCAGACCACAACGCCTGAGCCCGGCCGTGGGCCTTCCCAAGACTTCGTCTAGGGATGAGCAATCTTCTAGCGCCACCGAAGCGCGCAGAGTGGGAGAGTTCATGGCCGGCTTCGCACGAGCGCAGATCATGACCTGTACAGAGCAATTGCTCGACGTTCTGGAGGGGCGAAGCGAGCGCGCGCGCAATTTTCACTCGCGCCGATCTCCTGATGTAGGCCGTGACACCCAGCGTAATATCCGATTGGCTCCGCACCCCACGGCCGCGATCCGACCACCTCGCAGCGCGCCGGCCACATTGCAGGCTAAAATATCAACGGAGATCGACGCGGTGTTAGCAGGAAAATCCTCGCCTACACGTCGGCAGACGAAACAAATGTCCCCGAGATGGCGAGAAAACATATGAAAATACTCATCTTCGGGCGCGGCGTGATTGGCGCAATATATGGATGGGCGTTAGAAAAGGCTGGTCATACGGTCGATTTCTACGTGCGACCGGGTCGAGCCGCGGATTATGGGCCACTCATAAATATGCGGGTTTTCGACATGCGCAAATCCTTCAAAGGTGTACGCAAAGACGAAGCGTGGTCGGTCAATTATCAAGAGCATTTGGATGTCGATCACGACTATGATCTGATCTTGTTGAGTGTGCAGCACTATAGATTTGCTGAGGCGGCTTCGTTCCTGTCGTCGAGGGCTGGCAAAGCGTCCATTCTGATTTTCAACAACTTCTGGACCGATCCAGAGATAGCGGCAGCGGCGCTCCCCAAGGCGCAACTCGTGTGGGGTTTTCCTGGAGCGGGCGGCGGCTTTAGCGCCGACCATACGCTCCAGGGCGGCTTCTTCAGAATGGTGCAGTTCGGGACTTTCAATCCTTCGCTGTCCGAAAGAGAGGTGGCGATCCGCGACCTCATGCGCGGCGCCGGCTTTAGGGTGGTCGAACATCAAGACTTCCGGGGCTGGTTATGGACCCATTTTGCGATCAACGCCGGTCTTCACGCGCAGGCCCTTCAGGCCGGATCCATGGCTGGTCTAATGCAGTCGATGGCGCAGTGTCGGGGCGCGGTTCTCAATGTGCGAGAGATATTGCCGGTCCTGGAGGCGCGCGGCGTGCGCCTGAAGGATTTTTCTAGCGACTTGGCGGCGTTCGAACTGCCGTCTTGGGCGGGCGCAGCCGCCATGAAGGGCTTTTACCGGCTGCACCGGCCCACGAGGACAATGGTCGACAGCGCCTCCAGTCCAGAGGAGCCGAAATACTTCTGTTCAGATTTGCTTGCCGAGGCCCAGCGACTTGGGGTCCGTGTGCCTCGGTTAGAAGCGGCGGCGTCGTTTTTCCAAATCGCCGAGAAAACGCACTGACCTCAAGATCGCGCCGCCGCCCAGAACCTTCAAATCATCGGGGTGCATTCGTCCCCGGACGAGGCCCTGTTTGATTATGAGAAGTCAGGCGTAGCTGACAAGAAGGTCGAGCAGCGCCTCGGGCGTGTCGGTCATGATGAAATGACCCGAGTCGATCTCGTGGTGCTCCCAGGCCGTGTCGCCTTTCAGGGCCTGCGAAATCTGCGTGTAGGGATTGGGTTGGTAGCCGGTCGCGAAAATAAAGACCCGGCGGCCGACCTTGGCCTCTTCCCCGGTGAAGCGCACTGGTTCGAGCGTGGTCAGCAGCGGCTGCGGGGTCAGGCGCGGGTCCTCCCACATGGGGGGCGGGACCACCAAGCCGGGCGTGTCGCGCTGCAGGAGAATCCACAACGGTTGAAGTTCAGGCGTCAGGTCCCAGACCGACTGCCCATCCGCCGGAACAAAGCCGTCGATGTAGATCAGCGCATCAATGCGGCCACCCAAGGCGGTCGAGACCCCGGTGATGACCATGCCGCCGTAGGAATGGCCGATCAAATTGAAGCGATCGAACCCGGCGTTCTCGATCTGAGCGACCACGTCCGCCACGTGGGTGGAGAGGGTGATCGCGGGCGACAATTCGTCCTGTCGTGAACCCAGGCCCGCCAGCGACGCAACAAGGACGCGATGGCCCGCCGCGCGTAGGTCCTCGGCGGTTCGGTCGAAACACCATTCGCCACACCATCCTCCGTGGACGAGAACATAGTCCGCCATATCGGCGCTCCCTCTAGAAACCGTCATGTCGACAGCACGGTCACAACCGCCGCCGCTTCTTCGACGCCATGCCAGCCGCCGCCGTTCTCGGCCACGGCGATGCGCGCGCCCTCGACCTGGCGCGCGCCGGCGCGTCCGCGCAACTGGGTCACCAGCTCGAAGATTTGGGCGATGCCCGAAGCCGCAATGGGGTGTCCCTTGGACTCCAGGCCGCCGGACGGGTTGACGGGGATCCGGCCGCCGAGCGCCGTTTCCATCCGTTCGCTCATCCAGCCGCCCTGGCCCGTCTCGCACAAGCCAAGGTTCTCAAGCTGGATGATCTCGGCGAAAGCGGAAGCGTCATGGACCTCCGCCACCGAGACGTCCTGGGGTGCGATACCCGCGATCTCGTACGCCTGCATCGCCGCGCGCCGACATAGATGGTCGTCGAAGTCCTCCCAGCGCCTGTCGCTCCCGCTGGCGAGCACCGTCGCGCGTAGGCGGATGGCCGCGGCGTTGGGAAAGTTCTTGAGCGCTGAGCTTGTGCAAAGGACGGCCGCCGCGGCGCCGTCGCTGATCGGCGAACACATGGGCAAGGTCAAAGGCCAGGCGACGGTCTGACCGGCCAACACCTCCTCAACCGACATCGGCCTGCGGTACTGCGCCAAGGGGTTCATTGTCGAATGGAAATGGTTTTTCGATGCGACCGTCGCCATCTGTCGTTGGGTCGTGCCGAATAGTTTCATGTGCCCCCGCGCGAGGGCGGCGTAGAGTTGCATGAACGGGCTCTCAACGCCCGGCGGCGTGCCGGCGGGCGGCTCGACCCCTTCTCCGATGCCGCCCAGGTCCCGCAGCACGGCCTCGGCCTCATAGATGTCCCAAGCGCCATCGAACACAGCGGTGGTCTTGCGCTTGTCGGCGTCGAACATCTTCTCGACCCCCACCGCCAGAGCGACCTCGGCCATGCCGCCACGAAGGGCCGACGCCGCCTGATGAATGGCCGTGCCCCCGCCGGCGCAGGCGTTTTCGAGATTGAGGATGGGCGCCCCACTAATGCCGAGGGGACGTAGGGCCATCTGCCCCCGCACCGCATGTTGGCCGTCGATGATGCCCTGGGTGGTGTTGGCGAACAGGGCGATATCGACATCGCTCGCCGTCGCGCCGGCGTCCTCAAGTGCGCCGCCTACAGCCTCAGCCACCAGGGACTTTAGAGATCGGTCGAGGTGCTTTCCAAAGCGCGTCATGCCCACGCCGATGATGTAAATGTCTTCCATTGCGCCTGCCTCTTGTCCGTGGCCGCGGCGTCGCCAAAACCGCCCACGCGGTCGCGGCCCGCGTTTCAGCCGATCGCGTATCCGCCGTTGACCGAGACCGTCTGGCCCGTGATCCAGCCCGCCGCGTCCGAGGCGAGGAACAGGATCATGCTCGCGGCGTCGCTGGGCTCGCCGAGGCGGCGGATGACATAGGATTTGAGCATCTTCGCCACCGCCTCATCCGTCAGCATACTCGCCACGCCGGGCGTGCGGATGGTCGACAGGGACACGTTGTTGGCGGTGATGTTGTAACGACCGACTGCCTTGGCGATCGCGCGCATGAAGCCGGCGGCTCCGGCCTTGGCGCCCGAATAGGCCGCAAGATGCGGCTCTCCCGACCGTCCGGCATCCGAGACGACCGTCACGATCCGGCCCCGACCTTGCGCCGTCATCGCCGGCAGGGCGGCTCGGCAGCAATTCATCACGCCATAGAAATTGGTGTCGATGAAAGGCGCCCAGTCTTCCGGCCCGGTCTCCCAAAATACTCTAGGGGCGATGGCGGGGTCCGCGGGGCCGGCGTTCCCGGCGTTGTTCACCAGCATGTCCATGGCGCCGTAGGCGTCGTGCGCCTTGGCGAACATCTTCAGAACGCTGTCCAGGTCGGTGATATCGGCCTGCAGCGGAAGCGCCGCGACCCCCAGCGCCAGCACTTCCGCCGCCACCGCCTCGGCGCGCTCAAGCCGGTAGTCGTTGATGACTACCGCACGCGCGCCTAGCGACGCCATGCCTAGCGCGACCTCGCGCCCCACACCCTGTCCCGCCCCGGTGACGAGGCCGACCTTGCCCGTGAAATCAAACGGATTTTTCATCGTCGTCACAACCTCACTGACCGTCGCCAATTCCGCTAAGCTGGTATGACTTCCAAGTCAACACAATGACTCAATATCAAATTCGAGATCCTCGACGGTCGCCGCGATGTGACGCGGGCGCCTGGGTTCGATGTCGCCATCCGCAGACTGTCCCGGCGACGCCCGTTCCATAAGGGGGAAATGACGCCTGCAGCCCATTGGATCCTCGACTTCCAATATGACTACATCGTCATTTTTATGACTGTGCATTGTCAGCCTGTGGGGAACGCGGTATCGCCGCCTTGGGATGTGCAACGAAGGGGCGGGGATGGGATCTGAATCAGCTGGGCGTCTTAGCAGAGCCCCATTCGACCTTGCGGGCCGGCGGGCGCTCGTGACGGGCGCGTCGAGCGGCTTGGGCCGACATTTCGCCATTACCCTGGCGAAGGCGGGGGCTGAGGTCGTCGTCGCCGCCCGTCGGCGTGACAGGCTGGCCGAAACCGCGGCCTTGATTGAGGCGGTAGGCGGTCGTTGCACCACCATGACCCTCGATGTGGCCGATGCGGCGAGCATCGCCGAGTTCGCGCCTGCTCTGGAGGCGGTCGATATTGTGGTCAACAACGCCGGCGCCTCCAGAGAGTCCTTCTTTCTCGATCATTCGGAAGCTGACTGGGACAGTGTCATCGACATCAATCTAAAGGGGATGTTCCTGCTCACCCAGCTGGCGGGCAAGGCCATGCGCGGCCGCGGCCGGGGCGGATCGATCATCAATATCGCCTCGATCTTGGGATTGCGGCAGGCCGGCGGGGTCGCCGCCTACGCCGTCTCCAAGGCGGCGGTCATTCAACTGACGAAGGTGGCGGCGCTCGAGCTCGCGCGCTTCGGCGTGCGCGTGAACGCCCTGGCCCCTGGTTATGTCTCGACCGAACTCAATGCAGACTTCTGGAAGAGCGATGCGGGCAAGGCGATGATCCGGCGCATCCCGCAGAGGCGGCTTGGTCGAATGGAAGATCTGGACGGGCCGCTCTTGCTGCTCGCTTCTGACGCCTCGACCTACATGACCGGATCGGTGATCGCCGTCGACGGCGGCCATCTCGTCAGCGGCCTTTGAGCGGAGAAACGATATGAGCCCACGCGCGCGCGCTCTAGCGGAACGAGTCGAGGCCTTCGTCCGCGACGTGGTGATCGCCTATGAGACCGATCCCCGGATCGCGGTTCACGGCCATGGGCCCGACGAGGCGGTCGTTGCGGAACTGCGCGCCAAGGCCAGGGCCGCCGGCGTTCTGACACCCCATATCCTGGACGACGGGTCCCACCTCACCCAGCGCGAGACCGCGGTCGTGCTCAAGGCTTCGGGCCTGTCGCCGCTGGGGCCTGTGGCGGTCAACACCATGGCGCCCGACGAGGGCAATATGTACCTGATCGGCAAGGTCGGATCGACGGCGCAGAAGGCCCGCTTCCTGGAGCCGCTCGTGTCGGGTCAGGCGCGTTCGGCGTTCTTCATGACCGAGCCGGCGTCGGACGGCGGCGCGGGGTCGGACCCTTCGATGATGCAAACGACATGCCGGTTGGACGGAAACCACTGGGTGATCAGCGGCCGAAAGGCCTTCATCACGGGAGCAGTAGGCGCCAGGGTCGGGATCGTCATGGCGAAATCGGAAGATGGCGCCTGCCTGTTTCTGATCGAGCTTCCAGATCCCGCGGTGCGCATAGAGCGGGTTCTCGACACCATCGACAGTTCGATGCCGGGCGGCCACTCGGTGGTGCGGATCGATGGATTGAGAGTCCCGGCCGACCAAATGCTCGGCGCCAGCGGCGAAGGCTTCAAATACGCGCAGGTGCGGCTCAGCCCAGCGCGGCTGTCCCACTGCATGCGCTGGCACGGCGCGGCGACTCGGGCCCAGGAGATCGCGACCGACTACGCCTGTCGACGCCACGCCTTCGGCAAGCCTCTGATCGACCACGAGGGGGTGGGCTTCATGCTCGCCGAGAACCGCATCGACCTGAAACAGGCCGAACTGATGATCGACTGGTGCGCCGACGTGCTCGACGGCGGCGTGCTGGGCACGGTGGAGAGTTCGATGACCAAGGTGGCGGTGAGCGAGGCCTTGATGCGCGTGGCTGACCGCTGCGTCCAGGTCATGGGCGGAACTGGCGTTTCCGGCGACACGGTCGTCGAGCAGATCTTCCGCGAAATTAGGGCCTTTCGCATCTATGACGGACCGACCGAAGTCCACAAGTGGTCGCTCGCCAAGATGATCAAGCGCGACCACGCCCAGGGGCGCGCATGAGCGGCCCGGACCTGGACGCCAACAGCGGCACGACCCCCGTTCGGGCTGGTTATGGGTTCGATGAGCAGGCTCTGGCCGCCTGGATGTCGGCCCATGTCACAGGCTATGCCGGTCCTCTGACGGTGGAGCAATTCAAAGGCGGGCAGTCCAACCCAACTTACAAGCTGGTGACGCCGCGCAAGATCTACGTGCTTCGCCGCAAACCCTCCGGACAACTCCTCAAAGGCGCTCATGCGGTCGAGCGCGAGGCGCAGGTTCTCGCCGGGCTCGCCAAGGCGGGTTTTCCGGTCGCGCGCGTTCAGGCCCTATGCATGGACGAGGGCGTGATCGGCGCCTGGTTCTACATCATGGACATGGTCGAGGGCCGCATCTTCTGGGACGCGACGCTTCCCGACGTCGCGGCCTCGGACCGGCGCGCCTATTTCGACGCGATGAACGCCACGCTCGCGGCGCTTCATAAGGTTGATCACCTCGCCGTGGGTCTCGGCGACTATGGCCGGCCGGGAAACTATTTCGCCCGGCAGATCCGTCGCTGGTCCGCGCAATATCTCCAGGACCCGGACGCGGGCCGTGATCCCAACATGGACCGGCTGATCGCCTGGCTGCCGACCCAGATACCCGCGGGCGACGAAACCGCTATCGTCCACGGCGACTTTCGCATCGATAACATGATCTTCCATCCCACGGAGCCGCGGGTGCTGGCGGTACTGGACTGGGAACTGTCCACCCTCGGCCATCCGCTGGCCGATTTCGCCTACAACGCCATGATGTACCACATGCCCCCGCACATCGTGGCGGGTTTAGCCGGCGCCGACCTCGCGGCGCTCGGCATCCCGTCGGAGGCGGACTATGTCGCCGCCTATTGCGAGCGAACGGGCAGGGCGTCGGTCGCGCACTACGGCTTCTATCTCGCCTTCAACTTCTTCCGGTTGGCGGCGATCTTCCACGGCATCCGGGGACGAGTGCTAAGGGGCACGGCGGCTTCGGCCAACGCGACCGCTCGGGCCGAGGCCTTTCCGGAACTGGCCGCGATCGGCTGGTCCCAAACCCTTCGGGCATGATCCAGCGACAGACAAGATCTCGGGCAAGCCGGGAAACTCAAGGCCGGAGCGGCGCAGCGCCTATCGCGGTCGTGACCAAACCTAGGGGACAGGCGGCATGATCTCCACCACCGACACCTCCAGCATCGGCGCGCCGGTATGGTTTATCTCGGGCTGCTCGACCGGTTTGGGTCGGGCCATCGGCCGGGCGGTCATCGCCCGAGGCTGGAACGTCGTGCTGACCGCGCGCGACCCGACGAGCTTGGAGGATCTCAGGGCCGAGGGCGGGGATCGAGCCTTGGCCTTGCGACTGGACGTTACCAGCGCGGACCAGATCATCTCTGCGGTCGACCGAGCCGAGGCTCGGTTCGGGCGCATCGACGTCCTTGTCAACAATGGCGGCTACGGTTACGCGAGCGTGGTCGAACTGGCGCAGGACGCCCAGGTGCGGGCCCTGTTCGAGACCAATGTCTTCGGCCTCATCCGATTAACCCAGGCGGTCTTGCCAGGCATGCGCCAGCGTCGTCGCGGCCATGTCATCAACATCGGCTCGATCGCGGGCGTGATCAGCGGAGCGTCCAGCGGCTTTTATTCGGCCACCAAACACGCCGTAGAAGCTGTCACCGAGGCCCTGGCCGCCGAGGGCGCGGGTTTAAACATCAAGGCCACCGTCGTCGAACCGGCCACCTTCAGCACCGATTTCATCAGCCGGTCGCTGAAGAGCACGCCGGTGACCGTCCCTGAGTACCAGGAGTCCGTCCGCGCCTTCACCCATCAAGCCGACGCGCTGGTGAAGGACCGGCGTCCAGGCGATCCTGCGAAAGGCGCGGCGGCCATCCTTGATTGCACGCTCCTGGATCACCCGCCCCTGCGGCTCCCGTTGGGCATGGACGCCTGTCCGAGACTGGAAGAGGCGATCCGCCATCGCCTGGCGGAATTGGACGCTTGGCGCGATGTCGCCGCCGCCGCGGCTGGATGAGACCGTGTCGATGGCCGCAATACATCCCAGTAGGGATCATGATGTGCAACGGCGATCCGGGGCGTCCACGCGAGTTCGTCGACGGCGGCCGCGCCGGAGCCGTCCGGCAGGCTGCTCACGCCTGACAGTTGTCGCCTCAGGCCGCGAGGTAGCGGGTCGGCGTGGCTCCAAGGGCCTTTTTGAACATCACGATGAAGGCGGTGGGGGATTCATAGCCCAGATCGCTGGCCACCCTTTGCACCGTCGCCCCGCCGGCCAGCTCGCGAAGCGCGATCACGAGGTGGAGTTGTCGCCGCCACCGGCCAAAGGTAAGCCCCGTTTCCTGAACAACAAGGCGCTTGAGCGATCGCTCGCTCACCGCGACGTAGGCGGCCCATTGCGCGAGGGTGCGTCGGTCCGAGGGCGCTGCCGTCAAGGCGGTGGCGATGGCGGCGATCTTGGGGTGACCGGAAACGGGCAGCTTCAATCCTTGTTTCGGCATCATCGCGAGTTCATCCAGCAACACCCGGACGAGCCGGTCCGTATGATCGTCCGTGCGTCCGTCGTGATCGGCCAGGCGAAGGATCATCTCGCGAACCATGGGCGAGACCGACAGCGTGCAGCATTCGGCAGGCATCGCGGCCGCGCCCGGTTCGACGAACAGATAGGACAGGCGGGCGTTGGAGGTGACAGAATTGCTGTGTGGCACGCCGCTGGGGATCCAAATCCCGCAGTCTGGCGGCACGATCCAGAGGCTGTCGGCGACCGTGCAGGTCACCGCGCCATGCAGGGCCAAAACCAGTTGTCCTTGGCGATGACTGTGCTGGGGCACCTCGGCCTTGTAGTCCTTGAAATCCACGTGGAAAGCGACCGCCGGGCGATCCGAGCGGTCAGGATCGAATTCGGCGCCGCAGAAGGGGGCTTCCTGGCCAGATTGGCCCAACTTGAAGATCATATGGCATTATCTCCAAATCCGGACGGATCGCAAATCCGCTATCCACGATGATCGCAAGTGTGGAGACCGTCATGAAAATCGCTGTTGTAGGCGCCACCGGAAGGATCGGCGCTAAGCTCACCCGGAAGCTTTTGAGCGCAGGCCACCAGGTCAAAGCCCTCTCGCGAGGCGGCGCCTCGCTCGACGCTCTGGTCACGGAAGGGGCGCAACCAGTCATCGGGAGCTTTGACACCGGCGCCGGCGATCTGGACAAGATTTTCCAAGATGTTGAGGCGGCCTTTCTGATGGTCAAGACCGACTGGAGCAACCCACACGGCCACTACCCTGTGGTGGCGCGGCGGTTCGTGGACGCGCTCAAAGACTCGCCGGTCAAACATGCGGTGAGTCTGACGGCCATTGGATCCGATGTGCGTGGAGATACGGGCCATTTCGAGGGCTTCTATCACCTCGACGAAGCGCTTAACGGCTTGAAGACCATCGATCTCGTTCATCTGCGCGCCGGCTGGTTCATGGAGAACCTGCTGGTCTGGACCGGCGCCGTGGCAAGGCATGGGGGGATCGGCTGGTCGCTTGATCCGACCCTGAAGACGCCGTGGGTGGCCATCGGCGACATCGCCGATCTTGCGGCCAGGGATCTGACCCGGCCAACGGGCGAGCACCGCCTCATCCGGGAGGTCGGGTCGGAGGATCTCACCATGCCGGAAATCGCCGCCTTGATGAGCCGGGAGATCGGACGGCCGGTCGAGTATCGGTTCGTCGATAGGGCGCGTACGGATATCAAAGCCGAGTATCTCAATCGTTTCGGGGCGGAGGCGAACTGGCTCGACGACAATCAGACTCTCGACGCGTTGAATAGCGGCCGCGTTCGTTTCCATGGCGAGCGCGTCCCGCTGCCAACGCGCATGGAAGACTTCATCAGGGACAGTTGGAAGCCGAAGTACCTGCAGTCGGTCGCCGACGAGCACGAGCCTGAGACCTTCCAGACTTGGAGTTCAAAGGCCGGAATCTGAAAACGGGGTTGCGGTTGGAGGTCTGGGCCAGTCGAACGAACCGACGTTCTGGGTTCAGACAGCCTCGCGACCTTGCTGACAGCGATGCGGACGAGGCGGAATCGTCC
>Ga0247731_1000113_pt1 | contig 24584 bp, 30 predicted proteins | sample UWRJL088202R2_FD_180938 | JGI IMG/M metagenome (GOLD analysis project Ga0247731, IMG submission 180938) | Plant litter microbial communities from Arlington Agricultural Research Station in Wisconsin, United States - UWRJ-L088-202R-2 | ecosystem: Environmental > Terrestrial > Plant litter >...
CGACATGACCCAGGCCGCCAACGACGATCGCCGCTTCAGCGTTCATGCCCGCCACGCCGGGCCACACCATGCGCGGATCATCCAGGAGCCCAGCTTCGAAGCCGCCGCCGTGGCCTATGTCGAGGACCTGGCGATCGCCCCGGACGAGGACGGCGAGATCAGCGTGGTCGTTCGCGACCTGGAGACCCATCACGAGCACTGTTTCCGTATCGACCTGGAGACCGGCGAGACCGCGCCCTGCGGCTAGCGAAACGAATCACCGCGCCCCTCGTTGAGTCCGCGCGCCCAGCGACCAACCACCGGGCGGCAGGGATCAAAGACATGGCTTACCGCCCGACCTGGCAAGGACATCTTCGGCTCTCGCTCGTGACCTGCCCTGTGGCGCTCTACACCGCGGTCAACAGCGGGGGCGAAGTGCACTTCAACCTGATCAATCCGGAGACGAACAACCGGATCAAGATGATCACCACCGACCCCGACACCGGGCCGATCGAGCGCGCCAAGCTGGTCAAGGGCTACGAGGTGTCCAAGGGCGAATACATCCTGATGACCGATGAGGAGATCAAGTCGGTCAAGCTGGAGAGCACCAAGACCATCGACATCGAAAAGTTCGTGCCCGCCGAAGACATCGACCGGATCTATTGGGACAATCCCTATTACCTGGCGCCGGACGGCAAGCTGGCCCAGGAGGCGTTCGGCGTGATCCGCGAGGCCATGGAGCGCTCGGGCCAGATCGCGCTGGGCCGCGTGGTGATGTCGACGCGCGAGCGCCTACTGGCCCTGGAGCCGCGCGGCAATGGCATCCTGGCCTATACGCTGCGCACCGATGCGGAGGTGCGCAAGGCCGACGAAATCTTCGACAGCATCGTCGACAAGGCGCCGGACGCCTCGATGATCACCATCGCCGAGAAGATCATCGAGCAGCGCGAGGGCCCGTTCGATCCGAGCCAGTTCGTCGATCGCTATGAGGAGGCCCTCAAGGCGCTGATCGCCGACAAGCAGAAGGGTCACAAGATCGCCATGGTCGAAGAACCCGAGGACACCAATGTCATCGACCTGATGGCCGCGCTGCGGGCCAGCCTGTCGGGCAAGGAGGCGGGCAAGACGGGCAAGCCGGACGCCGTGGCCAAGTCCGCCAAGTCGGCGGCCAAGAGCAACGCCAAGCCCTCGGCCAAGGCCAAGGCCGCGCCCAAGGCCGCGGCCCATAAGGCGCGCAAAGCCGGTTGAGACACGAGACGGCGTCGCCCCTGTGCGCGCCTGACCTGCGCCCACCCGACACGCGGCGTTAAACCGCGTTCGCGCAACCCGTGACCGGCTGGGGAATTGAAAGCGCGGGCGTCATGTCCCGCTCGCAGGGCGGCCGGCGCGACGTCGTCGCTGCTCCACATGCCCGCCGCCTGGCGCCCTGCCGTCCTAACGTCTTTTGATGTGATATTCAGGAAAGAACGATGCGCGTTGAAGAGATCACGGTCGAAGCCATCGATATCGAGGCGCCTGGCCGCCATCCGGACCTGTCGACCTACGAGACGGTCGTGTTTCGGGTCTTTCCTGGCGACCATCCCAACAGCTTCACCGTCCCAATCTCCGTCAATCTGGGCCAGTTCCCCGCCCAGGAGGCCCAAGCCCAGGCCCGGCGGGTGTTTCACGGGCTGATGTCGGCCTTGGCCAAGGCCACCGCGACGTGGGACGCCGCGGACGCCGCAAAGGGCGATCCGGTGTCGACCGCTTCAGCAACCGACGCGCGGCTGGGCCCGGGCGGCGACCCCGCGGAGGGCAAGCGCTGATCCTCATTTGAGGACGGCGACACCGCAAAGCGTCTGAAGGCGTTGCTTCGCCATGGACAAGGAAACCAAAGACTCCGCCTGCATCGAAGGTCCCGCGCCTGGCGGCGTGGGCCTGGTGATCATCGATGATCAACGACCTGGATTATCCAGGCGCCGATCCGCTGATCGCCGCGGCGCAGGCGATCGTGCCGACCCTGCTGGCCCTGCGTGATGAGGCCGACCAGTTCGAGATCCCGGTCGTCTATGTCAATGACAACTTCGGCCAGTGGCATTCGGAGCGTTCGCGCCTGGTGGAACACTGCCGGCGGCCCCAGGCGCCGGCCCGCCGCGTCGTTGAGGCCCTCGCCCCGCGAGACGGCGATTACTTTGTGATCAAGCCGCAGTTTTCAGGCTTCTACGCCACCAATCTCCAAGTGCTGTTGCCCAAGTTAGGGGTCGATCGCTTGGTGCTGGTCGGACAAGCGGCCGACATTTGCGTGCTGTTCACCGCCGCCGACGCCCACATGCGAGACTATGGCCTTTGGGCGCCGTCCAACGCCGTGGCCGGCGAGGACGACCAGCGCACGGCCTGGGCGCTGGAGATCCTCAAGAACAGCATGAACGCCAGGATCGATCCCGCCAGCCCCGGCGCCCTGGCGGCTTGGGCGCAGCGCCCAGCCTAGACCTTTCCCAGCCGCTTGACGGCCGCCGCCAGGGGGCGCTCGCCGTCGCAATAGTCTTCCCAGGCCGTAAGCTTGCCCAACAGGGCCGGCACCGTGCGTAGGGTGTAGCGGCTGGGATCCAGTCCCTTCTTCACCTGGGTCCACGAGATGGGCATCGAAACGGGCGCGCCGGGCCGCCCTCGCGGCGACAGGGGCGCCACGGCCGTGGCCATGCGATCGTTGCGCAGGTAGTCCAGGAAGATCTTGCCGGTGCGCTTGGCCTTGGCCATGTCGATCAGGTAGCGATCGGGACTGTCCATGGCCATGGTTTTGCAGACGTCCCGCGCGAACGCCTTGGCGATGTCCCAGGTCAGCCCCTCGGCCGACACCGGCGTGACCACGTGCAAGCCCTTGCCGCCGGTGGTTTTGCAAAACGAGACCAGGCCCAGGTCCTGCAGCCGATCGCGGACCTCGCGGGCGCCCTCCACCACCCAGTCGAACGGCACGTCCGGCGCCGGGTCGAGGTCGAACACCAATCGCCCGGGCTGCTCAGGCAGGAAAGGCTCGCTGTTCCAGGGGTGCAGTTCCAACGCCCCGACCTGGGCGGCGGCGACCAAAGCCTCGACCTTGTCAAACTGCAGATAGGGCTTGCGATCGCCCCAGACGGTCACCTCCGAGAACAAGGCGGACTGACCCTGCCCCAAGTGTCGTTGGAAGAACTTCTGCTCGCCCTCGATTCCGTCTGGCATGCGGATCATCGAACACGGCCGACCGCGTACATGCTCGATCATCCAGTCGCCCACGTTCTCATAGTATTGGGCCAGCTCCAGCTTGGTGACGGGCCGGGCGTCGCCGGCGTCGGGCCACAGGGTCTTGCCGGCGTTGGAGATCGTTTGACCCAGGACGACCGCAGACCCCTTGGGGCTGACGGTCGGCGAGATGACGGTCGCGCCTGACACCACAGCCTTCTGGGCTTTGGGCTCGGCGACCTTGGTCCCCGCCGGCGCCGGCGTTTCAGCCTCGACCTCGGCGGCCGGTTTATCGGCGCGCAGACCCTTGAACGCCGCCTGCCGGATCTGGCCGTCGGCGGTGAAGCCCTCGTATTCGATTTCGGCGACCAGCTCGGGACGCACCCAATGGACCTCGCTAAGCCTTCCAGCGCGGCTTTTTCCCTCCTTGCCGTCGAAAGGCGATTTGGCCGTTTCCAGCGCCTTCAGGCGCGGCAGGATCGACGCGACTTTATCGCGGCCAAAGCCGGTGCCGATCCGGCCGACATGGACAAGTTTGCCGTCGCGATGGACCCCGGCGATCAAGGAACGGAAGGCTCCGTTCGTGGTGGTGTAGCCGCCGATCACCACCTCATGGCCGGCCCGACACTTGGATTTCGTCCAAGTCTCGCCGCGGCCCGAGCGGTAGGGCGCATCCAAGCGCTTGGACACGATGCCCTCAAGATCCATGCGACAAGCCGATAGGAGCACCGCATCGCCCGCGGTGATGAAATGATCGACAAAGCGCACCGTCGGTCCGGCGTCCGCGACATGGGCGCTCAAGCGGTCCTTGCGCTGGGAGAGCGGCAGGTCGCGCAGGTCTTCCAGGCCGTCAAAGAGCTGATCGAAGACGAAGAACACCAGGCTGGCGGTCTTCTGCTCGGAGATCGCCGCCTGGAGGGCCGCAAAATCCGGCGCGCCCGTATGGTCCAGCGCGCAGACCTCGCCGTCGATGATCCCATCACCCAGCTCCGCGCCCGCCTGGGTGATCTCGGGGAACTTGGCCGACCAGTCCAAGCCCTTGCGGGTGCGCAAGGTCGCCTTGCCGCCAGCGGTCCGCAACTGCATGCGATAGCCGTCGAACTTTATCTCGTGGGCCCAGCCGGGCCCGGCGGGCGGCTTTTCAACGGGCTTGGTGAGCTGCGGCTCGATGAAGTCGGGCAGGTCCTTGACGGTCTTGGCCTTGGCCGCCTTTCCCGTGACCGGCTTGATCAGACCCGCCGGAGCGCTGTCGTCGCGGTCGCTCTGCCAGATCGCGCCGGCCTGCGCCCCCTCCCCGGTCATGAACGGCGTGGCGGCCTTTCCCTTGCCGTTGGTGATCTCGACCATGGTCCGGCCCGAGGCGATCGAGCGGTCCTCGTCGGTCGGGGCGCCGGGATCGCCGACCTGCGCGGCCTCGTCACGATGCTTGATCAGGATCCAGCTGGCGCGGCCGCGGCTGTCGCGCTTGGTGCGCACGATCACCCACGAGCCGTGCATGCGCCCGCCTTCCATCACGAACTTGAGCTCGCCCTTGGCCAGGGCCGCGCCGATCTTTTCAAAGCCCTTTTCCGGAGCCCAATAGCCGCGATCCCACAGCATGACCGTGCCGCCGCCGTACTGCCCCTTGGGAATGGTCCCCTCGAAGTCGCCGTAGTCGAGAGGATGGTCTTCCACCTCCATGGCCAGCCGGCGGTCGGAGGGATCCATCGATGGTCCCTTGGGCACCGCCCAGGATTTGAAGGTCCCATCGTATTCCAAGCGCAGGTCAAAATGCAGATGGCTGGCCGCGTGCTTTTGGATCACGAACCGCAGCGCCTGGGACGGCGCGACCTTGGCGTGTCCCGACGGCTCGGCGGTCTGGGAGAAGTCGCGCATCTCCTGGTACTTGGCCAACTTGGTCTGGGGGCGGTCTTTGGGCGTGGTCCTGGCCATGGCGGCTCCTTTGCGGACCTAACGGCCAAGCCGCTCGCCTGATCCCATAACCGTCCGAGCATGATGCCTGCGACGAGCCTGGCCTTAGGAACCGCGGCGCCGTCCGAGCCTTGTTTTGCCATCGCTTTGCAGGAGGCAAGACATGTCGATCGTAGACAAGGTGCTGGGGGCGATCACCCCGCCAGAAACCGAAGAGGCGCGCGCGAAGGCCACGGCCAAGGCCCATGCGGCCGCCGCGCCGGGGGATTGGCTCTCCATGGCCTTGGACCACCATGGTCAGATCAGGGCCGCTTTCGACCGGGCCCGGACCGCGCGTACGGCGCAGGATCGCCTGGCGGCCTTCAAGGCCTTGGCCACGGTGCTCAACGGCCATGCCCTGGCCGAAGAGGTCGTGCTCTATCCGGCCTTGGCCAAGAACGGCGAGAAGGCCCACGCGGGCCTGGCCTATACCGAGCAAACCACCGTCAAGATGCAGATGGCCGAGTTGGAACGCATCGATCCGGCGGACGAGGCTTGGCCCGACAAGCTTGAACACATCCGGGGCGCGGTCCTGCACCACATGTTCGAGGAGGAAGGAACCTGGTTCCTGGAATTGAAGGACAAGGCCCCCGATCAAGCCTTCCTCACCCAGCGCTATGCCGAGGAGTATGGCCGCTATGTCTTCGGTGTCGCCGGACCCGAGCAGGACGCGGGCACGGGCGAGACGCGCTCCTTCGCCGGGACGGATGGCGATCTTGAGGAGATCGGCCGCAACGACGCCGGGCGTCTGCAACTTGGCGATCGCACGGACCAGGCTGACCGGACGGCCTAGACCTTTGAAAAGGCTTGGATGGCGGCGGCCACCATCCGCGGCGCGGCGTGGTGGATCATGTGGCCGACGCCGGGCAGAAGCGTGAACCGGCCGCGCGGCGCCATGGCCGCCAGGACCTGACCATGCAGCAGGTTGTTGATGACGAGGTCGGCGGTTCCACCCAGGACGTGCAGGGGTGCGGTCAAGCCCCGTGCCCGCGCCAGCAGCGCCAGGAGATCGGGGCCGACCACCAGGCTGTCTTCGCCGACGTGGCGCGTCGCGCCCGCCTCGCCGGCCAAGGCGAAGGGAAAGGCGGTCTCCAGCGCGGCCGGCATCACTTGGGGAAGAAACATGGCGCGCCACAGCAGCGGCAGCAGCGCCCGGTCCAGGCCTTGATGCGACCAGCCGGCCAGCCAGCCTCCGACGAGGGGCCAGCCGCGCGGTCCAAACAGCAGATGTTCCAACCGCGCCTCGGGCAGGACCAAAGGCGCCAAGGACACCACGCCCCGCGTTCGCTCAGGCTCCGCCATGGCCATGGCGAGGACAACCGGCCCGCCGAACGAATGGCCGACCAACACAGCGGGCCCGACGTCAAGCCTGACCAGCGCCCGGTTCAACCGTTCGGCTTGACGCAGCGCCCCCGCGTCGAGCCCGCTGCGGCGTGGGCTTTGGCCGAACCCTGGCCGGTCCAGTGCGATGAGCCGGTGGCCTGGCAGATGGCCGGCCAGGGCCAGCATCATGTCGTCCAACACTGTCAGAACGCCGTGGACCAGCACCACGACCCGATCGCCCCCGCCGATCTCGACATAGGCGAGCGGGCCATCGTCGGTCGCGACCAGCTTGCGGGTTAAGGCCCGCCCCGGACGCTCAAGAAGGCTGCGCGGATCGGCTGACAGGCCCTCCTTGCTCATCTCCCTCGGCCCTCGGCCAGGGACATAACGACCGGAAGGCGCCGGCCCGTTGCTGGACCGGCGCTCGGCCTCATCGATAGAGGCTCTCTGGGACCTGGCCGCCGTTGTCGGCCAGTTTCTTCATGACGGCCTTGTGCAGGGCGATGTTCTGCTCGGCGCCGCCATGTTCGCCGGCATGCACGTTCAGCTCATCGGCCAAGCCCTTTCGAGCTTCAAGACTGGAGTCCAGTTTCAAAAGCTTGAGAAGGTCGACGATCGAGGTGCGCCAATTGCCGCCGCCGCCTTCGATCTGCGCCATCGAGATCAGAACGGCCTCGACTTCGACTGGCGCGGGCGCGGAGGCTGGCGTCGAGACTGTCGGGGCGCTGGCCTGAGGCGCCGATGCCGCCGGCGCGGCTTGTGGCGCGGGCGCCGCGGGCTTTGCCGTGTCGTGGTGGAAGATCTTATCAACGATCTTTGAGAACAGACCCATCGGACGCTCCTATCAAATGACGCTTAGTGAGCGCCCGCGGCGAGGCCTTGGATGTGTTGCAGATGGGCCTTGATCTTGGGCAGCGCCTTGACCGCCCCGCCCTTCAGGCCCGCATCGTCGCCGTGGTCGGCATAGCCCTGCATCAGCGTGAGCGCCTCGTTGTGGGCCGCCTCCTGCTGGGCGATGTAGACCTTGTCGAAGTCGGCCGGCGTGGCGGCGTTGAGGTTGTCGATCATACCCTTGCGACGCTCGTCCAGGCCGGCCGGCGCGGTCTTGCCGGCCGCGATGATCAACGGCTTCATGGCGTTGGAAAGCGCTGTGTGGTCGGTGACCATCTGCTTGCCGAAAGCCTTGACGGCGGCCGACTGGCCCTTGGTCTGGGCGATCTGGCCAGCCTGGATTTCGTACATGTCGCTGATCGCCGCATTGGCGACGAAGGCGTCGGTCGAGGCCGGACCGGTCACGGCGGCGGCCGAGCCCACGGCGGTGGAGGTCGCATCCTGCGCGGCGTTCACCGCGGCGTTGGATGTGCCCGGATCGGTCGGCGCGGGCGCGGCGTCCTTCTTCTGGCAAGCGGCAAGGGACAGGGCCGCCAAGGCGGCGGCGGCCAGGTAGGTGTGTCGGGCCATGGGGCGCATCTCCGTGGGTGGAACGTCCCTTCAACGGAGCGTGCTCCGCCAAGTTCCGTGGCCCCCGCCGCCCGTCTTCCTGCTCGGTGAGCCGACAGGGCCGTGGGTCAAGATGCGCGCCCCCACCGCTGACCCGTGCGCCGTAGCGCCGGAGGGGCGGATCCAGCCTCACACCCGTGCAACACGCCCGTCGTATCCAACCCCCAGTCCCCAAGCCGTCTAGCCGACATTGGCGTCGAGCCGCCGGAACCCGCCGGGGGGCGTCTGCTTTCGAGACTTTCGAAAGGATGTCCCCATGACCCTAACCCCTAGCCTCGCTGGCGACCCACAAACGGCGACCATCGAATTGACGGGCGGCCCCGTGAGTTTTCGGGCGGAACTGCGCGTGACGCCCAAGGGCCTGTTGGCGATCGGGGGTCTTGTCACAGGCGTGCTCCTGTCGACCGCGGCCCTTGTGTGGACAGCCACCTCGGTCGCCCGCCGCCACCCCTTGGCCACACGCATCAGGCCCAGGTGACCAAGGGAAGCTCGGGACGGCGAAGGTCGCGCGATGATCTTTTGATCACTTTGAAAGCGCGCGCCGAGCTGTCGCGGCCCGCTACGATTGATGGGCGTTCTGAACGATGAACGCTGAGGGCGCGCTCGCGTTGGAAAAAACACCTGGCGCCTTGGGCGTCCGCCTTGGATGGAGTCCGCGATGTTCACCCCTGAAGTTCTCTGGCCCGTGGGATCCCTCCTGCTGCTGGGGGTTCTGATCTACGGGATGATCCAGTATAAGACGCGCAACCGGCGAAACGACGCGGTGACCGATGAAGCCGCCAAGCGACTGTTCGATGATCCGGCCAGCTACACAGAAGAGACGCGGCGCGATCTGGAAAAGGATGTGCGCCCCTCCTAGCGACCGCGCCGTCCGTCCAACCCGACGGCTGTAGACTTAAGCCGCCCGAAGCATGGGCTGGCCTTGGCCCCAGGCGGGGCAGACGAAGCGTCCGGCCAGGGCGCCGCCGCGCAGCCGCAACTCCAGCAGGCAGTCGACGCCAACCGCACTGAGCCGTTCGGCCAGCTTGCGGGCGGCCGTTTCGGCCTGAGCGCCGCTTTGGAAGAGGATGAGATTGTCGAACAGGTCGGCGCAGCTCACGGCCCAGCCGGCGCCTTGCGGGGTGACCGAAATCACCGTCGGCATGGAAAAACTCCCGAGGAAAGAAATGGCGGCCGGCCAAGGGCCGGCCACCACGCGGACTACGAGACGCTCAGGGCGTCCAAGCGCCGCAGCGCGGCGATGACCTCGCTCACGGCGACCGGCGCGGGCGTGCCTAGCAGCCACCTTTGTGACGGCCGATCCTCCACGGCGCTGGCGTCCGAGGCCCAAGCAGCGAGAATCTCACGCTTGGCGCCGGCGTCCAGATCAGGGTCCTTCACCACTTCCAAGGGATGCAGAAAACCCACGGCGGGTCGGCAGGGCCACGACGCGGGACGCCTTGACGCCTCCGGATTGGCAAGCATCTGGAGCCCTCCGCCTTAGGCCGCCTTGCGGGCCTTCTCGGGCCCGACCAGGCGTTGCTGAGCCGATTGGCCGATCTCGATGCGGCGAGGCTTCAGGGCTTCTGGCACTTGCCGTTCCAACTCGATGGTCAGCAGGCCATCGGCGAGGCTGGCCGAGCGCACGACCACATGATCGGCCAGCTCGAAGCGGCGCTCGAAACCGCGCATGGCCACGCCGCGGTGCAGGAAGTTGCGCGCGCCCTCTTCGCCCTTGGTCTTCTTGCCTGTGATCACCAGCAGATTGGGTTGGGCGCTGACCTCCAGCTCGGCCTGGGAAAAACCCGCCGCGGCCAGGGTGACCCGATAGCTGTCCTGCCCGGTCTTTTCGACGTCGAAAGGCGGGTAGCTGTTATCGGCGGCGCCGCTCAAGGCGGCCTCGAAGACGTCGGCCATACGGTCTACGCCGATCATCGAACGATACAGGGGGGAAAGGTCGAATGCGGTGCTCATTTCCATCTCCTCGCAAGCAAGTTGGACATGAGGGGCGCCCGAAGCGTCCGGCGCCCCAGAGCCGGACCCCGAAGGCGTCCGACGCGGAAAATTTAAGACACGCCAATTGGACGTCAAGCACCCGCAAGCACATTTTTTCGTGGAGCTGACGCACACAACGCCCGCTCCCCACTAAATTAGGGTTATACAGCATAGCGCGACGGTCAGAACACCGATCACGCACAACAGAGCAGCTTAGCGCCCCATCCTCCGCGAACTTACTCAGACAGCGCGGCATCGCCGACTGGCTCGTCCTGCGCACCGCGGCGGAAGGGCGCCAGCCATTCTACCGAACCCCTCTGTCAGCATGGCCAGTGGAACGCTGTCGCGACAGGCCGCGGCGCCGCGCGAGAGAGGGCGCAGGATTATTGATCCAGAGCACTCCCGGCGTGGGAACACAGGTGGCGTGTCGGAAGTTTTGCTCGCCATGTCGCCCCGCTATCCCCTTGTGCTGATCGTCGAAGACGAACCCCTGATCCGGGAACTGGCTGGCATCGCCATCACCGACGCCGGCTTTGAGGTCGTGGAGGCGGGCAACGCCCAGGAGGCCTTGGAGATTCTCGACGCCCGCAACGACGTGGGTGTTCTGTGCACCGATGTCGACATGCCCGGCGCGCTCAACGGGCTGCAGCTGGCCAGCTTGGTGCATGAACGCTGGCCTGAGATCCGCCTGGTCGTGACGTCGGGCCGGCCGCTGCCCGCGCCAGTTCCCGACGACGGCCGTTTCTTGAGCAAACCCTACTCGCTCCAGGCGCTGACCCAGACCGTGGCCGACGTCTCAGAGGCTTGAGCGGTCGCTGAAGCGCGCCGGCTAGGCCGCAATTCACAGCCGATCGGTCCGAATATCCAGCCAGCCAATTTGTTCGCGTCCTGCAGAAGCCCCCAAACTACCGGACCTCAGGCTCACCTGCCCCAGGCCTGCGCGATCAGCGAGGGCGAGGGCATCCTCCCATCCAGCGCGGCCGCGGTGCCCGTTTGGCCTAGATCCGCGTGCGCGGCGGATCGACTGGCGCCCAAGGCCGTTGTTGCTCAGCCAACCGCGCGCGGCCGCGGTGGCGGGGTCAACGCTAGAGAGGCCAGGATGAATCCGGGAGTGCACGCGCAATTTCAAACCGAGCTCGGGCGGCTGATCGACCTGGTCCCCGGTCCCGCCAGCAACGCCCGATTTCTGTTCGACGATCTGGCCGCTGAAGCCGGTTTCGTATGCCGCACCCGTGGCGTGCCCCTCTGCAAGGCTTTGCGCGCGGCCGTCTCGGCGTTCCAGATCGACTTTGTCCAGTCCAGGGACGCGTCCGCCGCCCATGCCGCCGCTTGCGCACGCCTTGAGGTCATAGCGCTCCTGGCGGGCGAGCCGTGATGGAAAGATCGCTCCCGTGACCAAGCCAAGCCTGGGGCGCCTCAAGAAGGTGACCGCCGAGAATCCACAGGGGTTTGGGGGCCCTGCGGCCAGATCGCCACGAACGTCAGGCTTGTGGGCCACGAGACGGCGGTGTTGGGCGTGCACGCGCAATGTGACCGACCAGATGCGCCGCGCGCCACACTTCGATGAGATCTGCGCTTTGATGCTCGCCCAGCAGAGCCTTGGCGTGAGCGCGCGCCAGGTCGTCGCTTTGAAAGCCGGCGATATCCATGAACAGCGTCGCGCCGGCTTTGGAATTTCCAAGGAAGGTGTAGGCGTCGTCGTCCATCGACAGATGCAGCCCCGTTCAGACCCATTGCGGTCAAGCGCGTTGAGAATGCTGTTTTGGCGCCGAGGTTCCCCTGTCCAGCCATCCGCCTGTCCGCCCATGCAGGAAATCCGACAGCCCCAACTACCCGACCCCAAGCGCTGCGGTGTCTCAGCAAGAGCCATTGGCCTTACGGAGCTCGCGCCTTGCCATCCAAGCCCTCCCCCAACCCCGTCGATGTTCATGTCGGGGCCCGCATCCGCCTGCGCCGAAGGCGCGTCGGAATCGCCCAGGCCCAGCTGGCCGCCGATCTGGACCTCACCTTTCAGCAAATCCAGAAGTACGAGCGCGGCTCCAACCGTGTCAGCGCTTCGACCCTCTATGCTTTGGCGCGCCTGCTTCAAACGCCGATCGCCTGGTTTTTCGAAGGTCTGCCGCCGGCGGACGCCACGACGCAAGCCGATCTGGAGGCGACTTACGCGGTCGGCGCCATGCAGGCGTTCCTGTCGACGCCGGATGGCTTGGCCATAGCCCAATTACTTTGCGGCCTGGAGCCTAGGCGACGGCGAAGCATCCTGGACCTGATGTCGGTTCTGGCCGAGCCCCTCCCTGAGCCTCTTGCGGCCTAGGCGCCCTTGCCTCGCCGGCCGCGGACGAAGACGCGGTCGGTGGCCATGAAGCGCTCAAGCATCTTGGGCGCCAAACGGGCCGGCTCAGCGGGCTTTGCGCCCGTCTGGGTCGCGTGCATCTGGGCGTAGGCGACAAGGTCGCGGTGCACGCTGGCCGGCAGGTCGAGGGTGAGCTTGACCGGCGTGTCGTCCTCAAGGGCTCCCAGCTTCAACTTGGCGGCGCTCATGGCGTCTTCCTTTCATCGACATAGGGTTCAAGCACGAGGTCACGGGTCAATAGCACCCGCAGCGGCGCGCCCGGACGGATGGTCAGGGTCGGCGCCAGGTCCAGGCTCTTGCCGACCATCTGCTGTCCGACCGAACTGGCGGTGTCAGCCCCGCCCCGGCGCAGGGCGCGGACGAGATCGGACTCTTCACCCGAGGATCCGGCTTCCGCGCCGACGGCCAATAGCGTGCTGAGCCCGGCGGCGGCCAGGACGCGACCGCCATGGCGATCGACACCGTCCTGCAGGCCGGCCATGCCCTGCTCGTCGGCCCCGGGCAGCTTGTCGAGCACGATGGACTTGCCCGACGGCAAGGTCAGGCGCGTCCAGATCACGCGCAGCCGGCTTTGGCCGTTCTGGACCTGGGCGTCGTATTCCCCGGCCAGCTTCGAGCCCTTGGGGATCAGCAGGTAACCGCCGCCCAGGCTGTCGAAGACGTCCTGGGTGACGAGAGCGATGGCCGTGCCCGGCGCATCGGAACGCAGGCCCGTCACCAAGGCGGCGGGGATCACCGCGCCAACCTGGAGGATGTAGGGCGAGGCCGGGCCTTGTAGTCGCTCGACACTGGTCAAGCGCGGATCGGCGGTTGCCCTAGCTGCCCCTGCCTCCACCGCCGGGCCTGCCGTGTCGCGATCCAAGCCCGCGGTCGTTTCGCGCCGGGTCGAGGCCGCGACGAACAAGCCGCTGACCACGGCCGCCTGCCGCGCCTCGCGCAAGGCGATCACCTGCGGGTCCGGCTCGGCGATCCTGCCCGTTCCCGCCGGCGGCGAGGCGAGCCCGGCCCGATCCATCGCCGGAACGTCGGCCGACCTGGCCCGGGCGGCGCTGAGGATCGGCCGTCCCAGATCTCCCGGCAGCGGCGGCCCCAGGACCGGAATGCTGGCGGCGCCGACATAGCCGCGCGGCAAGGCCGTGACCGCCTCGGGCGGCGGCGCGGGGGTGTATCGCGGCTCGTCCGGGGCGTCGCGTCGCTTTTCCATCAGCGACCAGCTGACCGCGCCAGCGACGCCGGTGATCACCACCGCGCCAACGATGACCAGGGCTTTTCTCGACACGCGGGCCACGGGGACCGAGGCCCCGCGCAAACGCAGGGACCTGGCGATGGTCTTCTCGACGTCTTCAGGCTCTTGGCTCATCGCACGGACTCCGTGATCGAGGTCAAGCGGACCAAGCGCACGGCCTGGGCGCGACGTTTGGCGCCGAGACGAAGCTCGGCGCGATCGAATAGGCGCTCGGCGACCAGGGTCCGCCCCTCGACGTGGAAGTTTATCAGCTCGGCGGTCTTGCCGTCGGAGCCCAGGCGGTAGAGCGGCGGCAGATCGGCCATGTCGATGCCCGGTCCGAAGACAACGAACACTCGCGCCCCATCGTCATGAACTTCCACGGGTCTCCAGGCCGGATGGTCGCCCTCGATCCGATAGCTGCGGTTCAGAGTGCGCGTCCCCAGCGCCTTCCTCGTCCCTATCGCAGCGTTCGCGGCGGGTGGCGCCGCGATCAAGACCGGAGCCGACGACAGGCGCGCGGCCCCATAGCGCCACGAGACCTGGGACAGCCAAGTCCGGCCCGAGGCGCGCAGCTCCAGGTGATAGGTCCGGCGATCGGTGTTGATGATCAGGTTGGTGGCCAGCCCCAACGCCGTCGGCTTGACCATCACATGCACCCGGCGCTCAAGACCGGCGCCGCTGATGGTGTCTCCAATCACCCAGCGTGCGGTGTCGCCGGCCGCCACTGGACCGCTGCCGACCAGGGTCTCGCCCGGCTCCAGGATGATGTCGGTGATGCGGCCCGGTGTGGCGATGAGCGGATAAACCGCCTCGTCCTGGTAGTCGTAGCGCTTGGCCCCGCCAGGAACCTGAAGCGGCGCCGGCGCGGCCAATGCCCCAACAGGCAGAACCAGGGCCGGCACCAAGGCGGCGGCCAGCCAAAAGCCATTGCGGGTCATGCGCCGAACTCCTTGGACCAGGACAGGCCGGTGACGAAGACGCCGAGCGGGTTGGCCCGAAGTCCCTCGGGCGTGCGCGGCGGCGTGATCACCAGGGTCAGGATCGCGCTCCAGCGTTCGGTCGCGGCCAGTTAGCCATCGGCATAACGCTGCTCGGTCCAGGTCACACGGAAGCTCGACGGGGTGGCCCGCACGACGCTGGAGACGGTGACCACCACCTGGGCGCGGCCGACCTGGGCGAACGGGTCGTTGCGCCGGGCATAGTCCGAAAGGGCCGCCGCGCCGGCCGCGTCGGTAAAGTCATAGGCCCGTAGCCAGGCCTGGCGCATGACCACCGGGTCGGTGGAAACCGCGCGCACGTCGGTGATGAACCGCGCCAGGGTCCAGGCGATCATCGGATCGGTCGGCCGCGCACCCTGCACCGCCGGCGCCGCCACCCGCGGCTCGCCCAGATGGTCGACCTGGACGACCCACGGCGTCACCGAACCGCGGGTCGCTAGCCAGGCCAGACTGCCGCACAGGGCGGTGTTGGCCATCAACAGGCCCAGCGCCGCCAGTCGCCAGCTTCGGGCCTGAATGCGGGCAGAACCGATCCGATCGTCCCAGGCCTGCCCGGCGCGCTGGTAAGGCGTTTCAGGCTGGGGTGTCGCGCCATAGCGCGCCGATCCCTTAAAGGGGTTCATCTCAATCCTCCTTCAGGTTGGGAGCGGCGTCGCCGCCGGGGTGGTCACCTGCGCCGATGGCGTGCACGGCCATCTCGGCGCCGCGGGTCAGGGAGTGGCGGCCTTGCAGCTCGCGCGCCCAGCCCGGCGCCGCCGGCGCGCCGCCAGAGCCGCCACTTCCGTCATCATCCTCGGCCTTGGGCGGCGGCATCTGGCCCAGGTCCGCGCCGCCGCTTCCACCTCCGCCCCCACTCCCGCCCCCGCCCCCGCCATCGGGGGGCGGCAGGCTCGGCGGACCGGAAGGGGGCGGGAGAGCGGGTCCAGAGTCCGGCGGCGGCAAACGGCCGCCCGACACGCCGCCGGCCGCGCCACCTGCCGCGCCACCACCAAAGCCGGCGAACGACATGCTCGCGGCGGCCCGCGCCGCCATCTGGGCCGCTCCGGCTCCGGCCATAGCCAGGCCGCCAACCACCATGCCGGTGCCCACCGCCGCGCCGACGCCCAACTGCGGCGCGCCCGAGACCAGCCCCGAGGCGACACCAGGGCCGAAGATGGAAAGGCCAAGCAGCGTCAAAGCGGCCAGGGCCATGGCCAGGACCTCTTCCAGCGTCGGCTGGCCGGCGCTCGCGCTGGTGAATTCCGAAAACAGCGACGATCCGATGCCGACGACCACGGCCAGCACCATGACCTTGACGCCCGACGCCATGACGTTGCCCAGCACCTTTTCGGCGAGGAACGCGGTGCGGCCGAAGAGACCGAACGGCACCAGGACAAAGCCGCAGAGGCTGACGAGCTTGAACTCGATCAGCACCACGAAGATCTGCACGGCGATGATGAAGAACGAGACGATGACCAGGATCGCCACGACCAGCAGGATCAGGATCTGGACGATGTTCTCGAAGAAGCCGGGAAACCCGCCCAGATCGCTGGCGGCCTGAAGGATCGGCTTGCAGGCGGTGATCCCAAGGGTCGCCAGCTTGCCGGGTCGCAGGAAGTCTTCGGCCGAGACGCCCGCGCCGCTGGCCTTCAGGCCCAGCCCTGAAAAGCTCTTGAGCACGATGGCCGTCAGGGTGTGGAAGTTGCCGATCAGGAAGGCGAAGAAACCGACATAGAGAGTCTTCTTGACCAGCCGGGCGATGATGTCCTCGCCGTGGGCCCAGGCCCAGAACAGCGCGGCCAGGGTGACGTCGATGGCCACCAGCGTCGTCGACAGCCAGGCCACCTCGCCGCCCAGCAGGCCAAAGCCGCTGTCGATGTATGTGCTGTAGGTGTCGAAGAAGCGATCGATGACGCCGGTGTCGCTCATGGCCGGCCCCCATCGACGCAGCCGTCGAAGAAGTGCGCCCGGGCCGAGGCCCAGGCCATGCGGCAGGTCGCGTCATCCTTCGCGGCCTCGCCAAGCCTTCGGCATCGCCCAAGCTCAGCGTCGCCCTTGGCGCCTACGGCTTCGATGCGCGCGGGCGACGTCGGCGGCTTTGGCCCCCAGAGGTCCACCACGACGGCGCCGATCAGGATCCAGGCCGCCCCGCTCAAGGCGATGACCCACCTCATTGCGGGTCACTCCCCATGAACTTCGAAAACCGGGCCTTGGCGTCGGCGCGGGCGGCGGCCCGATCGGCCGCCTCCAGTGCCTGGGCGCGTCCCTGGGAGACAGTGAGCGCGATCAGGTCGGCAAGTTGCTGGGCCTGGAGCGCCAGGAGCTGATTGCCCGCTTGGGCGGCTTGCAATCCACCGATCGCCCCCTGGCTGGCGCCGACGAGGTTGGAGAGCTGATCGCGGCTGGCGCCCAGGCCTTCGACGACGCCGGCCTGCACTTTTAGGGCGTCCTCGAACCCGGCCACCGCCGCGGTCCAGCGCGCGTCGGCGCGGCCGGTCAAGGCCGCGTCACTGGCCGACAAGTCGACTGCGGCATAGTTGGTGGTGAACGCGGTCTGGATGGTGGCGACATCATAGGCCAGGGCCTGAGCCTGCCCCAGCAGCTCGCGTGTGCGATCGACCTGAGCCTGCAGAACGGCCAGCGACGAATAGGGCAGGCTCGCCAGGGTCTTGGCCTGGCCGATCAGCATCTGCGCCTCGTTCTGCAGGGAGCTGATCTGGTTGTTGATCGATTGCAGAGTGCGCGCGGCCGTCAGGACGTTCTGCACATAGTTGGCCGGATCGTAAACGGTCAGCTGAGCCTGGGCGGCGGGGGCTGCGAGGACGAGGCTCGTCGCCAGCGGGGCAGCCAGCAGCGCCGCCGCCAGACGGCGTCGTGAAAGGGTCATGACAGGGGCTCCGGTTGGGATGAGGTGGGCGGCGGCGCCGAGGTCGGGATCGTGGCCAGGAGATCGGCGGCCCAGGGCAGGCCTCGCCGGCGCAGCCAGGCGGCGGCGAAACCTTCCGCCCCATGCGCGGCCAGGACCTCGCCGATCGCCGCCTGGTCGGCCTTGGACGAGGCGGCGGCAAAGGCCAAGGCCACCGGTCCGAGATCCAAGTCAAACAGGCGATCCCCGAGTGGAGATTGCAGATAGTAGTCGCGGGCCGGCGTGGCGCGGGCGAGGATCTCGATCTGGCGATCGTTGAGCCCGAAGCGCGCGTAGGCAGCGGCCGTCTGCGGTTCCAGGGCGCGAGGATCGGGCAGGAAGATCCGCGTCGGGCAACTTTCGATGATCGAGGCGGCGATCGCGCTCTGGTCGAGGTCTGCCAGGGACTGGGTGGCGAAGATCACCGAGGCGTTCTTCTTGCGCAGGGTCTTGAGCCACTCGCGCAGCTGGGCGCCGAAGGCCGGGTCGTCGAGCGCCAGCCAGCCTTCGTCGATCACGATCAAGGTCGGCCGGCCATCCAGGCGCCGGCTGATGCGGTGGAAGAGATAGGTCAGGACCGCCGGCGCTACAGCGCTGCGGGCCAGTCCTTCGGTCTCGAACACCTGCACGCTGGCCTCGCTCAGATTTTCCGTATCGCCGTCCAGCAGCTTCCCCCACGGCCCGCCCAGGACGAAGGGCGCGAGCGCAGCCTTCAAGGGCGGACTGGCCAGAAGCGCGACCAGACCGGTCAGCGTACGCTCCTGGCGCGGCGCGCTGGCCAGGCTGCCTAGGGCAGACCACAGATGGTCTCGAATGGCAGGGGTAGGGACCACACCCTCGCGCTCCAGCAGCGCCGCCAGCCAGGAAGCGGCCCAGGCCCGCTCCTCATCCAGATCGATCAGGGCCAGAGGCTGCAGGCGCGGTGCCGTCGCCCCCTCGCCCGACAGGTCATGGAAGTCCCCGCCCATGCCCAAGGCCGCAGCGCGACTGGAGCCTCCGAAATCGAAATCGAAGATCTGGGTGTTGTCGTAGCGGCAGAACGACAGCCCCAGGATCGCCAGCAGCACGCTCTTGCCCGCGCCGGTGCGACCGATGATCAGGGTGTGACCCACGTCCCCGACGTGGAGGCTGAGCCGATAGGGCGTGGAGCCCGCCGTCCTGGCGATCAGCAGCGGCGGCCCGCCCAGATGGTCGTTGCGTTCTGGCCCGGCCCAGACCGCCGACATCGGCGCGATGTGGGCCAGGTTCAGGGTCGAGAGCGGCGGCTGCCGGATATTGGCGTAGACGTGGCCGGGGACCGTGCCCAGCCAGGCCTCCACGGCATTGACGCTCTCACGAATGACGGTGAAGTCGCGGCCCTGGATGACCTTTTCCGCCAGGGCCAGCTTGGTCTGAGCGAGCGCCGGGTCGTCGTCCCAGACCACCAGGCTGGCGGTGACATAGGCGTAGGCGACCGCGTCGCCGCCTAGGTCCTGCAGCGCCAGGTCCGCCTCGACGGCCTTGTTGGCCGCATCGTTGTCGACGAGGGGCGACGGCTCCTGGGTCAGGGCCTCGCGCAGCAAGACCAGCACCGACTTGCGCTTGGCGAACCACTGGCGCCGGATCTTGGCCAGGAGGCTCGTCGCATCGGTCTTGTCCAGGCAAATGGCCCGGGTCGTCCAGCGATAAGCCAAGCCCAGGCGATTGAGCTCGTCGAGCAGTCCCGGAACCGTGGCGGCCGGAAATCCGGTCAAGGTCAGGACGCGCAGGTGCGCAGACCCAAGCCTGGGCTCCAGACCGCCGACGAGGGCCTCGGTCGCCAGCAAGGCGTCCAGCTGCATCGGCGTCCCTGGCACAGCCACGCGCTGTCGCACCGTCGCGATCGCGCCGTGCAGGAAGCTCAAGGTGGCCGCATCGTCGAGCCAGCCCACGGTCGGCATCATGCCGTCCAGCAGGGCGAGCAACCGATCGGTGCGATCGACGAAGCTGTTCAGCTCGCCGCGCCAGTCCAGAGCCGACCCCGTCCGCCCTTCGAAGAACAGACCCTCGATCCGGCCCCGCCGGTCGGCGGGCGGCAGATAGGTCAGGGTCAGGAAGTAGCGGCTTTCGAAATGCTCTCCGGACTCCACGAAAGCCGCGCGCCGCTCGGCGTCGACCAAGGCCGAGACCGGGTCGGGAAAGAGGCTGTCGGGATAGGCGCCGACGGCATCGCGCCGGGCTTCCACGAACAGCGCCCAGCCCGAGCCCAGACGGCGCAATGCGCCATTCAACCGGCCAGCGACCGCAGCGACCTGGGCGTCTGTCGCGGAGTCCAGGTCCGGTCCCCGAAACTCGGCGGTGCGCTGGAAGGACCCGTCCTTGTTCAGCACGACGCCCGGCGCGACCAAGGCTGCCCAGGGCAGGAAGTCGGCCAACATCGCGGGACGACGGCGGTATTCGCGAAGGTCGAGCATGGCTCAGACCTCCAGGTGCGCGGGCAACCGCACGTGCCGGCGGCCGACGTCAAAAATCTGCGGGTCCCGGCGGGCGGCCCAGACGGCCAGGCCATGGCCGATCAGCCAGACGGCCAGGCCCACCACCCACAGGCGCAGGCCTACGCCCAAGGCCGCGGCCAAGGTGCCGTTGACCAAGGCGATCGCGCGCGGGGCGCCGGCCAGCAGCATCGGCTGCGTCAAGGCCCGATGGACGGGCGCGGCGAACCCCATCGCGCGATCGCCGGCCATCAGGCGAGCGCTCCGCCGCCGAACGAGAAGAACGACAGGAAGAAGGAGCTGGCCGCAAAGGCGATCGAGAGCCCGAAGACAATCTGGATCAGCTTGCGCGAGCCGCCCGAGGTTTCGCCAAAGGCCAGGGTCAGGCCCGTAACGATGATGATGATCACCGCGATGATCTTGGCCACTGGGCCCTCGATGGACTCCAGGATCCGCTGAAGGGGCTCTTCCCAGGGCATGGAGGAGCCGGCGGCCTGGGCCGACGAAGCGGCCAACAGGACGGCGATGGTCAGGGGCGCGGCGCGTCCCACATGACCCAGACGATCGAGCATGGAGCCCGACAACGGGCGTGCGCGCAGGCGCGAGGGTTCTCTCGTCGACATCAACTTATCTCCGGGGGTTTAAGGGCGGGATCTCAGGCGGGGCTGAGCTGGTAGGCGCCGTCGGGCCCCAGGCCCTCCAGGCGCGCGAGGTCCGCCAAGCGGCGCTGTCGGCCCCGCCCCTGCAGGACCGCAATCAGGTCGATGGTCTCGGCGATCAGGCCGCGCGGCACGGTCACCACCGCTTCCTGGATCAGCTGTTCGAGGCGAAGAAGCGCGCCGATCGCCGAGCCGGCGTGCAGGGTTCCCACCCCGCCCGGATGGCCCGTGCCCCAGGCCTTGACCAGATCCAGGGCCTCGGCACCACGCACCTCGCCAATGATGATCCGGTCAGGGCGAAGGCGCAGGGACGAGCGCACCAGATCCGCCAGGCTGGCCACGCCCTCGCGCGTGCGCAGGGCCACCTGGTTGTCGGCCGCGCACTGCAGCTCGCGCAGGTCCTCGGCGATGATCACCCGGTCCCCGGACTTGGCGACCTCGGCCAGCAAGGCGTTGACCAGGGTGGTCTTTCCGCTGGAGGTCGGCCCCGCCACCAGGATGTTGGACCGGATCGCGACGGCGTCTCGCAGCACCCTGCCCTGCTCGGCGCTCATCACGCCGGAGCGCACATAGTCGTCCAGGGTGAAAACCAGACTGGCGGGTTTGCGGATCGAGAAGGTCGGGGCGGTGACCAGCGGCGGGACCAGCCCCTCGAACCGCTCGCCCGTGCCCGGCAATTCGGCCGACAGACGCGGTCGCTCGGCATGGATCTCCGCGCCGACATGGTGGGCCACCAGGCGCAAGATCCGCTCGGCGTCGGCCGCGCCGATCGACAGGTTGGCCTCGATCAGGCCGCCGTCAAAGCGATCGACCCAGACCCGACCATCAGGATTGAGCATGACCTCGGCCACGCCCGGATCCTCCAGCCGCCCCAGCAGCAACGGCCCAAGGGCGGTGCGCAGCATCTGGCGGCTGCGCTCACGTCCGGTTTCGGTTTCTGAAAGGTCCACGGCGGATCCCCGTTGCTAACGGGGATGAGTAAGAAGACGCGGGATCGGCCGATCTCAAGAGCCAAATCGCGGCGTCGTACCCTGGCGTACAAAGACAGGGAAACGGCGGCCAAACTTCGGCCCACAGCGCGCCGCCTGTTGAGGGCGGTGTTCAGGCATTCGAAGGTAACGCCTTGGAGCCGGCGTCCACGCGCCTTGTCCCTTCACCCGAGTGCGGGGGCCAAGGGCGCTGCGGTGACCTGTTGATGCCGCGCCGCCGGCCGTGGCGAACCCGCGGAGGGCGCGGCCGCTGAGCGGCGCAAGACGTCCGCCTAAAGGGTGCGAGCGCCAGGCCCGCCGTCTCCCCTTCGCGCCTGGCAAGGACAGCGCCAAGACCCGCCCTGCTGACGCGTTGGCTCCGTGCTCCTCGTCGAAGGCCTGGCTTTCGTCGTTCTTCGGCTCCGGCGCCAGTCTCCCAGCGCACCCGCCGACAGGTGGAAGCGACAGGTTCAGTCCGACGAAGCCCCCAGAACCACGGATGCGCACCAACCGCGGATCAGCCGCGTGCGGGGCCTACGCGGCGGCGCCTTCGCGAACTGGGTGGATGTCAGCGCTGTTGGAGGTTACGACCTAAGCGCGGCCACCCTCGATGAGCCGTTTGCGGCGGCGCGACAAGCAGTCATCGCGCCAAGATCGCGGCGATGGAGGCGACTGTCAGATCAGGCCCCAGGGCCTCGTCAGCGCCCAGCATAGGCCGCAAAGTCGAGCCGATCAGGCCATCGGCGAACGCCATGTAGGTCACAACCAAAACCAGAGCGCGCGCCTTGGCTTGGGCGGTGGGACCGCCGCCGGCGAGCTGGGCCACCCGATCGGCCAGATCCCGCACCACCTGGGCGAAGGACTCCGCCTTGTCGGCCTCGCGCGCCAAGGTCATCCAGGCGGCCAGATCGGCGGCGCCGCCCGAGCCGAACGCCTCGAAGACCACGGCCACCAGAGCGCCGGCGTCCCAGGTCGCGGGCTCCGCCACCGGCAAGGCCATGGTGATGCGCTCGGCCAGATCACGAACCATCCGGTCCATCAGCTCCCCATGCAACCCCGCCGCCGAGCCGAAGTGGTGGATCAGGTTAGCGTGGCCCATGCCCAGGCGCTGGCCGACGGCCTTTAGAGTGACCGCCGACGGGCCGTCGGAGAGCAGCAGCGCGCGGGCGACCTCGATCGCTTCTGACCGAGCCACGTCGCCGCGACGACGTTTCGCAGGTGGATTAGTTGACATCTATGTCAGTTAACCTAGTTTTCCGGGCGACACGAGAGGTATGATCCATGTCTGTCCATACGACGCCAGAGGATGTTCACATCCGACCGCGCGCCCTTCGCATTGACACCGAAACCTCCACGCCGCGTTGGTGGATGGGCGGCGATCCCGTCGCGACCGCCGTGCTCAACGCCTTGTCCCTGACCTTTCCGGACGGCGAGCGGTTCTTCATTCAATCGGTGAAACGTTTCGCCAAGGGCGTGCCCGATCGCCTGGCGGCTGACATCCGCGCGTTCACGCTGCAGGAAGGCGCGCACACCCGCGAACACATCGCCTTCAACGCCATCACGGCCGCGTCGGGTTACGACGTCGCGCCTCTGCAAGCCTACATCACCAGGCGGCTGGACATGGCGCGCGCCAGGCCGGCGCTGGGCCAACTGGCGGCGACCGTCGCCTTGGAACATTTCACCGCCACCTTCGCGCACCGCCTGTTGGCTGATCCGGATCTGTTGGCCGGCTCACCAGAAAGCCTCGCGCGATTGTGGCGCTGGCATTCGATCGAGGAGATCGAGCACAAGGGCGTGGCCTATGACGTCTTCCTGCACGCCATGAAGGACCTGTCGCCCTGGAAGCGCTGGAGCATCCGACAGGTCTCGATGCTGCTGACCACGCTCCTGTTCACCAAGACCGTGCGCGAAACGACCCTGATGCTGCTGGCGCAAGACGGGATTAAAGGGCTGAAGGCCCGTTGGGGCCTGTTTGGCTTCCTGTGGCTCAAGCCGGGCTTTTATCGCCGGATGATCCCCGAATACCTGGCCTACTACAAACCCGGGTTTCACCCGTGGCAGGTGGACGACCGGTCCCTGATTTACGGAGCCGAGGCGCAGCTAGGGCTTTCGCCCGCCGCATAAAGCCGCTGCTCCGCCCGCTTTTCGGTCCCGGAGCTGATGCGCGTCCCGGGCGGACGCGCACGGCCGCGAAACGCGGTCTTCAAGCCAAAACCGCTTCTCAGGCGCTGCGCAGAATGAGCCCTTGGTGCGGAGCCATCCGCAGCGGTCCGGCCTGATGCGGCTCCGGCGGCTGGCCGTGCGTGGACAGGATGATCTGACCTGAGGGCGCCAGGATCGTCGCGGGCGCGTCCGTCATGTTCAGCACGATGAGCAGCCGATCGTCACCGAGCCGACGTTCGTAGGCCAGGAGGGTCTCGTCGGCCGAAACCTGCGCGTAATCTCCCAGCTGCAGCGCCGGCTGGCCCCGGCGCAGGGCCAGCAGCGATCTATAGAAATTGAGCACGGAATCCGGCGCCGCGGCCTGCTGCTCGACATTGATCTGGCGCCAGTCGGGGCTCAGCGGCAGCCAAGGCGCGCCTGTGGTGAACCCGGCCTGCGGATCTGGCGACCATAGCATCGGCGTTCGGGCCGGATCGCGTCCAAGACCCAGGCCCGGCACATTCAGTTCCAAGGGGTCTTGAACCTCATCGGGCGCGATCGCCACGTCGGCCATGCCCAGCTCATCGCCCTGGTAGAGAGTGGGCGTGCCGCGCAGGGTCAGCAAGAGCATCGCGGCGACCTTGGCCTGCGGGGCGCCGATGCGGCTGACCAGGCGCGAGCGGTCGTGATTGCTCAGCACCCAATTGGGCCAGCCATGATCGGGCAGTTGGCGCTCATAGGCCGCGACCAGCGCCGCCACGGCCGTCGGCGTCCAGGGCGTCACGATCAGGTGGAAATTGAAAGGCAGATGAAAGCCGTCGTTGGGCGCGCCGTAATAGGTCACCAGCCGATCAAGCGGCAGATAGGCTTCCCCGATCAGCACGACGTCGCCCGGATAGTCGTCCAGGACCCGCCGCATGGCCGTGACGGCCCCGTGGACGTCGGGTTGATCCACCGTGGCGCTGCGCAGCAGCTGGTCGG